>Ga0181559_10005227_pt1 | contig 12450 bp, 8 predicted proteins | sample 011ome_21_FD_133752 | JGI IMG/M metagenome (GOLD analysis project Ga0181559, IMG submission 133752) | Coastal salt marsh microbial communities from the Groves Creek Marsh, Skidaway Island, Georgia - 011508AT metaG (megahit assembly) | ecosystem: Environmental > Aquatic > Marine > Intertidal zone...
GCCGGGGGATTCGAGCGGATTCGCGGATTCGGCTCGTGCCGCGTCGCACGGAACCGCCTCGTCTTCGTCCGAGCGGGACAGCGCGCGCGGTGCGTTCGGCGAGTACCTCTCCTCGGTGCAAGCGACGCTGGATGCGTGGGAAGGGACGGATTTACGCAATCCCGAGCTCGCCGGCGTCGGTCGACGGACGCGCGCGACGCGACGCGCGCGCGCGAACGGCTCGACCAGCGGCGTGGCTTCGTTTCTGGTGGAGATCTCGCAGACGAAGCTGCTTTCGAAGGAAGAGGAGGTGCTTTTGGCGACGAACGTCCAGCAGCAGGCGCGCGTGGTCGCGGCGCGCGTCGCCGTCGCGGAGCGGGCGGGGAAAGATCCAAACGACGTCTCTGAAACGGAGCTGGCGCGCGCGCTCGGCGCGGCGTCGGCGGCGGATCTGGAGACGCTGCGGATCACCGCGAACCGCTCGAAGCAGCTGTTGCTGCGGCACAACCTCCGGCTGGTCGTGAGCGTTGCCAAAAAATTCATCGGGCGCGGCGTGGCGCTCGAGGACCTGATCCAGGAGGGCATAGGCGGCCTCATCCGCGGCGTCGAGGGGTTCGACCCCGAGCGCGGGTTTAAGTTCTCCACGTACGCGCACTGGTGGATCCGGCAGAGCTGCTCGCGCGCGGTGAACGACCAGTCGCGCACGATCCGGCTGCCCGTGCACGTGTACGACGCCCTGAGCAAGCTGCAGAAGTGCCGCGTCGCGTTCGAGCTGCGAAACGGGCGCCGACCCACGCGCGCGGAGCTTTCTACAATCGCGGACATGCGCGAGGACAAAGTGGACGCGCTCGAACGCGCGCGCTTCGCGGTGCAGAGCCTGGACGAGAGCGCGCACGCGTACGCCGGCGCGGATGCGGCGGGCGCGGGCGGGGGGGGAACGAAGCAGGACCTGACGGTTTCCGACGAGCACGTCACGTACGACGAGGACCCGTTCGACACCGTGCAGGACGCGGAGCTGCAGGAGGACATCGAGAGCGCGCTGGCGACGCTCGCGCCGCGCGAGCGCAACGTGCTGCGGATGGCGTACGGGATGGGCGCCGGGGAGGACGACGAAGCGCGGCGCGAGCCCATGAACCTGGGGGACATCGGGACGCACTACGGGCTGTCGCGCGAGCGCATTCGGCAGATCCAGTCGGGGGCGCTGTCAAAGCTCAGGCAGCCCGTGCGCGCGCTGCCGCTCGCCGAGTTCTTGGACGAGGACGAGGCGGCGGAGCGATGACGCGCAGACGCGGGACGAGCGACGACGAGCGCGCGAAGCGAAGCGAGTATTTTGTATTTTCGTCAAAACGCGACGAGTCGTCAGCAGCGCGTTGTTGTGTTTTTTGAGTGTTTCGGCTCCAAATTCGCACGAACTCGTTTTCGTCACTCGTTTTCGGGCGATTCCACGTTTTGTACAGCTGTCACGATCTTGTTCCCTCCCGCGAGCCGAACGCGGGTGAGGATAGAGTTTGGTTCCTCCCGCGGGAGGCGCGGCACAGGTTCGGCGCGCGTCAAACGCACATAACCCAACCACCAAGGACATGTCCGCCGCCATGTTCGCGCAGAGCGCGTCCGCGTGCCGGTGCGTGCGCCTCCCCGAACCCGCGCGAACCCCCGTCGCGCCTCGCCGCGTTTCCGGCGATCGGGAACCGCCACAACGACGCTTGGGGAATCCCCCCGTCCCCGGCGCTCGCTCCGCGCTCCCCGCGCTCGGGCCCCTCTGACCTCCCCCCCTTGTCTCGATCGACGAGCAGCAGCACCCCCGTGGGCCGCAAGGACTTCTTCAAGGGCTCCAAGCTCAGCGCCTCGCGCGTCTCCGCGCCCCGCGCCGCTGTGTCCCGCACCGTCAAGGCCACGGGCGTGTCCGTGGAGGAGTCGCAGTCCCCCACCGCCATCTCCAACTCCAAGTCCGTCGCCGCGGTGATCCTCGGCGGCGGCGCGGGCACCCGCCTGTACCCCCTCACCAAGCAGCGCGCCAAGCCCGCGGTGCCCATCGGCGGCGCGTACCGCCTCATCGACGTCCCGATGTCCAACTGCCTCAACTCGGGCATCAGCAAGATGTACATCCTGACGCAGTTCAACTCGGTGTCTTTGAACCGCCACCTCGCGCGCACGTACAACTTCGGCAACGGCATCATGTACGGCGGCAACGGCTTCGTGGAGGTGCTCGCGGCGACGCAGACCCCCGGCCTCGGCGGCAAGGAGTGGTTCCAGGGCACCGCGGACGCCGTGCGCCAGTACAGCTGGCTGTTCGAGGACATCAAGAACAAGGACGTGCAGGACATCGTGATTTTGTCCGGCGACCACCTGTACCGCATGGACTACATGGCGTTCGTGGATCGGCACAGGGAGGTTGACGCGGACATCACCATCGGCTGCTTGCCCATGGACGACGAGCGCGCCTCGGACTTCGGTCTGATGAAGATCGACGACACCGGCCGCATCGTCGAGTTCGCGGAGAAGCCCGAGGGCGACGCCCTCAAGGCGATGCGGGTGGACACCACCGTCCTCGGCCTGGACGCCGAAGCCGCCGAGGCGAACCCGTACATCGCCTCCATGGGCATCTACGTGTTCAAGAAGGACGCGCTCGTGAACTTCCTGAACAAGGACTACCCCCAGGACAACGACTTCGGCGGCGAGATCATCCCCAAGGCTGCCGCGGACGGGTTCAAGGTGCAGGCGTACCTGTTCAACGACTACTGGGAGGACATCGGGACGATCAAGTCGTTTTTCGAGGCGAACCTGAACCTCGCCAAGAACCCGCCCCAGTTTGAGTTCTACGACGCGCGCGCGCCCATCTACACCTCCCCCCGCTTCCTGCCCCCCGCGAAGATCGAGAAGTGCCACGTCAAGGACGCCATCATCTCGCACGGCTGCTCGCTCTCCGACTGCACGGTGGAGGACGCCATCGTGGGCCTGCGCTCGCAGGTTGGCAAGGGGTGCACGATCAAGCACGCCATGATCATCGGCGCCGACTACTACGAGTCGGACGAGCAGAAGGCGAAGGTGATCGCCGAGGGCGGCGTGCCCGTGGGCATCGGCGAGGGCTCCGTCATCTCCAACGCCATCATCGACAAGAACGCGCGCATCGGGAAGAACTGCACCATCACCAACGCCGCCGGCGTCGAGGACCTCGTCGACGAGGAGAACGGCGTGTACATCCGCTCGGGCATCGTCACCATCCTGCGCAACGCCACCATCCCCGACGGCACCACCATCTAATCGGTGAGATTCGCGAACGTTCGACCGACGCGCGCGAGCGCGCGCGTGTGTAATAGATGTTTAAACGCAACTCGTGTTCGTACACATCGCGTCTTCGGTTTTCAAGCGCGCTACGTCCGGCCCAACAGCTTCGGCCGCAGCGCGCGGCGGCGCTCGTCGTCTTTGAGCGCCTCCGCGCAGTCGCGCAACACCACGCTGTGTTCCGCCACCGCCACCGCGCCGGGAACGCCGCCGAACCCCTCCGCGCCGCCGAGCCTCTCTCTCGACTTCTCCCCTCCGGGCCCTCCAGGGTCACCTCCCGCGTCGCCTTTCGTCGCGCCTTTCGCACCTCGCGCCGCGCCGCCGTCGCCCGCCTCAGCCGCCGCCGCCCACTTGAGGTACTTGGCATCCGCGCCGAGCGCCGCCTGCGCCGCCTGGTTGGCGGTCTCCGCGCGCCGGCGCTCCTCCTCCTCCGCCTGCACTTTCGCCACCTTCTCCTTGAGCTCGGCGTCGTCCTCGTCCTCGCCGCCGCGCGCGCGCTTGCGCTTCGCCAGGAACGTCTCGCCGACGCGCAGGAGCCGCTGGCGCTCCTTCTCGGCGCGCGCCGCGGCGCCGCGCTCGGCGTCCACGTTGACGCGGCGCACCGCGGCGCGCGGCTCGCGGACCGCCGTCTTCTCGCGCGGCAGCAGCCGCCTGTTGCCGTCGTTGCGGTGCTTCGCCGCGAGCTGCACGCGCGCGACGAACCCTTTCAGGCGCGCCTGCAGCGCCTCCTCGACGTACTCGTACACCTTCTCGTGCACGTTGGCCACGCCGGCGCGCGACGCCACGCCGTCCTCGCCGGCGACTCGCGCAAAGACGCGCAGCTCAATCAACTTGCGCCAGCTCGCCTTCGGGGTGAAGTCCGCGTGCGTGTCCTCCCGCTGTAAGTCATCCACCCCGAACATGTACCGCGCCTCGTCGTCCGCGTTCACGCCCGCGATCGCAAGCACGTCGTCCGCCTCCTTCGCCACGTCGAGGCTGGGCGGCGGCGGGCGGTCGCCCGCGCCGCCGCCGCCCGCGCCGACGCGCGGGGGGCCCGCCGCGTCGCCCGCCGCCGCCTTGGCGCGCGCAGCCTCCGCCTCCGCCTGCGCGGCGAGCGCCGCCGCCGCCGCCTTGCGCTGGCGCGCCACGCGGCTCGCGGCCATCGCCTGCACGAGCGCGTCCTCGCCGAGCACCTCGCGCACGGCTTTCAGGAAATCCACAACCGGGCACAGGCGCTCCTGTCGTTTTTTTAAGTGAAAAATCACGCGATCGTCATCGCGTTCGGCGGACGTCAGAGCGGGAAGACGGCGAAGGCGGATCGGTCAGTCGCGTCGGTGCGTTCGCCGCTTCGAGTCGCCGCGGGGGTCGCGGCGCGGTGCGTCGCGAACGCGTTCGCGACGCGCGTCCGCGCGTGGTTTTCGTTCGAGCTGGGCGAGGGAAAACCTCTCGCGCGCTCGACGGAAACGAGGGCAGGCGTCGTGCGACGTACCTTGAGCTTCATGTACGTCACCTTGAGCTCGTGCAGCTGCGGCTCAGTGCACTTCAGGCGGCACGCGGCGAGCAAGTCGAGCATCCCGAGCGCGGCCGGCGCGGACGCGGAAGGCTGCACCTGCGCGGGCGGTGGCACCGCCCGCATCGGGATCGGCGCGGGCGCGGGCGCGGGCGCGTGCATGGGCACGGGCGCGGGCGCGTGGGTGGGGACGGGCGCGGACGCCTGCATGGGCACGAACACCGGCGGCGGCGCCACCGGCGCGTCGTCATCCTCGTCCACGAACGCGTCGAAGTTGCCCATCTCGTGCGGCGGACCCCGGGACGAAGAGTGGGGGTCCCCTCGGATTCGCGCGCGGTTTCTAGTACTGCAGTGCGTTGCCGAACTGCGTCCGAGAAAAACCCTCGCGTCGACGAATGTGGTTTTCCTGAGCGTCGCACTCGCGCGCGCGCCGCGCAGAGTGACCTATCACCGCAGGGGGGACGACCGGGATGGCGGTGCGTTTACCGCAGAGCCCCCCGCGCTTCCCGTCGCTCGATCGTCGCGTCCGCGCCGCGTTCGAGCCGCGAACCCGCGCTGATCCACGCCGAATCCTCCCCGCCGACTCTCCCTCAGTATTATGAGCTGTACCGCAGATCCACGCTCGGTATGACGCTCACGGACGCGCTGGACGAGATGGTGACCAACGGCGAGCTCACCCCCTCGATCGCGATGAAAGTCCTGGCGCAGTACGACAAGTGCATGAACGAGGCTTTGTCGTCGGTGAAGACCAAGACCACGTTCAAGGGCAATCTGGACACGTACCGCTTCTGCGACAACGTGTGGACGTTTGTGCTGGACGACGTGACGTTCACGGTGACCGGCCCGGGGGGATACAAAGACGCGGCGCACGTCGATAAGCTGAAAATCGTGGCGTGCGACGGGAAGACAGGAGACCAGGCGGGCGCCCCCTCCAAAAAATGAGGCGGAGTGACGTGCGAACGACGCGACGAACGAACGCCGCGACTCGACGATACAAACGACGAACGATTCCACGGCGCGCGCGCGTCACAAATTCATCGCTCTCGCGCCGCCGCCGCGAGCCGCCGCTCGGCGCGCTCGCAGCGCACGGTGGCGCCCACCAGCCAGTCCACGCCCCGGTCCACCCCTCTCCCGACCGTCCCCACGGTCTGCTCCACCCTGTGTCTCTGCGTCCCCGCCGTGACCAGCGCCGAGGCGCACGCGCGTTTCATCCGCTCGGCGCACGCGTCTGAGACGGCATCCGCCTTGTTCACCAAGACGAGCGCCGGCGCGCCGGCTAGCCGGGGCTCGGCGAGGACGCGTCGCAGGAGCTCTATTTGTTCGTCCGTCACCGCATCTTTCGACCGATCGTCCTCTTTCGACCGATCGTCCTCCGCGGTGTTCTCCGCGCTTAAAGCCGCGTCGACCACGAAGAGCACGCCGTCGCACTCGGCGTAGTACCGCTCCCAGATGCCGCGCAAGCCGGGCGCGCCGCCGAGGTCCCAGAACACGCACGTCTCCGCGCCGCCGCGCGCGGCGGGCACTTCCAGCCGCGCGAGGTTCAGGCCCACCGTGGGCACGACCTGCGCCGGCGCCAGCCCGGGCATCGGCGAGAAGCGCGTCTTCAGGGACTCCAGGACGCACGTCTTGCCGGCGCCGCCGACGCCCAAGATCAAAAACCGGTACTCGTTCTGATGCGCGACGTACGTCAGGCGGACGACGACGTGACGGTGATGATGATGTCAGTCGCGCGTCGGTGGTGCGTTCGCGTCGAGGAGAGGTCGGAGGGAGACATCGTGCGGCGCGCGCGTCTCGGCGAGGCGTCCCCGGCGCCGCCGTCGCGCGACGCGGACGGGAACGGACGGCGAGCGTCGGGAGAGACGCGGGGTCGACGGCGGTCGCTGGACTCCGTGATGAGGTCCACGAACGCGCCAGGTGGAAATAAACGCGCGGGTGTGCGCGAGACGCGGGCAGCGGCGTGGCGTGGCACGCACCTTCCTGGTCGCCTCCGCGTACAGCCCGTACATCAAGCCGAACATGTTCGCGCGCGTGTCTGTTGATTCGGTCGGGTCAAGACATGTCGGTGGCCCGCCGCGGCTCGGTTTGTGTCATCGCCCCACGCGAAGTTTGTGACTTTTCTTGACGTGCTCCCTGCCAAGGCTCGGACGAGAAAACGAGTCGTTTGATGACGGTGCGACTCGGAAATTACGGGAGACGGTGTAATTGGAGGCGGCGCTTGTCGCCGCGTCTCTCAGTTCGAACCTCGCGTTCGTCCCGCAGCGCCGGGTAACGAGAGCGCGACCCCAGCGCGAAGGTTGCTTGACTGTCGACGCGTTCAAGGGGACGCTCGCGCACGAGGCGCCGTCTCCTTGAGAGCGAGATCTCCGGAATAAAAGAGTCGCACCTCGAGTGAGCGCAGTCCACCACACCGCTCGCGCCATGGACCTCCTGGCGCTCGAAACCCTGGAAAATGCCGCGAAGACGGCCAAAGGTGCGTCTTTTCGACCCACGAGTCCGTTCGCCACCGCGTCCGCGACGCGCGATCGAATCCGCTTCCCGCGCTCGACGCCACGCGCGCGCTGACCGCGCACGTCCACGAACACGCCCCCCCGAATCGTCCATTTGGTTGGAAACCGCATCAGGCACGTCCCGCAGCAGCGTCTTCGCGCCTAAGATCGTCGCGCGCGCGCGAGGCCGCGGCGCCGCGGCGGCACCGGATGACGCGCCGCCCGAGTCGGCCGCGCCCGCGGCGGAGGAGCCGCCTCGGGCCAGGGCGGGACGCGCGCCGAACCTCCCGCAGCGAAAGCCGCGGGAAGGGAAGGAGAAGACGCCCGCCGCGGCGCCGGCGCCGGATCCCGCCGCGGGGACGCGAGCGCCTCAGTCCGCGGCGGAGGCGGCGTCGGGGGCGTCGCGCCTCCGCGGCGTCCCCGCCGCCGCGCCGGACGCGCGAACGAAAGCCGCGAGGGACAAAGAGGCGCGTCACCTCGAGGCGCGCGCCGCGATGCCGCCGCCCCCCTCCGTCCACGCGCGCGCGGCGGCGGCGGCGGCGGCGGCGCCGCCCGCGCACCGCTGGGTGCGCTCGGCGAGCACGACGCGTGGGAACCGCGTGCGACCCGGCTCGCAGCGCGCGAGCGCGGGCGCCGGCGCGCTCGCCGCGGTGGACGACTCGCTGGCGAAGAGCATCCGGGACATCATCCGGCAGAAGTCGCGCGAGGAGCGCGCCGCGGAGAACCGCGCGAAGCTCGCGAAGCGGCGATCGAGCGAAGACCCCGCGCGTCCGTCGAACGTTGGGCCCGACGCGGACGGTGGTGCCCCGCTCGGGACCGGCGGGGAGAAGACCTCCTCCGGGTCTGGGCACGCGCGGGATGGAGATGACTCGCGGGCGCTCGCGGTGGTCGTGAGCCCGGGCGGCGGCGGCGGCGAGAAGGACGCCGAGACTCCCGGAGTCTCGGCGACGCTCGCGCTTCCGGCGCCGACGGCGCGCGCGGGTCCGCGCGCCGCGGTGTCGATGACCCCGCAGGTGCTGGTTGTGGACGGCCAGATCGTGATCAACGAGAAGTCCCTGACCGTGAACGCCGCGGTGGAGCGCGCGACGGCGCTGAGCGACTTCACGCGCGTCGAGGAGAGCGGCACGAAACTCAACTCGGCGACGTACGCAAACTACACGAAAGCCGAGAAGTGGACCAAGGAGGACACCGAGTTTTTCTTCCAGGCGCTGCGGCAGTTCGGCACGGACTTCTCCCTGATTCAGCGCCTGTTCCCCGGCCGGTCGCGGCGGCAGATCAAGAAGAAGTACCTGGTGGAGGACAAGACGAACCCCGCGCGCGTCGAGGCGGCGATCCGGAACCTCAACCCGGACGTCGCGCTCTACAAAAACCTCATCGATGTCCTCAAGGCGCCCGAGGGCGCCGCCGGCGCCGGCGCCGGAGAGTGCGTCGCGAAGACCGTGCTGACGCTGCCGGCGGACGCGCGGAACCCCGACCCCGCGCTGCCCGCGCCGCCCGAGGCGAGCGCCGCGAGCGCCGCCAAGGGCGAGCCGGCGCCCGAGGCGCGCGAGGAGGCGACACGGGGGCGCGAGGACCCGGAGGCGAAAACCGGGAAGCGAAGACGCGTCGCGCCGGCGGCGCCGGCGCGCGCGTCCTCGCGACGGAGATGATCGATCGATGATCGGACACAAAAAGAATGAAAGAGACGTCATAGTAACCATATAGACCGTGAGGTGTGTTGTTTCTACGATCGTCGAGCCACGCGTCACGAGCCGCACACGCGCGCGATGACACGAAGACGTCCTCGTCGTCGTCGTCGGTTTCTTCCATCGTCGCTCCGTCGCGCGCGCCGCGAGACGTCAACACAACTTGACGATCTTGGCGGCGACCGATTTCCCCAGCGTCCTCTCCACGTGCGTCTGCCATGCGTCCCCCCCGTTCTCCACGTCCGCGCGCTCTACGTGCGAGCGCTTGAGCGTCTCCAGCAGCCGCCGCGCGTGCTCGCGCGCCGCGGGCTGCCTGTCGTTGACGAACGACGCCGCCGCGCGCAACAGCGCGTCCCCCTCGGTCGCCGCGCACGACGCCGACGCCTCTGATTCGACGCCGTCGGCGTCGGTTTCGGGTTCGGTTCCGCGCACCGCGTGTTCCTCCGCGCGCCGCAGCGATTCGTCCACGGCTTCACGCAGGCACATCGCGACGACCGCGCGCACTTTATCGTTCTTGCTCTCGACGCGCGCCAGCAGGATCTCGCGCACCAGCGCGTCCGGGTCGAGGCGCTCGATGATCAAAAGCAGCGTGCGCTTGGCTTCGTCCATGACGAACCTCTTATCCAGCGCCGCCTTGTGTAGCAAGGTGTGCATCAAGCTGGGCGCCCCGGTGGGCCCCGAGCCGTCAGGCTGACGCCCTTCGCGAGATTCGTCCTCCAAAAACTCGAACGCGGCGTCGCCGTAGGCCCGGAGCACGTCCGCGCAGCAGATGAGCGCGGTCTTGCACAGGCTGCTCCGCAGCGAGTTCATGTGCGCGCGCAGGCGCAGCACGACCGCGTCCAGAGTCCCGAGCAGCACGTCGGGGTGGTGAAACGCGAGGCGGCGCGCGACGAGCAGGCCGCCGCACGCCACGGTCCACACGTCCGAGTCGAGCTGCGGCAGCAGCGCCGCCGCCTCCACCTCGGGGTCCGCCAGCGCCCCCAGGCTCTCCGTCTTGACGTAAAACTGGTTCACGTCCACCTCCTCGGGCTCGGGGCCTGTGGGGAGGATGGCCGCCGCCTCCGTCGGCGCCATGGCGGTGCGCGGAACCGGGAGCGGGCGGACGGCGGCGCGGGGACGCGCGCCTCGGGTCCGTCGCGGGTCCGGTGTGAAGAGAGGGCCGCGCTGGCAACGAACGAATCTCGCGTTGACGTTTTCCTCGGAGCCTGCAAGTCTGTTTGAAAAAACCGTCGCTGGTTTTTAATCGGCATATTGCACTTGCAAACAGTCTACAAATTCTTGAAGCATGTATTTATAATGCTTTTCAGTCACGAAAGTTTGTAAATTGTCGCGCCTAAAGTCGCGTCGCAAACTATTTCATCGCCGAGGAACACGCCCGCCGACCCTCTTATTCGATCGCACGCGACCGAACAACACGCAAGATGGCTGGGATTGCCGTTGGTCTCTCGAAGGGGCACCAGGTCGCCAAGCGCACGCTCGCGCCTCGCCCGGCGCAGCGCAAGGGGGTGCGTCCCCGTCCCTTTCCGTCCGCGCCATCATCCGCGTTTTTCGGGGTTTCCCGTGAGCACCGTGCTGACCCCGCGTCATCTTTCCACCTCGCTCGTACAACAGAAACTCGGCGCTCGCGTGAAGAACATCCGCGAGCTGATTCGCGACGTCGTCGGCAGCGCTCCCTACGAGAAGCGCCTCATGGAGTTGCTTAAGGTTGGCAGGGACAAGCGCGCGCTTAAGCTCGCCAAGCGGAAGGTGCGTCATCGGCATAAAAAAGTTTCTAGGGTTTCGCGAGACGCGCGTGGCGCGGCGAATCCCCCCGCGTCCGCCGGTCCTCCGCGCGGCGGGAAGCGCGCCCGTGGCGCGTGTTCGCCGCGGTCTCTTCGACTGGCTTCGGTTCGCATGGCCTCGACCGCGACGCCGTCGCCGTCTCCCGCCCGCGCGCCTCGCGCCTCGCGCCTGACACCCGAGGCCCCGCTGACCCGATCCCCCCTTTTCTTTTCCCTCACAAACAGCTCGGCACCCACGGTCGCGGCAAGAAGAAGCGCGAGGAGATGGGCGAGCTCATCCGCAAGATGGCCGCGAAGGGCCGCGCCGCCGCGTAAGGGGCACAGCCTCGCGTGGACGTGAGACCGGGACGCGAACCGTAGATGTCGTTTTCATGCCCACACACGACGACGACGACACAGAATCTGTTCATACTCCGTTTTCCACAGATGTCTCGCGCCGCGACGCGGACGCCGCGGACGCGTCTCGCCTCTCACGCATCCCCCTCGCTCGCGGGCGCGTGCGCCGGCGCGACGCGCGCCTTCGAGCCGCCTCGTCTTCCGTCCTCCAAAGCCTCCAGCGCCCACGCGTCGTCCGCGTGCACGACCCGCGGCTGGTTCAGCCGCAGACAAGAAAACCAGGAAAACCAGGAAAACCCCCTCCTCCTGACGGCGTTTTTTTTTTCGTCCGCTTCGGCTTTTTTCGTTTTCAGTCTCCGCGGAGGAGGCGCTTTTCGTCCGCTCGCCTCGGCGTCCCCCCCCGAGGTGAAGAACCGCGCGGCGTCCTGCGCCTCGCCGTCGGAGAACTTGCTCTGCCACCACCTCCTGACGGCGACGCGCGCGTCCGCCAGCGCGCCGAGCGCCGAGCGCCGCCCGGAGCCGGTGACGTCGCGGCGCAGCGCGCGCGTGCGCGCGTAAAGCAGCGCGACGTCGTCGCCGTGCGCGGACCACAGCGCGCCGTGCGTTTTCCGTAGCGCCGTCAAACCGTTCGACGCGACGAACGCGTTCACGCGCAACTGCGCCTGGAGCGCACGGAACGCGAGCGTGGCTTGTGCGACGTTCGTGCGGTCGAGACAATCCTTGCAGTTGACGCGAAACGCACCCGTCTGCGCGTGCGTCTTTTCGGCGAAGGCGCGCGCCGCGCCTTCGCGCGCGACGAGAACCGGGCTCGAGTCGAACCAAAACCCGTGTCGCGCCGCGTCCGTCTCCGTCAAACGCAAAAGCGTCGCGAGCGCTTCGCGGTCGCCGCGACGCGCGATCTCACTCGCCAAATCGAACGGCACGAGCCGCACGTGCGTCCCCGCCGCGTGCGCGGCGGCGGCGTACGACGCGCCCAGGCGCGACTCGGACGACGACGCGCTTCGCGAAAGCAGATCGAGCGCCACGGACGCGCCGTACGTCCGCGCGAACGCGCCGAGGTGCGCGCGCGCGCTCGCCTCCGAGGCGGAGGCGTCCTCCAGAAACGCCATGGGGAAACGCCAGCGCGTATCGCGCAGAGGCTGCGCCCACCGCACGGGCGCGGACCCGCGCGCGATCACGAAGCATGAGACGTACGATTCACGCGTCGCGCATCGCGAATCGTAATCGTAATCGTCTTCGCCCTCCGCCGCGGCATCCGCCGACGCACCCGCGACGCCATCCGCGCCATCCGTCTCCACCTCGCACATCTGCTCCGTCTCCACGAAGTTGGCGACGTTCCCGTCGGCGTCCGCGCCGCGGCAGTGGTGGCGCACGCCGTGGCGCGCGCGCGCGACGCGCGCGACGACCGAGAC
>Ga0181559_10005228_pt1 | contig 12449 bp, 9 predicted proteins | sample 011ome_21_FD_133752 | JGI IMG/M metagenome (GOLD analysis project Ga0181559, IMG submission 133752) | Coastal salt marsh microbial communities from the Groves Creek Marsh, Skidaway Island, Georgia - 011508AT metaG (megahit assembly) | ecosystem: Environmental > Aquatic > Marine > Intertidal zone...
CGTGTGCGTCTCGTCCCTCGTGCACACGTTCAACACCAGCGAAACGCCAACTTTCCCTTTGCACCGACCGTAAAATATCCCGAAATCTTTCACCTTATACTTTCCAGACGTTTTCGAGCGTTTTATGTTCTCGTTCATATTTTTATACTTTCTCTTTTGCCCGCACTCCGGCATCTCCGTCGTTCTCTTGCCATCTTCAAACACCATGGTCTCGTCGTCCAATTTTTCTTCGAAAACGTTGTACGCGTTTGCGCACGTCCCGCCCGGCCATCGAATCACAGAATTTCCAAACTCTTCTCCAACGATGGACGGTAACTCGGGGTGCCCGTAATCGATCGGACCGGTGAAAAATTGCGCGTTGATGCCAAACACCGCTCTCGGGACGAGCGTTGTTTTTGTCGCAACTGTTTTGGAAAATCGGACGTTTTCCCCAGAAGATGCGTCTTCGTTGCTTCTCGTCGTCGACGACGCTTTTTTACCGGCGCGAATGTCCGAGCAGCACGAGGCGAACATTGTTTTTTCTTCTCGTTGTTTTGTTAGCGCGTGTTACGAAGCGCGGCGCGCGTTGGTCGATCGATCGATCCGAAAAGCGCGTGGTGTTGTTATTGTGAATTTGATTTTGATATTTTTTTCGTGTTGTTGTTAGTTTTTTGTTTCTCTCTCTGATTTGAAGTAGAAAACTCGATTTTAATTTTTTAAAATGTGTGATGATAATATTAATATCCCGCCAGTCCCGACGCACGCGCACATGCGCAAAAACAAATCTACTCACGATTGTTGGCGCCTTCAAATTCCGTTCGCAACCCCCACGCGCTGTTGCGCGGGGCGAGAAGAAAGAAGAGATGAAAAAAAAAAAGGTGTGTCTTTTATGCAAAGAGCTCGTTTCCCGACGCACGCATTATCGTGGATCCGGTAATGAGGGTATTCATTCTCAGCTTCGCCGCTTTATGTATGAATAAAGCTCTCAGCACCCCATTGAGCACACTCTTTCGTTTGGTTTTTGAAAGAGATCTTTGCGCTTTTCTTTCGACTTTCTCTCGCGAGCGCAGCAGCGATTCGCGCGGCGAGCACATCGTCGCGCGCAGTTGAAACAAGTTTGAAGGATTTAGCTTGATTTTCGTTTTGCGTTTTTTCACGACTCATTCGTTTGTTTTACGCGAAACAGAGCGCCAGAATAACCAGTGAATACGCCAAAACGACCGATGCCGCGTGCGCACCAGATTCGTATTTGTCCACGCCAGTGATCGCCAACGAGTGACCGGACGTCTCGTCCAAATGCCAATCGATTGGGCAATAATCGGCGAATTCCGTGCTCGGCGCGTCGATATCGATAGACGCGTGATAATTACACGTGAATGGCGGGTAGGCTTTGTCCTCCAAAATGTCGTTGTTCGGGTTCGATTCGCCTTCGTTGAATCCCCACACGTACGATTTCGAGGCATCGGCTTCGTATTTAAACGCACCACCCCAGACGTTCTCGACCATGTCTTTGCCGTCGGCCCAAATTTCAGAGCCCTTTCTGCATGTCCCTGTGCCGGTGTTGACACCATCGGCGCCCACTTTCACTCGGTCGCTCCACGCGTCCGCCCAGCCCCCGGCTTCGGTGCCCCACATTCCTTTACTGTCTGGGAAATAGTCGTTCTTACACGCTTCGAACATCGCGTCCGCCGTGCTCGCGCGAATAGGCATGCCCTCAATCTCCCACGCGTTGTGATTGTCCGGATTCGCGTCATCTTCGTTGCAATCCGAATGCTTTCTCCATTTGCCAACGTTCTTATCGCACTCGTAAAAGCAATTTTCGGCGTCGAAAAACGCTTGACATTCGGTCGACAACGCCGTGAAGCCGCCGCCGGCAATGTCTTCGCACAACCCGTGGTCGTACTCGTCGCCGTACAAGCTGCTAATCATAGCAGTCGGTATACTGTTTTTCGTCGTTTGCGAGGAAGAATAAATATGAGAAGAAAAACAAATTAGTTTCTACTCTCGCGAGTGCATCCAAAACGTGCGCGTCGTTGCTCCGCTTCGTCGCCGCGGATGATGGCAGAGAGACTTCAACAAAAGTCGATCGACGATGGCGTAAAAAAGAGAGACTCGAAGAGAGAGAGAGGGTTTCCTCTGTCTCGTCTCTCTCTCTCTCTTCCCTCGAAAGAGAAAAAGTTGGGGAAAAAAAAGTAATAAAAAAAAACGCACTTGCGAACGGTTTCCAGCGAGCAGCACGCCTCGTGCTGGTACTCTCGGCAGACGTTCACGTCGGACGGCATGTACGTCGGCGTGGACACGTGCTGTGTATTATTGTTGCACACGAATGCGTGAGAAAGAGACGAAGCGCGTCAGTTATATTTCGGAAAAGAAAGTTGAGACGATGCGGTCCTAAAAAAGCCGCCACCCTCTCCCCCAAAAATCATCATTCGCGATTGACGTTTACGATAAAGAAGAGAACAACACAACAACACACCTTGTGGTAATAGTTGACGTGGCACACGTCGCACTCGGTCTCGATGCCATCGTGGCCGTCCGCGAGTACCGGTCTCGTCGCGGTCTTCGCCGAGAAGAAGACGAAGACACATGGTAGGAACGAGAGGGAACGGAGGGATAACGATGATGACTTCATCGCGTTTTTTAGAGTGCGGAAGAAAAGAAAAAAAGAACCAAAAAAAAAGGATTTTGGGGCAATTTTTAACCTAAACCCTAAACCCTAAATACGTAAACCCTAAATAATTATCAAAACACGATGATGTCCCACCACTCGAAATGAATTTTGTCCCCAACAACACGAACGCGCGCGCGCGCCTTGTCTCTCTTTCCGAAAAGAAGAAGAAGAAGAAGAAGAAGAACGATGACGAAGTGAAGAAGAAGAAGAAGAAGAAGAAGAAGAAGCGGGTTTTGCGATTCCTCCGCTGAAGAGAGAGAGAGAGAGAATAAAGAGAGAGAGAATGTCCTCTTCTCACCACCAAATTCAACGACAACGAACGACGAGTCGTCGCGAAGGTGGTGGCGATGGATTCGGAGGAGGCGCGACGGACGGGTCGATTTTTTCCACCAACGCGTCCTTGCGACGAGTGACGCAGAGCGAAACGGTCGCCGGAGGCGGCGGTGAATTTGGTGTCGCCGCAGCCGCGAATGAGACGACGACGAAAACGACGAGCAGCAGCAGCAGCCACGGAAGAGAGAAAACGATGAACAACGTTCGAGTGAAAGAACACGCCGCGAAGGAGGCGAAGAAGAAGATACATTCGCAACGGCAACATCGAGAACAGCTTAATAATAATAATAATAATAATAATCAACAACGCGAGATGATGATGTTGCGAGACGAGAGAGTGGAAAGACACGCGGAGGGAGAAGAAGAAGACGCGCCTTTGTCCGCGTACGCTTTTTCTTCGCAGAGGACGGACGCGGCGACATTGGCGGGAAGCTCGGTGCACATCAGGGACGATTATTACGTGGATGCGAAATGGAATAACGGCGATGATTACGGTGATAATAACGATAATAATAATAACAACAACAACAACAACAACAACGATTATGGTGCCGAATCAGAAGAGGAAGAGTTTACGTTCCGGTCCGCATCGGTTGGCGAGAGCGTGAGAAGCGAGTTGGAAAATGCGAGGAGAGCGTCGGTGAATACGATTGCCGACGCGGCGATGATGATGGCGTCGACGTCTTCGAGACAGCAACAGCGCCAGACGGGAGTTGTAGACGTGATTCGGAGAGATGTCGACGATACCATCGACGATACCGTGGCCAACCTCTTGGAAATGATAGAGAATGAGCGTTTGAAGTCCTCGGCGTACGAGAAGAACTTGGAACGAACGGAAAAGGCGTACCTCGAGACGAAAAAGGAATCCGAGGAAATCGCCGAGCGATTGACTGGTGCTGCGAATATAATCTCCGAACTGAAAAGCGCTTTAGTTCACGCCATGCGTGAACACCACGACGACGAAAAGTTTGAAGACGACGTCAACGACGCAGTCAACGAGACTCGGATGCGAAGAGGAGGATCTGGTAGCGATCTCTCCAACTCAGTCGAGGCGGTTGGCTCGCGACGGTGGGAGGCGAAATTGAGAAGAACTGTCTCGAGCGCGCTGGAGAGATTTACGAGCGAAGCGAGGGGCGTAACAAACGGCGATGCGTTGTATAGAGCGGCAAAGGAAGCTCTGGACCCAGTTGTGGCGAGCGCCATCGCTGGAGTCGTGGATGAAGTCGAGATTGCATCCGGAAAGAAGAACAAGAAGAATAAAGAAGATAAGGATTATTTTAGAACAGACGGCGATGTCAATAACTCGTATTCGCTCGACGACGACGACGATACGGATTACGACGATGACGGCGAACCGACGAACCGAAGCAGAGAACACGAACAAGATATTAACTCCCTCGATGGCCGCGCGAAACTCGTTGCGTGGATGCAAATGGAAAAAGCCAAACGCAAGAGACTCACGAGAAAATTGTTGAAAACAAAAGACGAACTGGCTAAATCGGAAGCGTCGAGAATGGCGGCAACGAGGCGATGGTTGGAAGCCGCGTCGCAGTTGGAGTCAGAAAGAGGGTCGCAGTTTACGCAATCTGTAGCGGGAGACGGCATGGGGAGTAGTAGCGATGAGGAAGGATTTTTCGACGACGACGAGAGCGACGACGATCAGGGCTTCACGCCGAGAAGCATAGAGTCTAGAAAAACGGATCCCGGGCAGCGCGCTCGAGCTCGAAAGACGCAATCGTTAGACGGGAGTGGTGACGCGGCGTTATTTTTCATGCAAACGTCAACGTCGCCCTCCTCGATGAAGGGCGTTCGTCGACGCAAATCGAAAAGCGCGTCTGCATCGCTCGTCGATCCGAGCTCGCCGAGTAAAAATTACGGCACATTTTCGCCCTTCACTCCTGGTAGTGGTACCGGTGGTCCGAAATCGGCTCTTAGCAAACGAAGCAGCAGTAGCAATAGAAAGAACCAAAATAGAAAAAGTCGGTTAGGATTCGAGGACCGAATAGAAGAGGAAGACGAGGAAGAGGACGAAGAAGAAGAGGAAAAGCGAAGCGCAGTTCGCTCATTGGACGTCTCCGCGGAAATTCAAAAAACGATCCAAACGGTCACGGGGAACCCGACTTTCCGCGACGTCGCTCGCACGATCGCGTCAACCTTAGAACAGTTCGCCGCGAGTCCCACGTTTGAGCTCGTTTGGCCGATTTGTTTCGTAACCTTCCTGGTGTTTTGGCGATCGAGCGCCATCGCGTTTCACGCCAACGCCGCCCTCGAACGACAAAGGGAGCAACGCGTTCTCACGCACCACCCATCCGTTGCTCGAGTACCGGCACCTCCACCTCTCCTCCGCGAAGAGCATCAGCGACAACAACACTACCGACGACCGGCGACTTCGCCTCCCTCGGCGCCGCCCGGTGGGCGGTTTCGGCGACCAACGTCGCGAGACGAAGAAGAGAACAGAGATGAAATTGAAGAAGAAGAAGAAACGCTTTCGTCGCACGAAAAAGCGCCTTTACCGGATGTCCTCGACTCGAGCGAGAAGAAGGAACGCTCAAAAGTACCCGCGGACCGGCGGCGAACATATCGTCGCGATCGAACCGACGAGTTGTAAAATGCATTTTTTTTATTTTCACATCACACGCGAAGAAACGTCACGTTTTTTCTTCAGAGAGAAAAGCACGCACACAACACACACACACACTTACACACACACACACAGCGCAAATGTCTCCGTCGTCTCGTTCTCCTCGTCGCGAAAAGAAGAAGAAGAAGAAAAACTCTTCGTTTCTCCTCTTCTTTTTCTTCATCTTCTGCGCGACGTTTCTGTTCTCCTCTACCGAAAAATGGAAAGCGAAAGCGGACGACGACGACGACGCGCTTTCCTCCTCCTCTTCCTCCTCGAGCGCGACGGAAAACGACCCAGACGCAGAGAGTGCGAGAAGCTTTATCACGTTCAGCGCCGCGACGAACGCCACGACGAAGAGCGGCGGCAACGCTCTGGTGTTTGAGAAAATCCTCGCTTCGATAAAACGGTTGAAAGAGGAAAGCGCGTTCGAGACGGAATTAATTAACCAACGCCGGCAACTGCACGAAATACCAGAGCTGATGTGGACGGAGTTTGAAACGTCTTCGATGATTAAGCGAGAGTTGGATAAAATGTCGATTTCGTACGAAGATGCGGCCGCGCCGGGGATAATCGCGCGGATACCTTTACTGTCGGACGAGGAAGAGGAGGAGGAGGCAAAGACGGAGAGCGGGGAGATTGCGGTGTTGTTGCGCGCGGATATGGACGCGTTACCGGTGGCGGAGGAAACGGAGTTTGCGTTTAAATCGAAGAAGGACGGGAAGATGCACGCGTGCGGGCACGACGGGCACGTGACGATGTTATTAGGCGCGGCGAAATTGATTAAAAGTGTTCTCGAGACTGGCGACGCGATTATTCCCAAAGAGTCGAGGAAAGGAAAGGTTGTGTATTTGTTGTTTCAACCGGCTGAGGAAGGCGGCGCGGGAGCGAAGAAAATGTTAGAATCCAAAACCATGCGCGAATTGAAGGTGCGACCGAGTACTGCGTTTGCGTTACATAATTGGCCGTACGCCGAAACGCCCAGTGGTTCGTTTGGAACGAGAGGAGGGACGATCATGGCTGGCGCCGGGACGTTTGAGATTACGGTAAAAGGCAAAGGTGGCCACGCCGCCGTGCCGCACAAAAACATCGACGCGGTTGTGTGTGGGGCGAAGATTGTGACAGACGTGCAAACGATTGTCAGTCGAAAAACGAGCGCATTAGATTCGGTAGTTGTTACCATATCGACGTTTCACGCCGGGACGGTGAGTAACGTGATGCCGGACGAGGCTAAATTGACCGGGACGTTGAGATCGCTTCAGCCGGAGACGTTTCGATGGGCGATGGAGGAATTGTCGAGAGTAGCGAGTGCGGTTGGAATGGCGAATGGGTGCGAAGTAGACGTGAGTTTTGCGAGCAGAGAGGTGTACCCACCGACGGTGAACGATGCGAAAGCCGCGGAATTCGCGAAGCGCGTGGCGAGAGAAATATTCGGGAAGGAGGAAGTGTTGGACGTGGATCCGGTGATGCCGGCGGAAGACTTCTCATTTTTCGCGAACGAGTATCCAAGCGTGATGAGCTGGATTGGAAGTTATAATCCAGAGATTGGGGCAGTGCATCCGTTACACTCGGCGAAGTTTGTTTTGGACGAGTCTATTTTAAAGAATGGGGCGGCGGCGCACGCCTCGTACGCGCTCGGGTTTTTGGCTCTCAATTCGACGCAGCTTTAACATGCATGTTGTACATTTACTACTTTAACCACGTCGTCTAACACACCTAAATTCTATTCGCGAATGCGCGCACGAGACGCATCGCATACTATACTAATACTACTGTGCTTTGTTAAACTCAAGCCTGAAGAGTAACGCGTCTACTTTATCTTGAAGCGCAATGTCAGAGATGCCTAAAACGTCGCTTCGTAAAGCCGCGCAGAGAAGCGCGCTGCACTCTTGCGCGCGTGACAAGACGTGCTCCGTCTTTGCAACCAAGTGCTCGTTCGCGTGCAGTTTCTGCTCATCGCTCGTTTCTTCTCCGTTTTCTTTACTATTAATGTCTCTGTATTCTCGACTGAGAAGCTCCAACGCAAAGGCTAAATTTGAAATCTCCGCCACCGCTTTCTCGACGTCGCTCGCATCTTTCTTCTTTTTCCTCGTAAATACCCCATCTTTTACGAAAAGTTCGCGCGATACGCTCACAACAAACTCTCTGTGCGCTTTGGTAGCTTTTTCGAAGTCGACGGCGGTGTTCTCATCTGATCTACTCGCACTTATAGATTGCGTGAAAGACGACCATCGGTGCGCGATGACGTCCTCGCTCGCGTACTGTTCCCAGTTTCGTAAAGTAAAATCAATCGCCATTCGCGCGCGCAGAATAATACCATTAGCGTTGGATTCATAATCATTACCGTTATTATTCTGTAAAAACGCTGCGGTCGAGCGATTCTGTCGGCTAATATTTTGCCAAACTCGCGACAACGCAGATCTCGCTCGACGCAATCGAAACAAAGACTTGAAAAGTGCGCCGTATTTTTCGAGCGCGAAGTCCGTGACGAGTAAACCAACCGGCCACGCTCGTTCATATGACATGTAAACATCATCTAATCCATCGTATGAACGCATAGAGTTCGGTTGTTCCGAAAATTTATCGCCTCGTTTGAGAGAGAATCGTTCGCTCGCGCCGTCGTAAGTGTTATCAGCGACCGCGTCTTCCCACGCCGTTTCGATGCGTTTCTTCGTCGATTTAGCATTATTCGTGCCGCTTGTTTCACTCTCGGGTACGATGAATATCGAGTTTTCGTCGTCCAAAAGCGAGGCAAAGATGTCACCTCTTTGTAACAAAAAGAAGTTTCGCAAGGATGCGAACGTCTCCATGACGAACGACGACGCGGCGGATGTTCCGTTCACATCGTACGTTTCCGAATCGATAACTTCGCCGAGCTTCTTTGAAACTCTTTCCTTCGCTCTGCTCACGACAGCTGCGAGAGAAGAAAAGTCGTCAAAGTCGTCCTCGCCGTCGTTTATGTCGACCGGTTCGCTCTCCGAGGCGGTGGTAGATTCATCGCGAATACCTAAAACGAGCGATTCAATGTCCTTCCCAGTTTCTCTCGCGTGTTCATCCAAAAAAGCATCGATGTCTGCCTTTCTCGCGTTCGTATCTTTGATGCTTCCAAACTTTTTCCGTCTTCGTAACTCGAGCGCTCTTCGATGTAATCGCAACGCTCTCACGCATCTTCCTACAAAATGTACCGCCTCGGCGTCGCTCGCGGACATGCGTTTAGGGGTTTGCTCGATTTTGACCGCGAAGGCGTCGCGCCACGCCGCAGCGCCGCCGTCGCTCGGTAATATTTTCGCGTTTTCCAAGTAATCGTCGTCTTGGAAGTATCTGCTTTGATGTTCGTCCGTGTATTTCATCTCCTCTTCGTTCATACCGTCGTCTTCGTCGTCTTTATTCATCTCGAGCCTCTCCAGCCTGCGCGTCATCACGTCTTCCTCTCTCACCGCGCCGATGAAAAACGACCCTTTCCTCCGCCTCATTCCTTCGTTCGACTCCCGCAAAGCACCAAAACATTTCTCTTCGACCACGCCCCCGAACGCCAACCACGCGAAACAGTGCCCGTAAAACGCTCGCATCGCAAACCGCCTCACTACTCTCAACGCGTTCTTCGTCTCGAAACACCCGCACTGGCGATACCGAAACGCGAGCTCGTCCAAAAGTTTCGCGCCGTAAAAGCCATCGTCCTCTTCGTCTTCGCCATCCTCCATCATCGCGCGCTTCAGCGCTTCTTTCACGCCAATCAGCGACGCGCTAAACTCCCCTAAAAACTCCTCGATCGCGTTCGCGTTCGGTTCGATCGACCCTTTCAGTATTTTCTGTTCCAAGTGACACAAGCGACTCTCGTACGGTTGCAACACCATCCGGTCGACCGCAGTAACCACCGCGCGCCTGTACGCGCACGAAGACGATGAAAACGATTGGTGGTGATTCCTTCTCTTCTCCTCCTCTCGCTCCACGAATCGCTTCAAAACCCACGCCGCGTGCGCGATCGGAAGCAGTCGTTTCTCCAACAAATCTCTCTCGCATTGCGAGACGATGCCACTTTCCATCGCTTTCGAAGAGATTGCAAATCGGTCCGGCACGGACGAAGATTGGTACGGTTGGTGCGCGATGACGTCGCCGGGGATTCCAGAGAGCGCGAGTAAGAGTTCAGATATCATCGTTTATTACCGTTGTTTTCTTCCTCTGTATCGCGCGATCGATTGTTTCCTCCCCCCGTCGCGCTTTTTTTCTAACGACGACGGTTGACTTTTTGAAAATTTCCCCAGAGCAAAAGCGCGCGAGTCCGCGAGAAAAACGATGCGACAGAGAACGCTGTTCGGTGGAACGGTGAGCGGCGACGACGAGAAGAAGAAGAAGACGACGAAGAAGAAGAAGAACAAGAAGAAGAACGGGAATGGCACCGAGAACGCGAATAATAATAATAATAATAAAGGATTCGACTACTGTCCGATGTGCGGACGGATGCAACACAAAACGTGTTTGGAAGAACACGTGAACGCGTGTTTGGATGCGCGCGAGCGGCAGCAGCAGCGGACGGGAGAGGAGAAGGAGTCGATGGATGAAGGGAAAAGGAAGATGGAGGAGCGAAGAATACCTATTTCTAGTTGGGAGGACGCCGGGCGGCGAGAGACGGAGGAGGAGGAGTACGACGACGACAAGCACGAAAAAGAGACGAAGAAGATGAAGACGACGAACGCTGCGGTTGTCGCGGCGAACGCGTTCCAGAAAATTAAGCAAGGGTCGATTGAAATGTCAAAGACGTCTTCGCCGTCGTTCATTTACGGACACAAAGTCATCGAGAATTTCATATCGGAAGAAGAAGAGGAAGAGTTGTTGAGAGCCATTTACGACGCGTCGGAACAGACGTGGAACGATCGAAACGCGAGCGGGAACGGACATCACAACGGGAAAGCGTGGGGGGTGAACGCGGACAGAGCGAAGAGGAAAGTGTTCAAAGCGAAGAGGGAGATGCCAGAGGCGTTTCAGAGGATCGTGCTCGAAAAGTTACGCGCGAACGATTACGGGTATAAAGGTTTGAAAGAGTTCGGGTTCGCTTGCAACGAGTGCAACGCGATTGAATACATACAAGATCAAGGGCACGAATTGAGGCCGCACGTTGACGATAGAATTCTATCGAGCGATATAATCATCAATTTAAGCATGGTCGGGTCGTGCATAATGCGGTACAGAATGAATAAAAATCAAGGCATTGAGATTGCGAAGGATTTGCCGAGATTTTCGTTACAGATTCAAGGCGGAAAGTGTCGATTCGAATGGGAACACGGGATTCGAAACGAAGATTTGATAGACGGGAAGCGGGTTTCGTTGACGTTTAGGTGCAGCGGGAGAGGTAACGGGAAGGACGGCGTGTATAAAGACGTCGTTTTTGAGGAGGCGCCGAAAGGATACGTGAACGATTTAGAAGGTAGAGAGAGACGATACTTGTAGAATGTTGTATATTATTTATTGCGTGTATATTAAGCAGTTCTTCAGCCGCGAGAAAATCGTTCACGCGTGCGCGATGGCGTTTCGATACAGTTCCAATCGCCTCTCGCGTCCATGGTGACAAAACGCCAACACCGAACCCGGGTGTAACGTGCGAATAGCTTTTCCCGAACATTTGACCGGTTTCGCGTTTTCTTCCGCGTCGTAGAGAAAAAAGACACCCTCCACCGCCTGCACTCGCAAATCGCAACACGTCTTAGCCAATTTCGTCACCTCTTTCGTCTTCACGTCTTCCAACGTAAACTTCAAAACCACCTCTTTGTTCTCTTTAAACGGTATGAATATGCCGTCGTTCTTCTCGATGATTTCATTCACGCTTATCGTATCTTCTGGTTCGTACTGCTCGGAGGAAGGCGAGCACGGCGATTGCACTACCCTCGCCGGCTCCCCGAGCGTCCAGTCGACGTACGCTTTCGTAACGCGATTTTGTTGTCGTCGTTGAAGATGCCTGCTATTGTTTCTTTGTCGCAACGCGTTGGTGTTCTCGCCATAAAGTATTAATTTGTTTGAAGATGCCACCCGCATGTTTCCAATATTTTTTCTGCGTGTGTGTTACAAAATACCATCGCGTCAGCGAGCCGTTTTCGAAAGAAAGGAAAGATGTGCATTTTCTTCGCAGGCTCAGAGTACTTTTGATATCAATTACGCCTTGGGCTTCAAACAAAACGAAGATTTTCTTTATCATCATCGCCTTCGAATTTACACACATCAACAACGAGACAGCAAACTTGAAAAAAAACGAGCATCGTCCGACCCGCTGCCATTCTTCGTCTTTGGCAAATAGGCTCAGACTGTTGTTGTTCATCACCGGATCCCGCCAAAACAAACAAAAAGAAAAAAGGACGGGATTCAGACGATTCATTTGCCATCATCGCCTTTCCGTAGCCAAAGAAGTGGGAGTCCGCGAAAGCAGAGGAGGAAACGGAAGATGCCTTCTCTCGCGCGAGGCGAGAACGCAATTCTAAAAAAGCAAAAAATACGCGCGCAATCCGAGATAGAAAAAGTTCCTCTTTCTTTCCATCATCTCCTTGAAATAAGATGAAAGCGTTCGACTCATGTTTGAGGTTTATCGTCATGGAATATCTCTAATGAATTCTTACATTTGTAAATCATCGTCGAACCCGAAAGAAGAATTTTTTGTTTTGTATCTCTTTTCTCTCTCTTCCCTGTTGGGTAAAAAAAAAGTACTCTTTCCAAGAGACTTGACTGACTCATTCGAATACGCGTTTCATCACATCGATCAGTACGTGATAGATGATTTTTCTGTAATCATCGTCAGCGTCGCTCCGTTCCACCAAGAGAGAGAGAGAGAGAGAAAGAGAAAGAGAGAGACAAAGAGAGAGA
>Ga0181559_10005229_pt1 | contig 12447 bp, 6 predicted proteins | sample 011ome_21_FD_133752 | JGI IMG/M metagenome (GOLD analysis project Ga0181559, IMG submission 133752) | Coastal salt marsh microbial communities from the Groves Creek Marsh, Skidaway Island, Georgia - 011508AT metaG (megahit assembly) | ecosystem: Environmental > Aquatic > Marine > Intertidal zone...
CTAACCTTAAAACTAATGGAACCATTACAGCTGGTGTAGTTACTTATCCTAACACAGATGGTACAGCAAACCAAGTATTATCTACTGATGGCTCAGGAACTTTAGGATGGACAACGCCTACTACCAACCTAACAGGTCCAGTGACTTCCATTGGAAATGCCACAGCGATTGCAAACGGAACCATCACCAACGACATGCTTGCCAATGCAGCAGTAGCCAACTTATCAAACACAAACACGGGGGATCAAACAGCAACGACTGTTGTCAATGTTGCCGCTGGAACAATTTCAGCAATCAACGTTCAGGCAGCCTTGAATGAATTAGATACCGAAAAAGCTACTATAGACTCACCTACTTTTACTACCTCTTTACAGGTAAACGGGGCTGCATCTAATTTTAAAGCTAAAGTGTATGGTGGATCAGAAAGAGAACTAGACTTTGCTTTGAGTAACCTTATTAGCACCAATGCATCAGCTGGAGCCTTTACTTTATCAAATATGAAAGATGGAGGTACTTATACCTTAGCTGTTACCGGTGGTGGAACTTCTCAAACCGCTACTTTCACTCATGTAGGCCTTACTTTTCATGTATTGCGTAACGTAGCTACAACAACAGGTAAAACCGCTTTGTATACCTTTATTGTAATGGGTACTGATGTTTATTTTTCGATGGTATCTGTAGAATAAATAAATAATTCAATGAAACTAATTTATATAATCTGCTTTTTTGTAATCACACAAAATTCTTTTGGGCAATTTGTAGGGACCCCATATATCTTTAATTCAATTTCTGATTTACCACAGGTAACCACACATCCTGTAACCAATATTTTTTCTACAAAAGCTACGAGTGGTGGTAAAATTGTGTCAGCTGGGAGTTTTCCAATAACCTCCAAGGGAGTGGTTTGGAGCACTTCACAGAATCCTACTATACTTGATTCAAAATCAACTGTCGGTACAGGAACTACTTACTACCTAGGTAGTACTACTAACTACCTACCTAAGTTTACATCAAATGTAAGTGGACTTAATAGTGGAACTACCTATTATGTTCGTGCATATGCTACAAATTCCTTTGGAACAGCTTATGGGGAGGAAGTGTCATTCACAACTCCTCTCACAAATCCTACGCTTTCAATAGGTGACTACTATGAAGGCGGGTATATATTTTACATCTTATCTCCTGGCGATACTATCGATAAAGGAGGCGCTTTTCCAGAAATTTTTTATCAAGAAGGAGAAATCCATGGATTAATTGTAGCTGGTAATTTAAATCCTCTCGTTGCATCAATTTCCAACAAGTTGAAATTTGGAGAAAGTCCAAATGGTGGAACCCCAACTCATAAAACGATTCTAGGATATGGAAAAAAAAATACAGAAAACATAATAGCACTCTATGGCACAACTACATATAACGCAACAAGTTCAGCAGCAGCATCAGCCTATCTGTATACAGATGGAACTAGGAATGACTGGTATCTTCCATCTAAAGATGAACTAGCATTAATTAAAAACAATAGTTCAAATTATAAACAATATTTTGATGCTTCTGATAGTTATTCTTATTGGAGTTCTTCTGATAATAATAGTACACATCAGGCATATTTTAATTATAAATTTTGGGATACGGGATCCTTTAAAACTGATTCAAGAAGTACAAGATTAAATTATTTTATTATCCGTTCGTTTTAAAAAAATCAGTGTAAATCTTGCGTAAAAAAAAATATTTTAAAGTTTGTAGTCGCCAGTTAATTATTTGCTATCAATGTATCAGCAAATGCGGATTCAGGCTTGACTTTTAATTCATTGTGTAATGTTGCTACAATTACAAGTAAAATTACTTTGTATACCTTTATTGAAATGCGTATACAAGTTTATTTTTCGATTGTAGGAGATACTTAAGCAGCAGGGAAAGCGATTGCTTGTAATGGAGAAGGATATTCTGACTGGTATTTACCAAGCAGAGATGAGTTGAAAAATTTGTATCAAAGCGGTGTTTTCCCCAATGTGAGTGTTGGAATTGTCTATTGGAGTTCTTCGATGTATAGCAATGATCCCACCAGGGCATGGATACTATGTTTCGATCAAAAAGTAGAAAGTTAATACGCTAAAAAAGGCGAATATAACGTTCGCCCCATTCGTTCATTTTTAACAACATTAAACCTTTGTCCAAATTAATTTTAAATACTTTAACCAGTAACCTAGTTCTATTAGTCGATCCAAGCTTTTTCAATTGCTATTTATGGACTGATACAAAAAGTAAATTCCTGCAGATTAACAGTGATTTTTAAAAAAAGAGTCACAAACTAATGAAATCTATGAAATTTTTCTTCAAAACCCTGTCAGTTACCCTAATGCTTCTTCTCACAAGGATCTACATTAGTTATGCCCAATCCCTACACCACCAGACCTTGAGTGCAATGGGAACCACAGCACAAATCGGCTCTGCAGGACTTTTAGTACAGCAATCCATCGGACAAAGTAGCATTACGGGTACTTTTAACTCTTCCACGGCCTACCTCAGTCAAGGCTTCCTTAAAGGCCTTCCCTCCCTATCCAACGAGCTTGTACTTCCCTTTGATGTCATCGCCTTTCCCAATGCCTTCACAGAAAGGATCCGGTTTCGATTTACGAGTGACCTTACCGAACCTACTCAAGTAAGGATCCACGATAGCCAAGGCAAAAAAGTTTATAGCCAGCAGCACCTTCCAATAAATAGAGAAATCGAGGTTCAGCTTTCCCACCTAGCCCCAGGAATGTACCTAGTGGATCTCAGTACAGCAAATCGGAGCACCCAGATACGGATACTAAAAAATCGCTAAGACCCGCCAGATTCGGAGAAATTACCAGATTTGATCTTTTCTCCCAGCAGTTGCGCATGGAACTCGGAGGGAGATTCCCCAGTCAATTTTTTAAAATTTAAATAGAACGTATAATCACTATTAAACAAAACCTTTTTAGCTAGGGAGCCTATGGTATGCTTTTCTAAGTACCCTTTTCGAATCAAGGAAATCGCATAGTTAACTTTTAACACATTGACATATTCTCCAAAAGTAAAATTGCTGTAATGCTTAAATATAAATTTTAAATGACTCTGAGGACAGTCCAATTGGAATGCTAAGGTCTTTATACTGGGCACTTCAAGCAATTCTTCCCTCCAGCCTTGTTCTAATTTTTTTAAAGAAAAAATAAGGGAGTCCAAGCGAGTAGCAACGAGCTTTTCTACAGGTAAGTCTTGGGTACTAGTTTGCCCTTTCTTCTTGATCCTCCAAATTGCAATTTCCTCCGGCACTACGCGCTGGATTTGATCCAACAAACGTTGCTCTCCGTAAAGAATGCGGGGATTTCTCAGAAGGTAAAAGCAAATAAACAGCCAGAGGAAAGAGGTGAGTCCGTAAAATTCACCTAACAATTCATTCTGGAGGCCCTCTTCATTATGGATGTAGGTAAAATTTGAAAAGCCATAGATCAACGTAAACGTGCCAAACATCAAATAGCCCCAAACCTGTATGGTCTTAAAATACTGAAGCTCCCGCTGACTTTTTTGTTTCGTCGAATAAGTCCAAACTAAATACGCTAAACCAACAAAATAAATAGACGAGTAAATTAAAAATACAACTTGATGCCAAGCGCTGTTCCAATTCATCCACATACTTAGGATAGCAATTACCGTCGCCAAGCCAAAATGAAAGTACAATTTTCTCCTCGAAGCTTCCTGTTGATATAACGCGTCAAAAAAAAAGTGATAGATCACCGGAACGAAATAGACAAAGCTGAGTGGTCTATAAAAGGTGCTTAAAGAAGGGCTTAGGAGCTCCAAATCAACCATCCCAAAGACCACGCGTTGTACCCCAGCTATGGCTAGGGTCGCTAAAAAAAATTTGCTCGACTTCAGCTCTTTTTTGGGATCTAACAGGGAAGCAAACACAAGCAATAACAATACTCCTCCAACAAAAAAAGATAAAATTGACAAGCCTGACCCCATTCCCAAAAGTAAAACAAATAGTTTGATTTTAAAAAGTAGTCAAAAAACACGTGTTACGAAATTGAACCACTAACTCAATAGAGGTAGTAATCCTTCCCTAGCGCTCATAGACCGCTGTCCATAGCACGGCGCTCGCATTATGGAACAGTAAACTTTTTTTTAGAAAGTAGTCTGAATTGAATTTTGAACTTGCAGTGTGCATCGAAATAGAATTTAGGAAAGTCACGAAAAAAATCTCCCTCAAATCCTTCAAAAATCACTCAAATCCCAAAAGCAAGGTTCTCTCCTTGGCAGTAATTCAGGCCTTTTAGCCTAAAATTACTCTTATTCTAGGAAATGACTTGGTCAATTTGACTGAATATATAAAATAACAGCTTGCATGCCCCTTCAAAGAGATCGGGGGGAATCCAAAAAGTGCCGAATACTTGCATTGAAAAAAGTAAAAAACACACCCCTTGATTCGCCTTTTCCTAGCGCGAACTAACACACAACTACCTTACATGAAAAAAATAGTCTTTCTTTTGAGCCTTTTGTGCTATGGATTCGCTTCAGTGGCCCAATCCACCTACTGGAAAAAATCAACTCAAAATTTCTACAACAACAAGGTAGTTCAAACGGAAACCGAGCCCTATCAAATTTTTGAATTGGACCAAAATACGCTTCAACGTCAGCTTTCCTCAGGAAAAACAAGCCAACTCAGTATGCCTACTAGCCAAGGAATTTTTGAAGACTATTTGGTCGAGGAAAAGCAAAGCATGGCGAAAGAATTGGCCCAAAAATACCCTGCATTCAAAACCTACCAAGGCTATAAAATCTCTGATCCCAAAAGTCGAATTGCACTTACCCTTACGGGCGACAGGATCTATCTCTATGCCTTTTCGGAAGCTTCTGAGGGGATGAGAATGCTGTCAACGGACACCTATATGTTCTACAAGATCAGTGGAAACCAAAGTAGATCAGAAGACATTTCCTGTGGCGTACCTCTTGCCGACCCACCCGCTACTGCTGATCAGCCAACTGCCCTCGGCAGCCGATTGGAAGTAACGAGTCAAACGGCAAGGAACAAGGTAGAAGGAATACGGACACTTCGATTAGCGGTGGTTTCGGCAGGGGAGTACGGAGAGATCAATGGAGGAACACAAGAGACTGTTTTGGCCAACATCGTCAGTATAGTGAATGGGTTAAATGTAATCAGCGAACAAGACCTCGGGATTAGGTATAACCTCATCGAAAACAATGACAAATTGATTTTTGTCAATAAAACAACTGACCCTTATGATATTGAGCAAAATGGGATCTCTACAATATCATCGTATTTGAATATTAGAACTCAAGGAGTGATTGATTCCCTTGTTGGTAAAGAAAATTACGACATAGGGCATTTATTTATCGCCCGAAACGAAACGGATAGTCCTGTACCTTTTGGCATTGGCAATGCCTTTGGTATTGGAAATGTTGGAACCCCTGAAAAGGGATCCGGCTGGTCCTATTTCAGTAAAAGCACGACCGATGAACTCGGATTTATTGGATTGGTCTCCCATGAATTTGGTCACCAACTTGGAGCTACCCATACGTTTTCAAATTCACCTGACGGCCAAATTACCCAATCTGAATTGGGCTCGGGCAGATCCCTCATGTCGTATGGAAAGATTAATCAGCCAGATTTACATTATTACCACTACCATTCCATCCATCAGATCATTCAGGCTTTCAAACGCACCCAATTTGGCTTAGATTTTTCTACGATAGGCACATTTACACCCTACAGCCAGCAACCTCCTTCAAATGTTTCCTTAACAGCCTACCACATTCCAATTAAAACGCCCTTTGTATTGGAGACACCTGCTGCATTGAAAAACGCAACTTATGTATACAATTGGGAACAGTTGGATGCTGAAATCGTTCTTCCAAGAAATTATTGGGGTGCAAAGTCGCTAAAAGCACCCTTATTTAGTTCGACTTCTCCAAGTACAAATTCGCAGCGCTATTTCCCTACCTACGCGCGAGTACTCTCAAATGAGCTAACAAGTGATAATGCTCTTTTGGATGAAAACAATGGTTCTTCCATGCTCTTTGAGACGCTCAGCGAGGTACCTAGACCAATGACCTTCGGTTTGACTGTCAGAGATGGCTCAGCAGCGCAAGGGGTATATTTAGATTCTACCCAAGTCACCACGGTGGCAAACAGCAAGCCTTTTTCCATACTGACCCCATTTACTTCCCAATTGAATGGGGGCAATCTGCTTAATGTAGAATGGGAAATCAGTAATACAAACGACGATCCAATCAAGGCTACCCAAGTAAACATTTTACTCTCTACAGATGGAGGTGCAACATTTGACTACCTCTTGGCCGAAAAAATTGCCAACGATGGCGCTCAAGAGATTGTTATTCCCAATGTCGCAACTACCCAAGGAAGACTGAAAATAGAACCCATAGATCAAATTTTTTACACCATTAATCCGACGAATTTTACTATTGTTGATTCACAGTTAAGTCTTTTTAGTTCTGCAACAGCCCTTGAGCTAACCTCTTGTAATGAATACAAGCAAACCTTCAACTTGCAGGTTCAAAGCAACCAAGCTACAACTTCACTTTCCAACATCAGTTTTACAGGGGCTCCCGCGGGGCTTACAATCAGCCTAAGTAAAAATCAGGTAGCTTTAAATGAGTTGGTTACAGCCACAGTTTCTAATCAAACAGCCGCAAGTGGCACCTATACCCTCACCTTAAAAGCAACGCTAAATGGGGCAACTATAGAAAGGCCTATCGTACTTACCATCTTATCGAGCGCCCTTTCTCCAGTCACGTTGACAAGTCCTGCCCCTGGCGAAACAATCACCCAAAACACAGTAGAACTCAAATGGGATCTAGCTGCGAATACCCAAAATGTTCGCTTACAGATCTCAAAAGATCAAAATTTCAGCACTTTATTGGTTGATAAAATTAGCTACAGTGACCAGTATTTCTTTAGCCCTCCTACCAACCAAACCACCTACTTCTGGCGTGTGTACGCTCAAAATGCATGTGCCACATCGGAGCCTACTAGCAGCAATTTCATTTGGAATAAGGGGTTTGAAAAACAATTGATACACAACAGCTCCCTTTACGACACGTCGAATGATAGTTATCCGATTCAAGTCACAGATTCCAACACCATCAAAGAAGTAAAACTCATGGCCTCTGTAGCCAAGGATGCCTCTGCAGGTTTGGTGAAGCTCAACGACATGACGATGAGCCTGACCAGCCCTTCAGGTCTTTCTGTAGTCTTATCCAGGCCGACAAATACCACTCTTGTTGATTTGTCATCGGTTTCCTTTGTTTTTGAAGATCAAGCTGCTGAGTATAGTCCACCCATTTTCAACCCCTCTACCCAAACCTGGCAGCTATCCATCGTTCCTGAGGAATCTTTAAGCCAATTTATAGGAGCTAATACGCTGGGTGATTGGATATTTAAAGCAGAAGGAAAGTCTACCGAACTCTTTATTGAAGGGGTCACACTAGAGTTTCTCTCAGATGAACCATTCAAAGCTCCAAGCGCACAAAATCTAAACGTTTACTTATTCCAAAATGAAACTAAAATTTCGCTACTAGGAAAAAATTATTCGGGTGAAGACTTAGTGAACTCCAAGATAATTATTAACAAACTTCCCACAAATGGGACCCTAGTGGATAGTCAGGCTAATTTGCTCGCAGTGAATACGGCCTATCCCATCACGGATGTTTATTTTGTTCCCAATCAAGGTTATCAAGGATTAGACAGCTTTACCTACCAGGTACTGGATACGGACTTCAATTTAGAAAGTATTACCGCCCAGGTGACTATAGACTACAAAGACCTAAAACCTGCTTTGAAAGTCTTTGATATTTACGCCTCAGTCCAGACGGGCAAGTCTCAAACGCTACATTTGACATTCAAAAACGCTGAATTTTACAACAGTTTTACCTATAGCTTATCCTCTCCCATGTACGGAATTGCAGAAATTGAAGGCAATTCAATTCTTTACCAAGCGACCAGTGAGGGGGAAGAATTAATTGAAGTCACTTACACGGATGGCACCAATGAATCCCTCAGCTATATACATATCCTTAATTTTGGTAGTTACAATTCGATTGAAGAACCAGTCCAGGTGCTATCAAGGGATGACTTTGATTTCAGAATAGGTCGAACCGTCACAATTAACGCCGATGGAAGTGTTTTGGCCTCCTCTCAAAATATCCAATGGGACGAAGAAGGTGCAGGATACGGAGGTAAGAACTACGAAGGATTGACTAAAGTATTTTCCTTACAAGATGGTGAATACGTTCCCTTAGGAAATGAAATTATGGGTGAAGGAATCAATGATCGCTTAGGGTATCGAATTAGTCTAAGTGGAGATGGAAAAATTATTGCCTTAGCAACCAACCATGTAGAAGGATGTATGGCTTGTGCAGAAGCTGTCGATTATGTACTTATTTATTCCTATGATGAAGTACTCAAAAAATGGGTCAAAAAAGGGGATAAAATCATGTTTGAAGGGGGTAGTAGTATAGTAAATATCAGTAGTGTTGATTTAAATTTTGATGGTTCTATTTTGGCGGTCGGCAATTCAAGGACACCTAGAAACGGAAAGGCATCTGGTGCAGTGTTCACCTTTTCATTCAATGAAATTACCAATAGCTGGATGCAAAAAGGATCCGTCATTACGAATACATTTGTGGGTTCATCAGAAGATGGTGCAGATTTTGGGGATTTTGTAAGACTAAATAAGGCAGGTAATCGACTCGTATTAAACCAGCCCTTTTCATTTTTTAATAATTCCAAGGCTGGACATGTATATGCTTTAGAATTTGATGAGAAGGATTGGAAATTAATGGGACAGCCCATTATTGGATCTCAAGGATACTGGTCCCGATTTGGAAAGACGGTGGACATGAATGACTTGGGTGATCAAATCGTGATTAGCGAGAATTATGAAGTTATCTCCTCCAACGAAATATACTTAGGTAAAGCGTATGCGTATACATACGATGAGGTAAACAATCGCTGGAATGCTTTTGGAGATCAAATCAAAGGACCAAAAATAACTACTTCAGGATCTATAGAGTTATGGAAATCAACTGATGAAAATGCAAAGGTTTCTATAAATGGTGCAGGAAACCAAATTGCTCTGTCTTTGAAGATAGATGAACAATTAGAAGTGAACGATCGAAATCCATTCCACTTTATTAATGTCTACACCTACGAAAAAACATCAAATGCCTGGACTACTTTCTCCGAACCCTTTGCGAGAGAAGTGCATGAATCGGTTCATCGACCTACTTACAACGAAACAATTATCAGTTCTAATGGGGCAAAAGTGTTTTTTGGTTCGGGGGAGAAGGTTGGTTTGCCAGAAGATCGAACATTCATCAAGGTTTATGAAACGCTAGCAACCACCCCTCCAGATACGCAAGCGCCCGTCTTAGTAGTAAAAAATCCATATACGCTACAGATCCCTGACTCTGGTACTGCTATTCTCGAAGCTTCAAGCTTGGACAATGGGTCTACGGATAATATAGGGATCACCGAAATTACGCTTTCCAAATCCACCTTTACTTGTGCGGATCTTGGAACAAATTCGATCACATTTACCGCAAAAGATGCCGCTGGAAACATTTCAACTGCTACAGTGACCATCAACGTAGTCGATGAGCTCAAACCTATCCTCAAAGCAAAAACTAGCTACACCATCAAGCTGGATACTGAAGGTAAGGCCACGCTTAAGTGGGAAGATATAGATGAGGGCAGCAGTGACAACTGTAGCATTCAGGATCGTACATTGTCCAAATCGGAATTTACCCGCACCGATGGGGGTGACAGTAAGATTACGTACACCGTTACCGATGTCAGCGGTAATACCAGTAGTATCGAATTGACTGTTCGCGTAGATATTGTACTTGCTGTACCGGAGCGTCCCAAGGATGCCAATTTCTTGAAGGCCTACCCTAATCCTGTCGATAATTACCTCTACTTGGAGTTTGAGAATGGAACTAGCGTGAGCACCATCCACAGTAGTTCCTTGGTAGATGCCTCCGGCAGAGTTTTGGGAGAATTAAACCTAGAAGATGGAGGCAATGGGGTGCTAGGCTTCTCCACTCAATCACTCAAGCCAGGAATGTATTTCCTTCAAATAGGCACACGTGACACGCTACATTTAATCAAATTCACCGTAATCCACTAAGTGATGAACAAGTCTTTTACCCTATTCTTTCTGTGTTTTTTTTATTTAGCCTCCTGCGGAGAAAAAAAAGAAGAACCCACCCCTCCACAAAAAACTCCCGAGGAGTTAGCGATTGAAAAATTAAGTGGTACGCAAGGAATTTCCTACTTTCTAGGTACTTCGGGCTATGTCAAACGAAATCAAGTGGATGAAAGTCAGTATTATCCAGACTTCAATTTTCGTGTGCAAGGAAGCAACAAATCTTACACTACTTCTGGGGCTCCTGACTTATTTGAATCATCCGGAACATGGGAATTTGTGGTGCCTAACCTTGATAAGATCCGTCTTAGTGGGAGTAAACCCGCCTCTCAGATTGATATCTCCTTTACCAAGAATGGACAAGATCTTATTTTGGTATTTTCTGTCCCTACCCCTCCAGGGGGAAAAGTTGCTTCTCTTACGGGAAACTATGAAATCAAAGTAACAGGAGGGTAAATGGAAGGAAGGAAAAGACAGCTGTTAAAATTACTAACTAAGCCAAGGTAAAGTCCAATATTAAAAACCTAAAGAGTTAGGTTACACCCTAAGTACAAACAACTAAAAATAAGGGGTTTATCCTACAAAATACGCTTCCAACTCATTCAGCATCTCAGATTTATCACGCAAATCTCGGATGACCTTTCCCTTTTCCAGCAGCACAATGCGGTCGCAGAGATCGGTCACATGATTGAGGTCGTGACTGGAGATCAAAAAGGTGATTTTGGAGGCTTCCAATTCGGACAGGATCAACTTTTTCAAACGGATCTGGGAACTCGGATCCAAGTTTTCAAAAGGCTCATCCAAAAAAACCACTTGGGGATGTCCTAGCATCGCTGCAGCAATACCCACCTTTTTCAAATTGCCCTTGGATAGGTCGCGGATGTATTTCTTTTTGCCCAGTACCTCCTCATTGAAGAGCTCAGCAAACTTGCTCAAATGCAACTGTAGGTCTGCCTCCGAAAGTCCATAGATCTTACGCAAGGTTTCAAAGTACTCGTCAGGAGTTAAAAAGGCCAAGAGCATCTGCTCATCCAAGTAAGCCCCCACCTGAGACTTCCAACTCTCGGTTTTGCTTACATCTTCTCCTTGAAAAGTGACCCACCCTGCTGTAGTCCGTACGAGGTCGAGCATGATTCGGAAGAGTGTGGTCTTGCCAGCCCCATTGTTGCCCACTAAGCCAAAACATTCTCCTTTGGTAATTTCCAGTTGGGGAATATCGAGCACCACGGCTTCTTTGTACTGTTTTTTCAGTTGAGATACCTGTATCATAGTTCTTGTCGGAAGGAAGAGGAAATTTCAAATCGGTTGGCCAATAGCCGTTGCGTCACGAGACGAGAAAGTGGTCCAAAGGCAAGGATGCCTGTGAGACCGGTGACTCCCAAGGCCAGTAATCCTGCATAATCATTAATTAGGTAAGAAAAGGGAAGGTACACCAAATAAGGCCCTGCCATCAAAGGGATGATGATCAAAAACTGGGCGGCACCTACCCCTTCGTAGTTAAACATAGCTCCCTTGCTGAGGTCCATGGGCTTGGGCTTCCACAACGCCACGTAGAGAATGACATGCACGAGAATACCACAGTTGAACAGAAAGGTGGCCACATGCACCAGCAGGATGTCCCAGCCAAAATACACGTAAGGCACCGAAGCCAAGAAACAAACCCCAGAAACTCCAAGAAAGAGCAGGTACTTGGCCCGTACCAAGGCTTCCAAACCACCTTTTTGCATCAGGAAAAAATCAAAATTGGAAGAGTTCCAACTCAAAAACAATTGTCCATACTGAATCATAAAGATGCCTGTAATGAACACTCCCACAAATATGTAAATGGGTGAAATCCCTGATTCAGTCTGATAGGCAGGATTGGTATAGAAGATCAGCCCATACAACAAAAAGAAGGCGGAAAGCATCAGGTAGGTTCTACTCTTCTTATGTCGAATAATCAACTTCCATTCCAAGTTGGCCAGCTCCCCAGCTACTCCAAAGCGAGAAAAAAGCCCAAAACTTTGACCCGAAACTTGGTACGCTTCTTCCTCTCCCAACTCTTCCAAATAGGCATGAGATACATAATATCGGTAGCAAATGATAAATAGTGTGAGCAGCAAGCCCAGTGCACCGACCGCAGATAAAACACTTTGGGTAGCAGCGGTGAAGAAAGGAGCCACGAGCGCACCCATATTGAACCAACCCAGGTAGGTGGTTCCTCCAGAAAGTAGGACTACCACAAAAACCAGTCCGAGGCCCA
>Ga0181559_10005231_pt1 | contig 12447 bp, 7 predicted proteins | sample 011ome_21_FD_133752 | JGI IMG/M metagenome (GOLD analysis project Ga0181559, IMG submission 133752) | Coastal salt marsh microbial communities from the Groves Creek Marsh, Skidaway Island, Georgia - 011508AT metaG (megahit assembly) | ecosystem: Environmental > Aquatic > Marine > Intertidal zone...
CCCAGCGGCGGCGCCGCGGGGAGGACGAACGGAGTTTTTTGCAGACTAAAAAACGCGTCGTCGTCCGAAGCGTCCGACGCGACGGAGGAGGCGTTTGCGACGTCCCCGCTCGCGCGACATCGCACGAGCGCGATGTCGGTGAGGGCGTCGACGCCGACGACGTCGCCGGGAACGCTCCGCCCATCCGCGAGCGTGACGCGCACGACGCCGCGACCCTTGATGACGTGCGCGTTGGTCACGATCAAACCGTTCTCGGAATCGATCACCAAGCCGCACCCCTGGCCGTGGCCGACGCTCTCATCTTTAAACGCCTTCGCGCCGACGCGCGACTGATGAGCACTAGCCGAGTGTCGCCGAGTGTTTTCGCGTCGTCGCGCCTCGGCGCCCCGACGCGCCGCGAAGGCTTCGCGCTCGCGGTCCAGCGCCTCGTCCGTCGCCGCGAACCCGCGCGGCGATGTCCGCTCGTGGACGAGAGTATGCGCGTTTTGCGCGTCGAAGTCGACGTCGATGCGCACGACGCACGGGCCGACCGCGCCGGCGGCTTCGCGCACGAACGCGTTGGCTTTCCGGCGCGGCGGCGCGGAGGCGGAGGACGCGGCGACGCGATTTCGGCGAGCGGTCGCATCCGGTTCCGGTTCGTCTTTTTCCGACGCCGCAGGCGCGCCACCCGAGAGGCGCTCGAGGTGGTGGAGCCGCGCCGCGGGCAGGGGGATCACCGTGCGCGTCTCCGCCGTCGACGCGCCCGCGCCGGCGGGCGTCTCCGCCGCGGTCCTGGCGGTCGCCGCGAGAGGCGTCCACAGCTGCATCAGCGCCGAAGCCGTCGTCACGAACGACGCGGCGAGCGCCGCCCGCCACCGCGGCGGCCGAGTCGCGGTCGACTCCCTGGCGCTCGTGGATGGCTCGGCGTCCGGGCAAACACGCGGACGGAAACCCGTCGGCGACGCACGCGGAACGGATGCGCGCGTGGGGGAGAGGCGGGGACGACCCGCGAGTGGTGCGACGCCGCGAGTTTGGACGTGCATCGCACTTTTTCGGCTCCCGGGAAAAAAAGTTCCTTTACGGATGCGGCGAACACGCAGGGTCGGTCGCCTCACCGCGCAGTGCACGTCTCGGCGAAGAGGCTCCGGAGACTCTTGCCACGCGCGCGCCGCGATGTGGCCCCAGTCGGGATGGCGACGCCTCAAACCCGTGCCTACCTCTCACACAAGGAGTCATCACAGTTGAGCCCGAACGAGAAAATATCTGGTTTGGCAGTTTGGGCTATCCCGAAATTCGTTGTTTCGAGTTTTGTTTTCGTCGGCGAGCGCTCCTCCGCTCGGAAGCTCGAGGGTGCCTAGCTCCTCCCAGAGGGCATGTCGCGCTTCCCCTCTCGGCGCGTCCGCGGTCGACCCCGCGCGCGCCTCGCGGGCCTAGCTCTGGCACTCGGCCTCGCGATGCTTGCGTCGACGATGCCCCGCGCGAGCGGCGTCGAGCCCGCGGCGCGCGGCGCGGCGCGCGCGACTTGGCACGACTCGAGAAGAAGCGCGCGCGGGCCACTGCCGAATGATGCCGGCGACGCCGCGGCGAGGGCGGCGAGGGCGAGGGCCGAGGGCGCACACAGACTCGAGCCTTCGCAGAAACAGAGACGCGCGAAACGCCCCGACCCCGCGCACGACGGATGGGGCGCGCGACGGGGGCACGTGACCCGCGGCGGCTCCGGCCGCGATGGGCTGGGCGCCCTGCGCGACGCGGATTCGTTTTCCGCCCGGCGACGTAAACTGCTCGTGGACGAATCCGCCGCGGCGTCCGAGGCGGCCGACGCCTCGAACGCCGTCTGGCCGAAACTGGCGGAGGTTCCCCCGCTGCTGCGGTGCAGCGGGTGCGAGCTGACGCTGGCGGCGCTTCACGCTCGCGCGGCGACGGCTGCGCGGCGCCTCCGGCCGCCCTCGTGGATCGTCGCCGCCGACGAGACCAAGGAGGCGCTCGTGTTCGATAACTGGAACGGCGCGTGCGGCGCGCTCGCCGCGGACGAGCGGCTCCGCGTGGTGGACGGCGTGTTCGACGCGGGGGACGCGTTCATCGCGCGCGTGTGGGAAGAAGCCACCGAGGCTGTGCTGAACGAACGAACGCGAACGAACGCCACGCGGACGAACGGCACCGGCGCCGAACCGAGCGCCGGCGAGACGAACGGCGCGTTTAACGCGACGCCGCCGCCGCCGCCGCCGCCGCCGCCGCCGCCGCCGCCGCCGCCGCCGTCGCCGTCGTATTCGTTCCCCGAGGGCTTCGAAGGCGTCGACTCAGGCGTCGACTCGGACTTCTTCAACGTGACGCGCGCGGCGATTTCGGTGTGCGCGCTGCTGCGCCACGACGCGCGCGCGAAGGCGCACCTCACCAGCGTGGTGGTCGCGGGAGGCGTGTACCCGTTCGCGCGCGGGTTCATCGCCGCGCAGTGCGCGCTCATCACCGCGGACGCAAGTTGCGAGGGACGGGGGGACGCGCGAGACGAACTGTGAATACGGTATAGGTAGTCTACCTATTTATCTCCGTGACGATCGCGACACGTGATATCATCTCGCGCAAGAGTGTGTGATGTCATCTGTCTCACTATTACCTCGACCTCGAGCGTCCCATCTTCTTCCGCCCGCGCCCGGCTTTGAAGATGTCCCCGGCGCGCAGCGGCTTCTTCTCCCCCGCAGCGCTCCGGGCGCCGCGCTTGTCCTCCCCCTTCGCCAGCCTCCGCCGCTTCTTCTTCCCCCCGAACTCGGAGGGTTCCTCGACGTCCGCGTACGTTGGGTCCCTCTCCCGCTTCCCCCCGCCGAGCTTCTTGCCGTCGCCGTCCAGCGCCGCGCCGTCGCCGCCGCCCAGCTTCTCGCGGCCGCGCAGGTACCCGGGCAGGTGCGACAGGTGCGGCGTCGGCGGCTGCTTGGCGAGGCTCACGTCGTGCTTGAGCAGGTTCAGGTCCTCGGGGTTGTCCTCGAAGTGCGCGGCGAGCCGCTCGCTGTTGAGCAGCTCCGCGCGCAGCTCGCGCACGCGCGCCTCGCGCACGGCGGTCTTCCCCACGGACCGCGCCGCGTCCTCGGCGCGGTACCGCAACGACTCGACGGCTTCCGGCTTGAGTCCCGAAAACGGCGCCATCGACGCCGCCGCCGCCGCGCCCGCGTCGCCGCCGTCTCGCGCCAACGCCGTCTTCACCGCCTCGAACGCCGGTGTCTCCGCGGGGGACACCAGCGTGATGGCCGTGCCGCTTTTCCCCGCGCGTCCCGTCCGCCCGACCCGGTGCAAATACGCCGACGCGCTCGGAGGCACGTCGAAGTTGATCACCGTTCGGACATCCTTGAAGTCGACGCCGCGAGCGACGCCGAATTCGGCGTCGCGTCGCGTCTTTTTTCCGCCCCGCGTCGGCGCGGAGAGGCTTTCGTCGCTCTTTTTCTTTCGCGAAGCTCGCGAGGCTTTCGAAGCCTCCGCGTCGGAATCGTCGTCCGACTCGTGGTTCCCACGCGCGTGGTTCGCGTCGACGCCGTCGTCGGTCGGACCGCGTGATGACGCGTCTTCCCCGCCTTCGCCATCCGCGGCGGCGATCATGTAGTCGTAGACGCCGCGGTTGAACTCCTGCAGGATGTGCGCGCGCGAGTTGGCGGGGAGCTCGGCGTGCAGCGCGCAGCAGGGCACGCCGAACTTGTCCAGGAACAGGCGCAGCCGCACCGCGGCGTCGGGGTCCTTCACGAAGACGAGCGTTTTACGCCGACACACGCCCAGTCGGAGCAAGGACATGCACGTCAAGAGCTTGTCTTTGGCCCGCACGTCCAACGAGCGGTGCGCGATGTCGGGACCGCCGTCCTTCTTTTCGTCGTCGCCGGCGCCGGCGCCGTCGAAAATCTCGGGTCTCGCGGACACGTCCAGCCGCACCGGGTGCTGCAGCACGAGCGACTCCAGCCTGGCGAGCTCCTCGCCCGCGGTCGCGGAGAGGAGCATGCACTGCACGCCCTTCTCGCAGGCGTCCACCACCTTCTTGATGTCCTCCTCGTACCCAAAGCTCAGCAGCAGATCCGCCTCGTCGAGCACCAGCAGCTCCAGCCCGGAGGCCAACGCGCCGCTCGGGAAGAGGTTCTCGCGGACGCACTCCGCGGCGCGCGCGGGCGTCGCGATGAGGATCTCGGGCGGCGCGCCCGCGAACTCACGGAGCACGGCGGAGGCGCACCCCGCCGCGGGGAGCTCGCCCGCGCGCAGGGAAGGCGCGCACTTCCCGAGGAGGAACGCCGCTTCCTTCTTCACCTGATGCGCGAGCTCGCGCGTGGGCACGAGCACGAGCGCGCGCGGGTTGGAGGGCGGCGCGCCTCCCATCGCGGCGTCGCCGCTGGTGACAATCTTGTGGATCGCGGGGAGCAAATACGCCGCGGTCTTGCCGCTCCCGGTGTGCGCGCGAGCCACCACGTCCTTGCCCTCCAGCACGAGCGGGATCGCCTGGGACTGCACCGCCGTCGGCGCGCGGTACCGCTTCTTCGTCAGCGCGCGGAGCAGCCGCGGGTCCAACCCGAGGGTCATCCAGCCGTCGCCTGCGTCGCCCGACTCGGCACCCATCGTCGGAGACGCGAGGGCGTGGAGAGGGGGCGAGGGTGCACGAGCGCAGAGAGCGGCGCGCTGTCGCAATGGGCGGCGGCGGCGAAACACATAAATCGTCGGCGGCTGCGCTTTCGAGCGAAGCGAGCTGCCGCGATGCGGCGTCCCGCCTCAGATTCTCGAAACGCCTCGTGAGTTTGGACTTGGCCCACCACGACAGAGAGCTCCGCGCCGGGGGCGTCTCGCGGACCGCGCCATGGCATCCGGCGCGCCGCTCGACATGGCCGGCCGGCTGGTGCAGGGCACGTGCGGCTGGGGCTCACCGCACCAGCACCTGAGCGTGTACCCGGCGTCCTGTCGCAGCGCGGAGGACCGGCTGGAGATTTACTCGAGGCACTTCGGCGCCGTCGAGGTTGACTCCACGTGCTACGCGATCCCGAGCGCGAAGGTGGTCGAGCGGTGGGTCGCGCGCGTCCCCCCCGGGTTCGCGTTCCTGTTCAAGGCGTTCGGGGCGTTTTGCGCCTCCTCCGTGGACGTCGCGTCGCTCCCCAGAAGCACGCGCGCGCTGCTCAGGCAGACTGATGAGGACCATCTCAAAACGCACGTCTCCTACGCGCGCATGCCGGAGCCCGCTCGCGCCGACCTGTGGAACGCGTTTCACGCGTGCCTGGCGCCCGCCGCGCGCGCGAACAAGCTCGCGTGTGTGGTGTTCCAGTTCCACACGAGCTTTGGGGTGAGCCCCTCGAACCGCCGGAAGGTGGAGGAGCTGCGGAACAGGCTGGACCGCGAGATCCGCATGGCGGTTGAGTTCCGCGACCGCGCGTGGATCGCGCGCGGGGAGGTGGGCGACGAGACCGTTCGATGGTGCTCTCGCCTGGACCTGGCGCTCGTGGCTTCCGACGAGCTCGCGCACGAAACCGCGCAGCCGGACCGGGCGCAGACCGGTTTGCCGCCCGGCCAGAAGCGGACCGTGATGCCGACCAGGCTGGTCGCCTCCGCGAGCTGGGGCGCCGTCGCGCGCGTGCACCGCCGACACGGCGGCGCCGAGCGCGTGCTTTCGCCGAGCGAAATCAATCCGTGGGGGGCGAGGATCGCGGCGATCCTCCCGGAGTTGCGTGAGCGTAAACCGAACGGCGGGTCGCCGATGTACGTGATGTGGGGCACGGACTACCGGGACGCGCCTTTGCGAAACGCGGCGGCGCTGTCGGAAGCGGCGCCCGCCGCGGCGCGGCTCGACTGGGCGGCGGAGCAGAAAAACAGGGCGCGGACGAGCCGGAACGGCGTCGCGGGGCTCTTCGCTCGAAGCGCGGTCGCGAAGATTCCTCATCATGATGAGGAATCTTCGATGCGTCGCGGGCTTCGCGACATCGAGAACCGAGCTCGTCGTCCGTCGGAAGCCGGACCGACGCGCGAACCGACGCGGACCGACGAGGAGGGCGTTTCGCCGCGCGCGGGCGCGAAGCGTCCGGGGTCGGGACCCGCGCCAGTCGCGAAGCGCGCGAAACACTCCGCCATCGCGCGGATGTTCGCTAAGTGCGCGTCCCCGGACGAGAAGCGGTAGTCCTGGCGCGTGAGGGTGCTTTCAGGGGAAGGAACCGCGGAGTCGGTTATAGTACGTAGACGGGTGATCAAATGTCAGTTTTTCTAAAAAAAATTTCACCCGGGTGCGTTTTTCGGTCAACCCGATTCGGCACTTCTGCGCGCGCCTCGTCGTGGCGATGGCGGTGGCGCCGCCGACGATGGAGTTCGTCCCCGCGAAGAAGAAAGTGGCGGGATGGGACTCGAAGGACTCGCTGTGCGAGGTTTACTTCGCCTCGTGTCAGCGCCTGGGGTGCACGGCGAACAGCGAGGTGGTACGCCAGCTCGTGCGACGCGCGAAACTGCTCGCCCCCCTGCCCACGCATCGCATCGAAGGCCTGTCTCGCGCGGAGATGCTGGACCTGGCGTTCGACCACATGGACCTGGACGGCAGCGGGACGCTCTCCATCCCCGAGCTCGTGGGTTTCGCGCGCGGGCTGAACCCGATCAAGGTCCACGGCGACGTGCGCGCCATGATCAAGCAGATGGACAAGGATGGGGACAACAAGATTTCGAAACAGGAGTACCTTGACGCCATGCGCCCCATCGCCGACGCGCTGGTGGACGAGGAGTTTCAGCTGGGCATCTTAGAGACGCTCGCTTCCGTCCCGGACATCGACGACCTGCCCGACCGGGAAAGCAAGCTGGCGGCTGTGTTTCGCCACCTGGACGTGGACGGTTCCGGGTCGCTGGACCAGGAAGAACTCGTGGCCATCTTCATGGACGGCGCCGACCCGGACCCGGCGCGCGCGCGCCGCGACGCGGAGAAGCAGTTGCAGTGGCTGGACACCGACGCCGACGGCGTGGTGTCCCAGGTTGAGTTCGTGGAGGCGATGCTCTTCCTGCACGCGTACATGTCCGACGAGGACTTCCACGCGCACTGCGAGGAGATGATGCGCGAGCACAAGCACGTGTACGACTTCTCGCGCGCCTGCCTCGGGCCGAGGGGCGTCGAGGCGGCGTTGCCCGCGCTGGCGCGCGACGCGACGTTCACGCACGTCTCGTTCCGCGGGTGCGGCGTTCGGAACGCGACGGCGGCGCTGATCGCCGAGCACCTCGCGGGCCACCCGAGTTTGCAGTACCTGGACGTCGGGCAGAACCCCGTGAGTGAGGGCGGCGCGCTTCAGCTGGCGCTGCTCGTCGAGCGGACGCCGTCGCTGCGCGAGGCGCGCGTGGATGGGTGCCACTTCACGCGCGGCTTCTCCGACGTGTCCGAGAACCTCGACCCCGAGGCGTGCGTCTCGAGGAAAAACGCGGCGAAGCTGAACGAGGCGCTCGCCGCGAACCGGCTCCCTCCCCCCCCCACGAGCGAGGAGGAGATCGCGGCGCTGGACATCGACGCGTTCCTGTACGCGCGTCGTCACGAGGTGAAGGCGCTGTTCAAAAAAATCGCCGCCGTTCAAGAAAACGGCGACGACGGGAAGGTTTCCTTCGCGGCGCTGAGACACGGCCTCGCGACGCTCTCGAGCGAATGGAACGCGCTCTCGCCGCTTTTGACGAAATGCATCTGTCCCGAGCGCGTGTTCGGACACACAGAGGGCGTGTCCACCGCGGACCTGGACGGCGACGGGCTGCTTTCGTACGCGGAGTTCGCGCGCGCCCTGCGCCGGGAAGGCGCGCGGGTTAAAGTTGCCGCCGCGTGCAAAAAACGGCGGACGCAGCTCAAAGTCGTGTTCTACGCTCTGGCGGGGGACGGCGGGCGGCTGAGCGCGGATGCGCTGGCGGACGGCGTCGAGGGCGTGCTGGTGGAGCAGGCGGAGGACCACTGGGGATTTTCCGTGGAGGAAATGCGCTCGGTGATCAACCGCGAGCTGTTCCGCGGCGGCGACGGCGAGTTCGCGGAGGAGGGGCCGGACGCCGAGCTCACCTGGGGAGAGTTCTTCGCGCGCCTCGCCGCGCTCTCCTAGCGAGCGGGCGAGCGAGCGAGCAATCACGGAGACGCGCGTAGAGGAGGAGGTCCACGGGTGAATTCTTCAAAGGAGTGCATCACAGAGAGGGCGCGTTGACGTGTTGGCGAAGAGAACCGGACATTTCTTCCAACGTAGATTCCTCGTGAAAAAAGCCGATGTTTCCATCTTTGTCGATGTCTTGATGTCTTTCCGACCCGCCTCTCGTGTGGCCGTTCGTGGATTGACCCAGGTGACGGGTTCGAGAGCGTGTTGATGACGCGACGGTGTCGACGACGTCCACGCGACGAGCGTGGTCGTGCGACCACCTCACGCCACGCGAGACATGGACTTGAAGTTGTTGTGCACCTGTCTGCCCTTGTTGTGCACCTCACCGGTCTTCAGCTCCCTGCTTTCGTCGAGGCTCTTGCGACGCTCGGCCTTGGCCTCGTCCTTCTCTGCCTCGTTGCAGTGGCGACACGACATGAACTGCTTCTGCGGCAGTTGGAGCTGACGCTGAGAGAACTCCTTCTTGTCCCGTTTGGTGCCTGTCGCCGGATTGGGGGATCGAGGGGGTGGGGGTGAGGTTAGGGAATCTCCGTTGTTGCTTTCGACCACGACGGTTGGATATTCTCCGAAACAATTTGGGGGTTTCGACGGGGACGCACCGCAATCCTTGCACGTGAACGGGCCGTGGCACGCGACGCGGGTGTTCGTTTGTTCGGCGGACTTGGTCATCGTCACGGGAGGGGTAAGAGAATGCGAGTGCGTACGTGCGTGAGCCGCGCGCGAAGAATCAATGCGACCCGCGTTCGCTCGTGACGTGGCGCTGACGAGGATCTAATTTCTCGATTTCGCGCGTAAAATAAAAAAAAAAGTACACGTGTCGATGTTCTTTTACTCGACCCGCGCGCTCGCGATCGGTTCATAGACTCCTGGAGCTACACGTAGCTAGCTACCTATAGCTACGTACGACCCGCCTCGAGCCTCGCGCCTCGAAGCCCCCACCGATACCTACGTGTCACCTCCACCAGAAGCTCACCGAGAAGCTGCTCGTGACCGACTGCACGTAGTGGAACCACCCTGGGGGCACGTACAGCGCGTCCCCCGGTTCCAAGACGGCGTCCGAGAAGGGCGCGCCGGAAAACGCCGGGAACGCGCGCGCCTGTTTCTCGGCGAGCGCGTCGCGCGGGTCGGCGCGCGCGGCGTTGCTTCTTTTGGGGTCCGAAAAGAGGTACATCGCGCGTTCCTGCGACGGGGCGTACAACCGCACGTACTTCGAGCCCACCGCCTGCACCAGCAGGTTGTGCGTAGGGTCGCGGTGCGTCGGCGAAACCGTGCCCCGCGGCCCGAGCCACGCGCGAATCGCGACGCCTTCGCGCTCGTTCTCTGCGCGCGCGTCGTCGCGCTCGAGCGTCAGCGCGCAGTAGTCGGGGACGAGCACGTCCCGCCGCAACGCGGGGATCTGGTCAAGCAGCGCGTGCTGCGCGAGGTACCCCATCTTCCTCTTCTTCTTCCTCCTCCGAACGCGGTCGTCCGCGTCGTCCGCGGAGGCGTTCGTCTGTTTCGTATGTTTCGTCTGTTTCGCGTCGCCCGTCGTCGCGCGCGCGTCATCATCCTCCTCCGGCGTAGAGTATCCTAGATACTCGTCCAGAAACGCGTCCAGCGTGAGCAGCTCGCGCGCGTGCGTCTCGTGCAGGTAGTGCTCGCCCGTCTCCACCGGCACGGTCCGCGCGCCGGCGACGGCGCGCAGATACGCCGGGTCCCGCCACTTCGCGAGCGCCGGCCACGCGCGCGCCAGCCCCTTGAGCACCGCCGGCGCGCCCGGTGCCATTGCCGAGGTCAGGAAGCGCTCGAGCGTAGGCGGCGCGGCGAACGTCGCGATGGGCGACCGCAGGGCGGCGAGACGCCTCAGACGAGACGCGCGACTGATGACGACGCGCGGTTGTTTTTCCGAAATCTCTTCTTCTTCCGCGTTTGCGTCGTGAGAGCAGCACAAACGCGCGTCATCGACAGTCGCGTGAAGCGACTCTCTTTCGCGCATATCGTCGCTCGAAGACGCCCTCGATGGCTCTCCCAGCGATCCCGGGGGAAGCGCTGCGACGACGTCGTCGCGCGCGTCGTCGCCCAACGCGCGCGCGCGTTTTTTTTTTCGCGGGCGCTTCGCGCCCGAAGGTGCAGTCTGGAGCTCAGCGAGCGCCTCCTGCGCGCTCGCGATCGCGCGCTCGAGCTCGTCTCGGAACATCGGCCCGCCGAGGAGCGACGCGCGATCCAGCGCCGCCAGCGTCTCCGCCGCGCGCGCCGGCGCGAACCCGCCGCGCGCATCCGCGGCGGCCATCGCGGCCATCACGTACAGGTCGCGCCACGCCTCGTCCACGTCCTTCCAGTCGCCCGTGTGCAGCTTCTCCCAGGTGAGGTCGACCAGCACGCCGCACGCGCGAGTCACCGAGCGTCTCGCCTCGGACGCGTCGCCGTCGGGACGCGGCGGAACGCGCTCGGGGCGCGCGTCTCTCTCCAGACGGTCCAACACGAGAGTGAGCGTGCGCTCCGCCGACGCCCCGCCGACGGAGCGAAGGCGCTCGCGGAGCGTCGAGAGGCGCGCGTGGCCGGGCGCGCCGGGTGCGACGAACGCGCACGCGCGCCACGAACGCGCAGCACCTGTGTCCATGCGACTCCTTCGGGGAGGGAACGGCGGCGGCACGCCCCCGCCGCCCGCGCCCCGGGCGAATGGCCGCGCGCGCGTCGTTTCGTGCTCGATCTTCTCGCGTCGTCCGAGAGTCCCTAACAACGAACGCTTTCAACTTGGCCAAATTGACCTCCGGCTTTCCAATTGGCGCGGCGCGAGCACGCCGCACGCCCTTCCCCGGGTTTTCGCGCGTGCGGTCTCCGCGGGGTCTCTCGGTGCGCCGGGATGACGCGCCTCGGGGAGACTGGCGACGGCGCACCCTCCGTGAGCGCGGTGTCGGGCTTCGAGAGCGACCTCGCGGATTTAATCGACGATCACGTCCGGGCGTGCGGCGGGGACCTGAGCTTCGACGCGTTCAGGGCGCGTTGGCAGAGCCGGTCGTTCTCGTTCGTGCACAACGCGCGCCTGGTGGAGCTCCTGGAGGGCGAATACGCGCAGATGCTCTTCTCGGCGACGATGCCGTACCTCGCGCCCGACGCGGGCCCCACGGTCCGGCGAATCGCGGCGCTGTACGCGCTTCACCTGCTGTACCACACGCAGCAGCTCGCGCCGCGCGCGCGCGTGTACGTCACGCCGCGGGACGTGCGCCGGCTCGCGCAGCTCGTGGAGACGTGCGTGGAGATGGGCGCCGCGGACGCCGTGCGCGCGGCGAAGGAGCTCGTGGACGACCACGCGTTCGCCGTCGGCGCGTCCGACCGAACGCGCGAGGAGGCGCTGGACGACGCAATCGCGGCGGCGGAGGCGACCGCCGACGCCTCCTCGGGAAGGCCGAAGAAGAGGAAGGCGGAGGGAACACGCACGAGGGACGCGGTGCGGGGTGCGTTCGACCGAACGGCGTTTCCCGCGGCGTTTCCCTTTCCCGACGACGACGAAGACGATGACAATGACGACGAAGAGGCGCGCGCGGCGGGAGAAACCGAAAACCCCGCGGAGGCGCTCCGCGCGCGCGTCGCCGCGGCTTCGCGCGGCGCTCTCGAGCATCTACGCGCGACGCGCGTCCCCGGCTCGTTCCAGGCGCTCGCCGAGGACTCGACGAAGTACGGCGCGTGTATGGCCGCGCTGACGCGGCGCGGCGGCGGGTCAAAGAGCGAGCGCGCCGAGACGCGCACCGCGGAGATGCACGAGCTCGTGCGGAGGCAGGTGGTGAAGTACGACTCCAAGCTGCGCACCGCGCTGCGGCCGGAGACGGCGGAGGGCTCCGCACATCCGCATCGCGACGGTCGAGAAGACGTGCTCGACCCATCCGCGGATGCCGCGACCGGTCTCGACGTTATGGGGCCGAGCGGCGGCGACGCGCGCTCCGGGCCTGGGGTCAAAGACCTGGGGTCGGAGCGGGACCTGCGCCGGCTGGGGCTCGCCGCGCCGGCGGCGCGGCCGCTGCGGGACGCGCCCAGGTTCGGGAGCATGCCGGACTTCCCGCGAGGTTCGCGAGGGTCAGGGTTCGACGAACGAACGCGAACGCTTCGCTCGGGTGGCCGGCTCGAGGGGGCGGAGCGCGCGAGCGGCGCGCTTCGCGAGACGAGCGACGGGGAGAGCGACGGCGGATAGGTAGACTACGGTACTCTTCGCGCCGTGCGAGCGCTGTGCGAGCGCGCGTCGAACGCCGCGAACGTCGTACGCGCGAACGTCGTCTACGTGTCGTAGTGTAGAATCTTCAGGAAACAAAAGCTGCGTAAAGTAAAAAATACAACCGCGACAAAAAGCGATCGGCGCGGTTCGTCGTCGCGCTCGCTTCGGCGTTCCGCGGGTCGGAAACGCATC
>Ga0181559_10005235_pt1 | contig 12443 bp, 10 predicted proteins | sample 011ome_21_FD_133752 | JGI IMG/M metagenome (GOLD analysis project Ga0181559, IMG submission 133752) | Coastal salt marsh microbial communities from the Groves Creek Marsh, Skidaway Island, Georgia - 011508AT metaG (megahit assembly) | ecosystem: Environmental > Aquatic > Marine > Intertidal...
CCAAACATTCGGCAGTTCGGGCTATAGCACCAAAATTCCGTACATCTGTTACTCCATCCAAAATAATAAACTTTGGCTCCTTTCCTTCTTCATACAAGCGAGGTATCAAATCCTCTACTTGATAATATGTCACAGGCGAAACAAATGCAATAACCCCTTGATGATTTTTCCTTGTGATTGAGCTCAGTTTTTGAACCGGAACCAATTGGAGATTCACCATTGAGTGCTTCAACAAACCTCTCAACTCATGAAATGTATTGCCTTGAAGGCCTTTTTGAATTAAAATTTTATTGATTTCTCGACCGCTTTTTATCGCTTCCATTACAGGATGAAGACCAAAAATAATGTCTTTGTTAAGTTTCTTTTCGTACACGTTTAATTAAAATTATATACTCTGCCTTGCCTCCAGCTTTCGCAAGCTCTATACCAATAATCTCGGTAGGTTCGGTAGCGGGTTAGTTGATAATCGTTTCTTACTCGCTCTTCGTTTTCTAGACTAAAGCTAAAAGTAAGTGACATCATCATATTATGGGGAGTCCCGTACACCCAGGTTTCTCCTCTTCTTGTTTTATAAATAGTATTGGGAAGTCCCATCACAATGGAAAGCATTCCTCTGTCTGTTTTCCATCCTTCTTTGTAGGAGGTAAAAAATTTATTGGCTTGCTCTACTCGTGAATAATACTCATAAATAACCATTCTCGCTCGTTCTTTCGTGCCGGCCATTTTTAGCCACAAAGATTCCACCGCTTTTCTTTTGTCAGTGGCATTCACCAACGCCTGATATTCCCTTGTAGAACAGATATATTTCATCGGTTCAATCATCCCCAAATAGGATTCTAGACCATCAAAATTGGGGTCAAACTTTTGAAGAATCACAATGTAAGTTGATGAATCTGCGTGACGCAGATAGTAACTGCCCAACTTACCCAAGGTGATAACAGAATGGTTATCTGTAATATTCACTGTGTATCCCGAATCCCGAACGGAAGCAATTTCGATCTTCTGATTTGAAGAAAAGGGAGGCAGCGAAGGTGGAAAGTCAGTGTTAAAATAATCGATGTGGTACTCTTGGTTTTTATTAAATTGAGAGAGCACTTCCACGTTGGATTCTTGGGTAAAATACGTATCAAAATAAATCCTTTTAGATTCTGGATTTCGAAATAAAAAGAACTGCTCCGACTGCTGGTTATTCTTATCAATTTCTATGACCAATTGATTTCTCACTTTTTTGTTCACATCTCGAGTTTCTACTTTTAAAAAAGCAGTTTTCCCCATGGGCAAATGGAACGGAACCCTCGCCAATATCGTTTTCGGCTCATTACTAGTTTTGTAATCATACAAATGTCGTGTTGCGCTATCTAGTAACAACTTCCCTTTATCATCTTGAAACAATTGATATTTCACTGTGATCTCCGCCTCGAATGGTTTTGAACTATTTTCTCTAACGTATAATAAATTATTGGTATGAAATTCCAAATACAAATAAGAGGTATCCTCTTTTTCGTGATACACTAAGTAACTAGGATTAAGATCTTGGATCCGAGTATCATACTTATAATTAGTTTCGTCATTAGCCAGTTTTCCAGAACTACAATTCACCAAAAATCCAATCGAAGCACAAAAAACAACGATTTTCAGTTTATATGAATTGATTCTTATCATTCTTCAAGAAATTTTTGCGGGATTTGTTTGCTTGTGCTCACCCCTAATTCTTTTATTTTTTCTGTCCTTCGCACCAAATTTCCTTTTCCTGTTTGCAGTTTGTTTAATGCCCCTTGATAAGCAGATTCTGCCTGCGACAAGCCTCTCTCAATTTTTTCCATATCTTCCAAGAAACCCACAAATTTGTCGTACAAAGCCCCTGCTTGACTTGCAATTTCTAACGTATTTCTGTTTTGCTTTTCTTGCTTCCAAATGGAGGCTATTGTTTTGATCGTGGCTAGTAAAGTTGTAGGACTAACAATCACAATATTCCGAGTAATGGCGTACTCATACAACTCTTTGTCATTCTGAATTGCTAAACTAAATGAAGCTTCTATTGGCATGAATAACAGAACAAAATCTGGAGAATCTAATTTTGATCCAGTTTGATAGTTTTTTTCGCTCAAAAACTTAATGTGATTTTTTACAGATATCAAATGCTCTTTCAGTGCAGAAGCCTTCGATTCCTCCGACTCGGGTGTAATATATTTGTTATAAGCCACCAAAGAAACCTTGGAATCTACCACAATATGCTTACTGTCTGGGAGTTGGATAATGTAATCGGGTCTCACAGTTTTCCCTGCCTCATTGGTAGTAGTAAACTGCTTCGAATATTCTTCGCCCTCTGTGAGTCCTGAGTCGGATAATATTTTCTCCAAAATCATTTCTCCCCAATTCCCTTGAGCCTTGTTATCATAGGTTAGTGCCTTGGTAAGGTTTTGAGCATCTTTACTCAAGGTTTGATTTAGTTCAGAAAGTTGAATAATCTGCGACTTCAATTCGGTTCTTTCCGCTAATCCCTTTTCGTAAGTAGATTGAACTTTTTCTTCAAAACTCTTTAATTTTTCGTTCAGAGGAGTAAGCACATTATCGATATTCTCCTTGTTCTGGGCCGTAAACTTTATTGATTTTTCCTCGAGAATTTTGTTTGCAATATTCTCGAATTCGGTGGTAAATTTTTTCTGCAAATCTTGCATTTCTGCCTTTTGATCTGTCAACTTCTCCTCCAAATTAGTCAGGTTGGTGGTTGTCACAGACAATTCGTCCCTCAGGTTTTTATTCTCTCCCTTAAGCTCTCCTATTTCCTCTTTTTGTTGGTTAAAATAGCGGGCTGCATCTTCCAACCGAACTTCTAGCATTGCTTTTTCCTTATCCAAAGCTACGGAGCGAGAAGTGAGATTTTCATTCTCCGCTTCCAATTCCAAAAATTGTTGTTGAATGCTTGCGGGCAACTTATTTTTTTTCAATGTATTGAGCAGAAAAACTACAAGTGCACCAATAACTAATCCTACCAGAAGGGAAATAATGTCCATTTTTGCTAATTAATTAATACCAGTTCTCGGCTGTAAATTCTTGTTTTTTACCTTTATTTTTTCCCGTCAAATCCTTCCAAAAAGGTTTCATTTTCCCTTTTAGCACGATAAACACAAAAGCACCTAACAACAGATACGGAACAATCAAAATGTATTCAATTCCAGCGTTCAATCCCCCGCCAATATTTGGGTTACTTTCTGCTGTTGCTTTGCACATAGCGCATTGAGCGTTTGCTGCAATATACGTAGACATTAGCATAACTAGTAAGGTAATTCTTGATAGGTATTTCATAACAGATATATTACTATTAATTCTCATCAAAGGTACAAAAGCCTAACTTAAAACTGCGGGAAAAATGCCCCTACTTTTTAATTCTGTTTACTCTTCTACCTCTTTCTTTTTTCTGGGAGAGTAAATAATTAATACTTGGACGACTATGGCCAAGAATACAAGTAAAAAAATCTCGATCTGGGTGAACACTCTACAGTTTCAATTATTCGTTGTGTGATACTTGATTCCCTTCATCCTTCCTCCAATTGAATTTTTGACATTTCGTACAAATGAGACTTCACTACTTTTACACTTCCAGTAGTTCGCTGTAATCAGCAAAACTTGACTTTAAGTAGGACGCTTCCAAGTCTTTCAACTCGTTGTAATTAACTTTTAAATCAGTAAATATTTCTTTCTCCTTCGGAGTGAGTTTTGTTTTCTCATAGCGTGTTACAAATCTGCTTAATTTTTGAGTGAACTGCTCACTCTCCTTAGAAAAGTAAGCTGTATCCGAAGTAACGAGGGCAATTTCTTTGGCATACACACATTTCATCATGCCAAAAATCAAGTCATTAGCCACAAGGCGATCTTCATAAATAGTAGTAATGGAATCCTTTACCCGAACAAAATTATTCCGGTCTATAAGATTGGCGGATACAATAATTACAAACACTACAGCAATCCCTAACACCCACTTTAATTTTGTGAAAAACGTAATATTCAACAGTTTTGATTTTATCCTAAGATACAATTTATTTTCAGTTTATATTTAGGTTTAGTTCCAAAAGAAAGAATTCCATAAAATCTGCTGCATTCTAACTCATCTTTGTTATATATTCAGGAAGGACAAGAATACTTTGAAGATGAACCATTCAACACAACTTTTACGAGAAGCGATCCAATTTGGAGTTGGAATCATTTTGGCAAGTATTGGATGAAAAGCCTTTCTCTTGCCCAACGGTTTTTTGGACGGAGAAGATACAGGAATCGCAATTTTGTTGAGCGAATTATTCGGTACAAACATCTCATTTATGTTGGTATTTGTGAGTTTACCATTTTTAGCACTTGCGTGGACATCGCTCACCAAACGAATCTTTTGGAAATCACTCATTTCCATCTCAGTACTAGCTGTTTTTATTCATTTCGAGAACTTCAATACGTTAACCGAGGACAAACTTATAATTGCCATTTTTGGAGGATTATTTTTAGGTGCTGGAATAGGATTAACCATTAAAAACGATGCTGTACTAGACGGATCCGAAATATTGGGAATCTACCTCAACAATCGTTTTGGCTTCAGCATAGGTACGATCATTCTTATATTCAACACCTTACTTTTTTCGGCAACCGCAATTTTACTCTCATTAGAAATAGCCATGTATTCTGTTCTTACATTTTTTCTTATTGCCAAGGTAATCGATTTAACTATTGAAGGTTTCGAAGATTAAATCGGACTTATGATTGTATCCAAAGAACCTGAAAAAGTAGAAAAAGGGCTTACGCAAGAAATTGGGATTGGCATCACCATTTACAAAGGAGTAAAAGGTCTCGGAAATACCGGAGAGGCGGAACAAAAAGAGTCATGCATTCGGTCTCATCAATCGAATTGACATAAGAAGAACCTACGACCTAATTAACGAAATAGACCCCAAAGCATTTATCCTAGAATTTGACGTGAACAACGTAAAAGGCGGAATCCTAAAGAAGATTTTAGGTCAAAAAAAAATAAACTCGACCTAACGAAACCAAAAGCATCAAGAATGAGAGGTCGATTTTTTTTTGTAATTTAGATAGATGAAAACTTGGCTCACCATATTGTCTTTCCTTGTATTGGTAAGTCCCACATTTTCGCAAGAAATTTGCGACAACGGAATTGATGATGACTTAGATGGCCTTGTTGATTTGAATGACACCTCGGAGTGCAATTGTACCATAGGAGTATTACCTCCCATACTGCCCAATCCTTCTTTCGAAGATTACTCCACGTGTCCTACTCAAGCCTCTCAACTATCAAGAGTGAATCATTGGAGGGATGCTTTGGCTAATAATTCACCCGATTACTTCAATTGTGGCTACATATTACCTTTTATTCCGTTTCCATTTCCTCATGGCACAGGCGTGATTGGATTTGCTGTGGGAAATGGGAATACAAAAGAATTTTTTGGGGCTTGTCTTCTTGATACTCTTCATCCAGGAAAAACCTATAGAATTGAGTTCGATTATGCCCAAATTGCCTCTATTACCCCGAGACCAATTGCCGTGTATGGATCTAATTCGTGTACCAATTTGCCTTACCCTAGAACTACCATTGGAGGAGGTGGAACCACAGCAAACTGTCCTAGTTATTCGCCAAACTGGGTAACATTAGACACCCTGATTCCCGTCCTAAACAACAATTCATGGAATACTTACACGTTTGAGTTCTCTCCCTCCATTCCTATTACCACTTTAGTTTTTGGTCCGAGTTGCGCACTGTTGAGTTCGCCAGCACCTCAAGCTTATTATGGCGCGATGGACAACTTGAGGCTTTCCTATGTTGCTCCTTCAGTTACAATTTCAAGTTCGGGACATAGTTGTCAAAACAATCTTACACTTCGGGCGGTATTCGATTCAATCCCTCAGTCCATTCAATGGTACAGAAACGGTGTAGCTTTAGTAAACGACACTACCTCACTTCTAACCGTGTCTTCTGGAATGACTGGATTATTTCAAGTAAAACTTAACTTTAGTGAAGGCTGCTTACTTTCCGATTCGTTAGTCGTTGTGCAACCTACGATATCCGCACAAAAAGATTCAGTTGGAAGTTGCTCCAACAAAAATGATGGAGCACTCTCACTCACCAGAATAATGGGAGGAACAAAACCTTACTCCTTCTCTTTAAACAGTTCTAGCTTTCAGTCGGATTCTAGTTTTACCAATTTATCACCCGGCTACTATCAGGTTACGGTTCTAGACAGTAATCTTTGTCAGCTTCAGGTGCCAGTTACAATTTACTCCTATCCAATGCCTGTTTCATCCTTCAGTGCTGATACGGTTTGTTTTGGCCAAACCACTAGTTTCTCGAGTACCTCGTCTATTTCAAGCGGCAGTATTGTTTCGTGGCTCTGGGATTCGCCCATAAATTTGAATGGAAAAAACTCTTCTTACGTTTTCCCTCAACCAGGCGCCCATATTGCTTCATTGAGAACCGTCTCCGATTCAGGTTGTATACACGACACCACTGCAACCATCTGGGTTCGGACACTGCCCGACATGAACTTTACCTTTTCGCCAAGCCCTGTGTATTCATACAGCCCAATAGTGTGTTTCACAAACACCTCATCTCCCGTTGTTTCTCAGTTTTGGAATTTTGGTCATACAGATCTCGGAAACTCCTCTTATGATTTGTCGCCTTGCCCCGTAAGCTTTCCTATCCAGAGGAGCGAAAAGTTTTCGATAACTCTGACAGGAATCGACAGATATGGTTGTATAGATTCGATCTCCAAAGAGCTACAATTACAAGAAGATTTTTTGGTGTTTGTCCCTAATTCGTTCTCCCCTAATTTTGATGGAACCAACGATTTACTTTTTCCAGTGCTATCAGGAATAGAATCCCTTGAATGGCAAATCTTTAATCGATGGGGCGAACTCATTTTTGAAACCGACAACATCCAAGCAAGCTGGGACGGAGTGCACTCAGGGAAGATTGTTCCTATCGGATGCTATCCGTATAAAATGAGAGTCAAAACGACCAAAGGAATAATCAAAGAAATAGTCGGTGAGATAACTGTGGTAAAGTAAGTTATTCTAGCGCGTTTATATACTCCCAAACAAGCCGAGACTCAAATCCTTTTTGAATTACGAAGGCTGCTATCTTGCCTTTTTTTTTGAACGAATCTGGTTCAGATATTTCGCAGTCCTTTCTTTGTATCCAATATTCCAACGTCTTTAAATAGGCATCCTCTTCTATTTCCTCCATTCCTTTTTTAATACAATACTCAGAGATTTGTCTTTGTTTTAGATGGGCTTTTATCTTCACTCTTCCCCACTTTTTTATTTTAAACTTTCCGGAAACAAAAGACTCAGCAAAGCGTTGCTCATTCAGAAAATCCTCTTCAATTAATCGAGTAATCACCTCGTTTACCTCGTTCTTGTACAATCCAAGTTTGTACAATTTTTCCTTTACTTCTTGGTGACTACGTTCTTGATAGGCACAATAGTTTTTCAATTTTTCTGTGGCTAATTCTAAATTCAAGGCGGTGTAGGAGTTATTAAAAACGAAAAACGATGAGAATTAGATAAGATTATTTCTTACTTTTAACTCATTAACACTACAATAATAAATGATTCCATTTTCACCTCCAAGAATAGATCAACAAATAATTGATGAAGTAATTGATACGCTCCAATCGGGATGGATTACCACAGGACCAAAAACACTAAAGTTCGAAAACGAACTGAGCGAGTATTGTGGAAACCCAGCAACGGTGTGTGTAAGTGCTGCCACACCTGGAATTCAACTTCTATTGAGCTGGATGGGAATTGGAGAAGGTGACGAAGTTATCGTGCCAGCTTACACGTATTGTGCAACGGCCAATGTTGTGGTGCACAGCGGTGCCAAATTAATCATGGTAGATGTAAATGAAGAGGACTTTAATATTAACGTAAAAAAAATTAAAGAAGTAATCACAGAAAGAACCAAAATAATTATGCCTGTAGATATTGCAGGACTTCCTTGTGATTACAACGAAATATATGAGCTTATCAATTCCCCAGAAGTTAACAATTTATTTACGCCTAGAAACGACATTCAAGAACAACTTGGTCGAATTGCTGTAGTATCTGATTCGGCACATAGCATTGGCGCTTTGTATCATGGCAAAAGAGCAGGAAGCCTAGCGGACGTGTCTGTTTTTTCTTTTCATGCGGTCAAAAACTTATCTACTGCAGAGGGAGGTGCCATTGCGCTCAATATGCCGAAACCTTTTGATAATGAGGAACTAAGAAAGAAACTAAAAACTATGTCTCTTCATGGCCAAAGCAAAGATGCTTTTAGCAAAATGCAGCTCGGTGCGTGGCGCTATGACGTTGTGGAATCAGGATTTAAATGCAACATGACAGATATCCAAGCCTCCATGGGACTTGTCGAGTTGGCACGATATGAAGGAAACTTAGCACGAAGAAGAGAAATAATGATCCGGTACAATGAAGCTTTTTCTGCCTACAGCTGGGCAAAAACTCCCGTATTTGAACAAAAAAACAAAACAGGATCCTTTCATCTTTATCTATTCAGAATCAAGGGGATAACCGAAAAGCAAAGAGACCTCATTATCCGTGAAATATCCGAAAAACAAGTCGCTGTAAATGTCCATTACTTGCCTATACCGATGCTAACAGCTTTTAAATCAACTTATGATATATCACACTATCCTCAAACATATTTGAATTATGCTTGTGAAATAAGTTTACCGGTGTACTACACACTCACCGATGTGCAAATAGACATTATTACGAAAACCGTAATTGAATCGGTAGAAAAAATCACTCAAACAATATAACACTACCCTATGAAAACTATTTACCTTCTTTCCTCAACTTTATTACTTTTCTCTTTTGTTGGAAAAACCCAAACAGCGGATGTTTCGTCCTATGACGAAAAGATACTGAACTGGCAATCTAAAGATGTTTCCAGAAAAACAATGGGTACAAACACTTATAAAGCTTATGAGGAACTCCTCAAGGGTAAATCACCAAAAAAATCAATTGTTGTTGCTGTAATAGATGCCGGAATTGATGTGAATCATGAAGACTTGAAAGACAATATTTGGGTAAACAAAAAAGAAATTCCCGGAAATGGAATAGATGACGACAACAATGGATACATTGATGATATAAATGGATGGAATTTTCTTGGAAATTCGAAGGGAGAAAACTTGATCAAAGCGCCTCTAGAAATAACTCGACTTTACAGAAAATTACATGCCAAATTCCAAAAGAAATCGGAGTCGGAAATAGCGGAGGCTGAGAGAAAAGATTTTGCTGAATATCAAAAGATGAAAGTCGAAATTTCCAAAAAAAAAACGGAAGCAGAACAACAATTCTTACAAATGAAGCAACTTTATTCATTTGTGTCGGATTTATATGATTCGTTGGGAAGTATGGAAAAAACATCTGCAACTACTTTTGAGGAGGTAAAAAGCATTACCACATCCACTAAGCCAGCCAAAAAACTAAAAAGAAGACTTGTCTTTTTTGGAAAAATGGGCCTTACAAAGGAAGGCTTGAAAGAGGGATTGAATCATTTTGAGGCCGAAAAAACAGCTTACTACAACCTCGACTTTACTCCTAGAGAAGATATTATTGGCGACAATACAGATGACATAAGAGATTATAATTATGGGAATAATGACGTCACTGGTCCAGACGCATTTCATGGAACTTTTTGCGCAGGGATTATCGGTGCTACTCAAAATAACTCTATAGGAATTGATGGGATTTCCAACAATGTGTTGCTCATGTCATTGCGTGCGGTACCCAACGGTGATGAATACGATAAGGACATTGCACTGGCGATAAGATATGCGGTAGACAATGGAGCTAAAGTCATTAATATGAGTTTTGGAAAAGCGCACACTGCGAACAAAAGTATGGTGGATGATGCTTTTAAATATGCCGAAGAGAATGGAGTATTATTGGTTCATGCAGCAGGAAATGACAACAAAAACATCGATACTACGAACAATTTCCCTAGTGATAAATTACTCGACAATTCAAAAGTAACTAACTTAATCTGTGTGGGAGCTTCTACCTACCACACAAAAAAGAAATTACCTGCTGGATTTTCAAATTTTGGAAATGAAAATGTTGACCTGTTTGCTCCTGGTCAGGACATAGTTTCAACGGATGTTGGAAACACTTATCAGGTATCACAAGGAACGAGTTTTGCTGCCCCAGTAGTGAGTGGTGTAGCGGCATTAGTCTGGAGTTATTACCCTGATTTGACAGTTGCTCAACTTAAAGAAATCCTTCTGAAATCTGCCACAAACAAAGGCAAGAAAAAAGTTCGGATTCCGGGAAGCAAAAAGAAAGTGAGATTCAAGGAGCTCTCTGTGAGTGACGGAGTGGTAAACACCTATAACGCGCTCAAGTTAGCAGAAGAAATGAGTAAATAACAAAGTGAATAAAAAAAGCCTTGAAAATTCAAGGCTTTTTTATTGTTTACAACCCGCTTATTCAATCGTATACCTGAGTCCTACATAAATGTTTCGTCCAAAAATAGGAGCCCACACCAAGGAAGACTCAAAGTTATTACCAAAAGGATTTTCACTATCAATGATTGGTCGATCCTGACGGAAGTCAAAAATATTTTCCCCTCCTATGTAGGTAGAAAATTTCTTGCTCCAGACTTTGGTTATTTGGGCATTGGACAAGAAATACGAGGGCGATTTGTCGCGGTACTGAAATAATTCAGGATTGCTACTCGTAGAGGCTATTCGCTGCTCACCTATCCAGTTCAAAGTAAAGTCAAATTTCCATTCACTCTTTGTCTCATAACCGAAATTGACAAATGCTCTATTTCTGGCAACCAGTTGTTTCTGCAGAAGGACCTCGTTGTACGTAGTCTTTATATCGTAATATCTATAAGCCAAACGGACATCCAGCAATGGAAGTAATTCATAGTCTAGCTGAACCTGCAAGCTATTGGAAAAGGAAATGCCCTGTAGGTTATAAAACGAAATTTCGTTTGGATTTTCCCAATCCACCACAATTTGATTTTGAAATTGAGTTCGATATAGATCAACTGACAACATCCCTTCTCTCCCTGCCAAATCAAATTCGCGAACCAAATTAACTCCAATATTCCAAGCCACTTCGGCTTGTAATCCATAAGGAGTATTTTCATTCGGATCTCCGTTCACTCGTATTGTTCTAGAGGTGGCAAATAGTCCCTGATTCTCCCCAAAAATATTGGCAGTTCGTTGTCCTCGACCGGTAGCTAACCGAAGAATTGTTTTCTCATTCAGGTCGTATTTTAGGTGAATTCTTGGAGTAAAGAAAAAACCAAATAAATTACTATAATCAGCTCTAGCGCCAACTACTGCATTAAATTTTTTGCCCCCCGAGTAGGAGTACTCACCATAAACACCAGGAGTTAACTCTAGCCTGTCATAGGAAGTGGTATCAATCGATTCTTTGTAGTCATCCATGAGCACTGAGGCACCAACAAAATAAGAGTGATCAGTGGTCTTTATGATGTTTTGAAAAATTAGGTTCGCATATCCTGACGTTTGTTTGGCTTTGTAAGTTGTAAGTCCAAACAGCGAGATCTGATTGTAATCAGAGGCGGAGACTTGTAGGCCGATACTTTTTCCAGGACTTTCTTTAAAAACCTTTCCCATTTTGAACCAACCTCTAGCACGAGTAATCTCGGTAGTTGCTCCCCATGGATGCAAAGTATCCATCGTTTGATTCTCTCTGAAACCTTTTTGGCCACCTACATTTTTCAAGCTCACTCCCTCTATTCCTATTTGCCCCATCCAACCGGTAGAATCATTATTAAACTTCCATCGGTTTATCCCGATAAAATTTTGCATCATCGGCATATCCAAAAAACCATCAGCATTCACATCGTTTTCTGTGGTTCTTACACTCGAATGAAGCAAGAAACCAGTTGACCATTTCTCGTTCAATTTGATTTTAAAATTGGTGTTAAATTCTTGTCTTCCACCTTGATTTGCATACAGATTCACATTAAACCTTTCAGACTCATCCGGCTTTTTTATTTCCACATTTATTTGCCCAGCAATACTTTCGTGGCCATTCATCACAGAACCTACACCTTTTGCCAATTGTATACTTTCAATCCAGTCACCTGGCACAAAATTCATTCCGTATACCGAGGAAAACCCTCGAATATCTGGTAGTAATTCCTTTGTGATTTGAATGTTAGCACCCGACAATCCCAGCATCTGGATTTGCTTAGTTCCCGTTACAGCATCGGTATACGATACATCCACCGAAGGGTTCGTTTCAAAACTTTCTGAAAGATTACAACAGGCAGCTTTTGCTAATTCCTTTCGATTCATTCCCTCCATTTTGATCACGTTCAGTTTAGATATTTCTATCCCTTTTCTTCGCTCAATTACAGTAAATCCTCTGAGCTTGATACTATTGCTCAA
>Ga0181559_10005237_pt1 | contig 12442 bp, 10 predicted proteins | sample 011ome_21_FD_133752 | JGI IMG/M metagenome (GOLD analysis project Ga0181559, IMG submission 133752) | Coastal salt marsh microbial communities from the Groves Creek Marsh, Skidaway Island, Georgia - 011508AT metaG (megahit assembly) | ecosystem: Environmental > Aquatic > Marine > Intertidal...
CGCGTGGTGCACGCCGTTCCTTAAGGACTTTTCCCGTCGTCACTCTTCACCCGCGCTTCCCTTTCAACGTTTGACCGGTAAGACGTTCGACTGACCGATCGCTTCACCCACGCAGGCGGCGGCTTCCCCGCGGGGCGCGTCGACGGCGCGTACCTGATCCTCCGCGGCGACGGAGACGCGATCAAATCGTTCCTCGCGAAGCTGCGCGTCGAGCTCGTGGACGTGGACTCGAGAGGCGCGAAGTGCCGGGAGCGGAAGTCCACGGTGCTGTGTCTTCGCGACGCGAACGCGGCGAAGGACGGGCAGGCGCGTTCTATTACCACACTGGTCCCCATACGACCGCGTCGGCGCGGTGAACGCCGTTCCTTAAGGACTTTCTCTCCCGGCGCGTCTCTCCGCCCATCGCCCCTCGACCCTTTCGACGCCCGACCTCGACGCCTCACGACGTCGACCGACGCCTTTCGACTCCTCCCGCCCTCACGACAGGACGCGGTGCCGAAATTCGACGGGTTCCTCTCGACGCCGTACGACTCCGACGCCGAGCTCGAGGACATGATGAGGTGCGTTCTATACACTGGTCCCCATACGACCCCGTCGGCGTGGTGAACGCCAACGCCGTTCCTTAAGGACTTTGCCCGGCGTCTCTCTCCGCCCACCCTTCGCTCACAATCCCCACCCTCGACGCCTTTCAACTTCAACTGACGCCTTTCAACACCACCCCGCCATCGCTTTGTATGGAACGACCCTGAGCGCGCTGAACGTCCTGCACGTCGGGTCGGGGGCGACGCGGTTCACGGCGACGGCGGCGTCTCAGGCGTAGCGATACTAGCGATAGCGCGATAGCGTCGTCATTCATCATTAGGTCGAGGGCGGACGACGACTAGCTAGACCGCGTGCGCGCACACTCCGTCCGCGCGCCGACTCGACGACGGTCGCTCCGGAGAGCGAAAACTAGACTGTCCTCGCCCGCTCGCGTCTCTCGTCGATCATTCAGAACATCGTCGGACGCCAGTTCGTCTCGCGCGCCGCACGCGTCGAGTCGCGACGCGACGCCGCGCGGGGATGTCCGCGCGGACGAAGCTCCTCGCGCTCGCGCGCGCTTCCGCGCGCGCGCCTTCGTTCCTCGCCGCGTCCTCCGCCGCGCTTCCGTCGACGTCGACGTCGTCGTCGTCGTGCGGCCGCGGCGTCGCCCCCAGCCCGCGTCCGCCTCCGTTCGGAGGGGCGCACTCGCGCGTCGTCATCCGCCGCGGCCACGGCGCGGACCCGACGTTCGGGTACGACCCCTCGCGCGCGGGGACGTCCGAGTACGTGGACAAGCACTTCGGCCCGGAGCCGATGGACGTGATCGCGACGCGGAAGCTCCGCGTCATGACCGCGGGGTACTTCAAAGATTTCGGAGGATTGAAAAAGTTTGCCGGCCGCGCGTCCACGATACGCTGCCATGAGAACAACCCGCTCGTGCGCGCGGCGCTCAACGAGCCCGGCGACGGGCGCGTCCTCGTCGTCGACGGCGGAGGCTCCACGCGGTGCGCGCTGATGGGGGACAACCTCGCCGCGCTCGCGGCGAAGAACGGATGGAGCGGGGTCGTCGTCACCGGCTGGGTGCGCGACGTGGACAACATGGGGCGGTGCCGCGTCGGAGTGAAAGCGATCGCGGCGCACGCGGTGCCGTCGTCGAAGAGAGACCCGGGGTTGCGCGACGTCGACGTGTCGTTCGCGGGCGTGACCGTGTCCCCGGGGGACTGGATATACGCGGACTCGGACGGCGTGGTGGTCTCCGGCGAGGAGCTGACGTTGTAGTGGTACGTAAAAAATTGAACGACGCGGCGTCCGCTCTCGCTCTCGTAGATCTCGCTTCGCTTCGCTTCGCTTCGCTTCCCCCCCCCCCACCCCTCCACCCCATCACGCGTCCAACATCTGTTTGATCTTGTCCACCGTGAACAACATCCCCGCGTTCGCCGGGGACGCGCGCAGTAAGCACGGCACGAGACCGGCGTACAGCCGTCTCGTCCCCCCTTGCGCGTGCAGTTTCTTCGCCGCGTCTAGGAACCCCTTGTACTGCCTCTCCGCCGGGTTTATGGAATCCGTCATCATCGCGGACTTGATGACGTCGACGGGGTAGAACAGAGACCAGTACAAGAACCCGCCGAACCCGCCCGCGAACATGATCTGCCAGTCCTTCGCCACGCCGCTTTCGTTCCGCGCGGCGAACCAGTTTTTCGTGTTCTCAGAGTCGTTCCATACAAAGCGACGTCGGGGTGGAGTTGAAAGGCGTCAGATGGAGTCGAAAGACGTCGATGGCGGGGATTGAACGCAAGGGATGGGTTGAACGCAAGGGATGGGCGGAGGGAGACGCCGGGAAAAGTCCTTAAGAAACGGCGTTCACCACGCGAACGGGGTCGTATGGGGACCAGTGTATAGAACGCACCTCGAAGACGCCAAAGTAAATCGCCCCCGCCGGAAGGTTCCTCGTCATCGTCGCCCCCAACGCCTGGTACGGCCCTCGTATGCCGCTGTACTTGAACGACGCCTTGACGCACTCCGCGACCGTCGCGTACGGCGGCTTGTAGTTAGGGTTCTGCTTCGCCTTGATCAGCTGCGTCTGCCACTGCGATTTGAACAGGTCGATCGGCGACTCGAACATCGTCCCCGCGAGCCACGCGAGCGAGCCGGCTTTGAAGTAACTCAACGGATCGTCCGGCGAGACGCCGACCACCTCCTTCGCGCGCGCGTACCCGAAGAACAGACCGGCGCGGAAGAACATCTGCCCCGCGAGCGGCGACGTCACGCCCTTGTACAGACCCCCGAACCCCTCGGCTTTGATCACTTTCGTCGCCGCGTCGATCGGGCCGCTATAGATCGGGTTCTTCGCCGGCTGCGTCTGGAGCAGCACCTTGACGGTGTCGAACGGGTGCCCCAGGAGCGTCACCGTGATCCCGCCGCACGTGCCCGCGAAGACGTCCTTCGCGGATTTGATCAGCGTCTTCTGCAGGTCGCTCTGCTCGCGCGCGGCGCTGTGCGCGGTGAACGACGGTGCGGAACTCCTCATCAGGTGACGCTCGCCTCGCTCGCGCGTCGTGTGGAGGCGATGCCCGGGGCTGTCCAACACGCTCCGGAGGCTGCGAAGGGATTCGATTCGATTCGATTCGATTCGATTCGATTCGACGACGATCGCGAGGGGCGCGCGGGATGGATCGTCAGTCAGCGCGCGATGGACGGGGACGGTCGCGACGGCGGCGAGGACGCCGTCGTCGACGTCGACGCGAGATGCGATGAGACGAAGCGCGTGTGACCAAAAAAACGTTGCAAGATGGATGGTTGGACGGACGTCCGCTCGCGCCGCGCGCGACGGCGGCGACGCGCGCGGACGACGACGAACGAAGGCGGCGAGCGCGGAGACGCACCCGGACGCGAGGATGTCTTTCGTGACGCTCATGTCGTCGTCGTCGTCGTCTCTCGACCCGTGCGCGTGCGCCGACCTCGTGCGCGCGCGGCGCGTGAGTAGTGGCGACGCGTCGCCGGTGCGCGGATTAGGAGAGGATCAGATTTTCATCAGCCGCGCGCGGTCGGCACCGTGTTCGGCGCGCGCCGGTCGGCGTCGCCGCGTCAGCGAGCCAATCGGTCGCGCGCGTCGATCGCGCGCTCGAGCGGGAAAACTTCAGCTTTTGGCGCGTTTGGTTTTTTCGTATTTCAGCCCCGAGGCGACGCGCGAGGCACACGCTCGCGCGCCGTTGGCGCCCGCCGCGCACGATGGCCGCGCCGGTCGCGTTCGCCGGCGCGCTCGCGCCGTCTCCGCGCGATCGATCCGCGCGCGCGTCGTCGTCCTCGCGCGCGCGCGCGGCGGCGCCGCCGCCGTCCGGTCGTCCTCGGCTCGGCCGAGTGATTCGATCGTCGTCGTCCCCCAGAGATGCGCACGCGTCCCACGACGAGAGCGACGAGAGCGCGGGGCCCCCGCTCGGCGTCGTGCTGACGCACGTCAGCGCCGACTTCGACACGCTCTCCTCCGCGGTCGGGCTTGCGAAGCTGCGCGATCACCGCCTCGGCGCGCAGTGCACGTGCGTCGTCCTCCCCAGGGGCGCGTCGCCTGGGGTGTCGCATTATCTCGCGCTGCACAAGAACAAGTTCCCGATCAAAGAGTTTCGCGCCGTGGACGCTTCTCGGCTCGAGTGGGTCGGCGTCGTCGACGCGCAGCGGCGCGACCGACTCGCGGACTGCGCGAGTTGGCTCGACGACGCGAAGGACGTCGTCGTCGTGGATCACCACGCGCTCGCGACGTCGGACATCGACGCGACGGAGCGGATCATTCAGGAGGTTGGCGCGACGGCGACGGTGGTGGCGGAGATGCTCGAGGCGGAGGACGTCAAGGCGAGTGATATGAGACAGACTGCTTCCCATACGACCGCGTTCGCGTCGTGAACGCCGTTCCTTGAGGACTTTACTTTTTCCCCGCCCGTCGTTTCTTTTCTCCCTACCGTGCGCTTCCCTTTCGACGCGACGCGACGCGACGCGACGCTCGACCGACCGACGCGACGCTCGACTGACATACACGCGTTCGCCCTCTCTCGCGTCGTATACGATACACGACGACGAACGAACAGATCACGGAGGAGGACGCGACGCTGCTCGGGCTCGGGATTCACACGGACACCGGGTCGCTGACGTTCGAGGCGACGACGCCCCGCGACGCGAAAGCGCTCGCGTACTGCCTCGAGCGCGGCGCCTCCCAGAAGGCGCGTTCTGTTATCACACTGGTCCCCATACGACCGCGTCGGCGTGGTGAACGCCGATCCTCAAGGACTTTTGCCGTCGTCTCTCTCCGCCCAGGGTCCCTCGCTTTCAACGCCCGCCCTCGATGCCTTTCAACTCCACCTGACGCCTTTCAACTCCACCCCGATCGCAGGTGCTCGCGGAGTACGTCAACCCGAACCTGACGCCCGAGCAGAGAGAGGTGATCGCGCGAGGTTTAGGCTCGACGCGGCAGACGGAGGCGGAGGGACTCACCATCGCCGCGGTGAACGTGGAGTGCGACGAGTACACGCCCGGGATGGCGACGTGCGCGAAAGAGCTGCTGGACCTCACCGACAGCGACGTGCTCTTCATGGCGGTGTCGTACGTTCACGGGAAGAAGAACCCGTACCGCCACGTCAGCGTCATCGGCCGAGCGAAGCCGGTGAAGACGGTGGACCTGGGGGAGGTACTGACGAACGCGTTCGCGGGCGGCGGGCACCCGAAGGCGGCGTCCGCGGCGTTTCGCATGGACCAGGAGCTGAAGACCGTGGACGCGAACCCGGAGTTGGAGGCGCGGCGCGTCGCGGGCGACATCGACGGGATTCTGGACGTGCTCGTGGGCACCGTGGTGGCGACGCAGGCGCGTTCTTTTCGTCGCACTGGTTCCCATACGACCGCGTTCGCGTCGTGAACGCCGTTCCTTGAGGACTTTTACCGGCGCATCTCTCCGCCCACACCACGGTTTCAATCCCCGCCTTCGACGCCTTTCAACTTCAACTGACGCCTTTCAACTCCACGACCCTCACTCATCAGGTGCCGCCGCAGAAGACGGCGGGGGACGTCATGAAACGCGCGGCGAACGTCGTCAGCGCGCGGCCGTCGATGACGATGGGGGAGGTGGGCGGCCTCCTCGAGAGGGAACACGGGCACAGGTCGTGCCCGGTCATCTCCGACGACGGCGTTCTCGTGGGCGTGGTGTCGATCACGGAGGTTGACGTCGCCGCGATCAAAGGGCAGCTCGATCGGCCGGTGAGCGGGTACATGAAGCTTCGATCTGCGGTCACGCTGACGACGCCCGTGAGCGAGTGCGAGAGGATACTCGTCGAGAACGGCGAGGGGTGCATCCCGGTCGTCGCCAACTACGAGGACGATAAGAAGGCGTGGAAGCTCGCGGGGCTGGTCACGCGAGCGACGATACTCAACACGCACGAGTATTACCGGAGTAAACGCATGAGCGGCGGACGGGGGTTTAAGGGCCCGCCGCCGAAGACGAAGTTCAACGAGGTGTTCTTCGCCGAGGACGTCCTGAGCATGGACTCGATCGACGACGTCGAGGCTGCGCTCAGCGCGCAGGAGAGGGAGTCGCTGGAGGCGTTGCTGCCGCGGGAGGGCGACAAGGGGACGACGAGCGAAGAAGCCTCTTGAAGAGAGAAAGAAAGGAACGCCAACGCTCGCGTCCGTCGCGACGATTGACGCGATACCTAATACGCGCGAAATGACTGACGACGTCTATCGCATCTAGAACTGCTTCGAGATCTTCACCTCCCACCACGCCGCCGCGCGAATTCGCGCGCGGTTGAGCGCCCACGCGGCGGCGGCGAGCGCGACCGCCGCGCTCGCCGCCCTCCCGGGGCGTCGAAGCGAGAGAAAAGACGCCCCCCCTTGCGCGTCTTCGAAGCACTCCAACGTCGGCTCGAGCTTCTCCGACGCGCGCTTCACGATCGCGACGATCGCCTCCACGTCCCTCGCCATCGACTCCGCGTGGTACATCGCGTCCGCGTGCGCGTGCATCGCCGCGGACGCGAGCGCGCGCGTGCGCTTGTACCCGACCACGGCCCATCTCGCGTCGTACTCGTCTCGGTCTCTCGCGCTCGGCAAGAGCCTTCGCTCGGGGTCGTCCCTCACCTCTCTGTCGTCGCCTCTCCACCTGAGCTTCTCCACCGCGCGAAGGACGCGCGTCGCGTCGCGAACCGATCGCGCGATGGATCCGAACACCGCGTTGCGCTCCATCGCGTCCGCGACGTGGAACGGGAGCGTCCGCCGCGCGCCGCCGCCGGAGAGGTCGCCGAACGGATCGTTCCCGACGCTGAACAGGTAGTCTCGAACGACGTCGTTCGCGCTCTCGGACCACGTCAGGTGCGTCGGCGCGACGCCGAACGCGGTGCGCAAGATGGCCGCGGTCAACGGCGCGCGGACGTCCGACGGCTCGAACAGCACGCGCTTCCCCTCGCACGACGACGACGCCGGGAGCGTCGGCGCGAGCGTTCGCACGGCGACGACCATATCCGAGAACGCGACCGCTCGTCGCGCGCCGTCGAAGAGCAGCGGCTCGGATCGCACGAGATCGAAGAGGAACACGGGAACGACGCGTCTGCGTCGTCGTCGCGCGTTTTCTCCACGTCGTAACCGCCCACTTTTATCCGTTTCGAGAATCTCGCCCGACCCCGGCGCGCCGAGCGTCGCGCGCGTCTCCGCCTCGATCCTCCCTCGAAACGCGCGCAGCCAATACCGCAGCTCCGCGGCGTCGAGGAACTCCCTGTGCCTCCCTGACGCGTATTTTGCCGCGACGGTCCCGCGGTCGTCGCCGATCCCGAACCCGCCGGTGGTCCCGGACGGCGCGCCCGCGTGGCGCGCGCTCGCCTTCAGCGCGCGGTACATCGCCGCCGCGCACGACGCGCAGTCGCCGACGCTCACCTCCCGGTCCGTCACCGTCGTCTTCGTCTTCGTCGACGCCGTGCTGGCCCCTTCCGCCCCTCGCCCCTCGCGGTCGCGCGCGCCCGCGCGTCGGTTGAACAGCCGCGTCATCGCGTCCGCGTCCACGCGCGGCGCGCGATCGGCGTTCCCGTTCGGGACGTCCGTGACGCGCAGGATGGCGATCTCGGTCTCGTCCCATTGCGCGCTCGGCGCGCGATCCAACGCGGGCGCGAACAGGTGGTCGCACGCGCGTCGAAGCGCGCCGAGCAGCGGCACGACGAGCGCGGCCGGCCGCGCGCGATGCGCCTCCGTCACCCTGGGAAGCGTCATCCACGCCGCGCCCTCGCCGCCGTCCGCGGGGCCGTACGACGTCGGCCCGGCGGTGAGGTCGATCCACGCGTAGCGGCGATCGGCGACGTACAGCTGGCCGGGGCACGCGCCGACGTTTCCGACGTCGTCGGCACCCCCATCGGCACCCCCCTCCTCGTCGTACGTGTACGCGTAGAGCTTCCCGGACGACAGCGTCCTCGGGTTCATGACGTACAGCGTGAACGCCGCGGCGGATGCCCTCGCGTGATCCGCGCGGATCAGCGCGTCCGCGACGGCGTGCGGGATCGCCACCATGGCGTCGTGCGCGCGGCTCCACCCCGTCGTCTTCGCGCCCTTCGCGCTCGCGGCCGCGCGATCGATCGCGGCGTGGACGTCGCTCGCGAGCGTCTTCGGCGCCTTCGTGACGTGGAAGTAGAACGACGTGGCGATGGGCAGCGAGTGGTTGTGGTCGTGATGATCGCGGTCGCGTCGATCGCGTCGATCGCGTCCACCACCTCCTCCTCCTCCTCCTCCTCCGTCGTCGTCGTCGTCGTCGTCGAACGGCACGCGCAGCGCGTGCGCGCGCACGTCCGCCCTGAGCGCGTCGAGGTACGGCGCGAAGTCTCTCTCGCCCAACCGCACGCGCTCGTTCCCGTCGCCGTCGAAGCCGACGAGCTTGACCTCCACGGTGACCGAGCGCGTCTCCGCGCGATCCCAACGCGCGAACTTTTCCTCGAACGCGCGCCGCCCGCCGCCGCGCGCCGCGCGCGCGCGCCGCCCCGCCGCGCGCCACGCGTCCTTCTCCTTCTCGGACAAGCTCGCGTACGCGTCCAGGCGGCCGAGGGGATCGTCGCGCGCGCGCGCGCTCAGGATCGCCTTCGCCGCGTGCGGGATCTCCGGCGCGAGCGACGACGCGGCGTCGTCCGCGTCGAATCGATCGGCGTCGAACGACGACGACGACGACGACGACGACGACGACGACGACGACGACGCCGCGCGCGCGAGGGAAGGGACGCACGCGAGCGCGGCGAGCGTCGCGAGCGCGAGAAGGGGGGGAATCGCGCGCGCCGGCGCCGCGCCGCGGCGCCGCGGACGTCCCGCGCCCGTCCCGCGCATGTCCGCGCGTCGCGAACTGCGCGGCGGAGAGAGCGCTCGTTCGGTTCAGCAGCAGTCGGCACGTTCGTCGCGTCTAGACTACGGTACGCGCGAGCGCGGCTAACTAAACGGCTACGTCCCCACGCGCTCTCGCGCCCGGCGTCACGACGGGACGTAGTCCTCGTCCTCCTCCTCCTCCTCCTCGTTCTCCGACCCGTCCCCATCGCCGCCGCGCGCCGCGAGCCACGCCGCGAGCGCGTCGTCGTCGTCGTCGAAGTCGTCGTCCGAAAACGCGAAGTCGTCGTCGTCGTCGCCGCCGCCGCCGCCGCCGCCGCCGCCCTCGCGATCGCCCTCGCCGCCGTCCAGCTCCACGTCCAGCTGCGCGGCGGTCCTCTCCTCGAAGTACCTCCGCCCCGTCATCTTCATCTTGCCCGGCGCGGCGGACGGCGGCGTCTCCGCGGCGGCCGCGTCGCCGCCGGCGCCCCCTCGCGCGTGAAATCCTTTCGAAAGCCGCGCGAGCGTCTCCTCGGCTTCGAATCGCTCCTCCCACGCGCGCCACGTCTCCGGCGTGACCGGCGTCCCGGTCGCGCGCATCGCTCGCAGCCTCGCCTCGGCCTCCTCCTCCAGACGCGATGCGATCTGCTCCGGGGTCTCCTCGACGACGTCCACGACCCCGGCGCGGTCTCGCATCCACTCCTTGGCGACCTGCGTCAGGTCGTAGATCATCGGGCACCCGACGCTCGTCTCCGCGGCGCGCGTCAGCGCGGCGTGAACGGCGACCAGCTCCGCGTCGAAGAGCCCGTGGACGCTGCGGCACTTCAGGAGCGGGACCTCGTCCGGGTACGACGGCGTGTGCGAGAACACGAGCCCCAAGCGCGCGCGCTGGGACTCGTCGTCCGCGTCCTCATCCTCGCCGTCGCCGAGCGGGGAGACGACGATCTGGTAGCACGGCGCGTGCGTCGCGCCCGGGATGGCCTCGGCGCCGTCGACGAGAGACATGTCGTCCATGAGGATCGACTCCAGGGCCTCGATCTCCATCGCTTGGTCCTCGAGGTGATCCGTCATGACGACCGGCGAGGCGAGACCTGGCGGGCGAGCGCGTCGACGACTGACGTGACGACGACGCGACGCGTCGGAGGGTTTGGTTCGTTGGAAGCCGAAGAAAACCAACCTCATTATGATCACGGACGGATCTCGCCGTCGTCGTCGCGACGCGCGCGGCACTCGCGGCCGCGCCGGTCGTCGTCCTTCGCGATGGCCGCCACCGCGGACGCGCCGCCGCCCGCCGCGGACGCCGCTGACACGGAAGAGGTCGAGGGCGGGAACGTCCGCGTCGCGCTCCCGAGCGCGTTCCTGGACGACGCCTCGTGCTCGCTCAGCTCCGTCGTGGGCGTGGACGTCTGGCGCGACGTCCTCGACGACGCCGATCGCGCGTCGCTTCGCGCGTTCCTCCCGCGCGCGGACGCGCCGGACGCCGAGATCCACGACCTCCTCGCGAAGCTCTTCGCGACCCCGGGCACGACCGCCGCGCGCGACGCGGAGGCGTTCTTCCATTTCGGCAGCGACGCGACGCGCGCGTGGCGCGAGATGCGCGCGCGCGAGCGGCATCCGGAGTCGATGCGATACCGCGCCGCGATCGCGCGCGTCGAGCGCGGCGCGCACGAGTACGAGACGCGGCTCGCGCACAATCGCGTCGCGCGATCCGCGCTCGGCATGAAGCTCCTGTTCGACGAGGACACGCCCGCGAGGGCGACGCCGGCGGATCGCGCGCGCGCGTGGCGGCGACGAGACGTCACGCCCGAGCTCGAAGAGTTTCGCGGGCCGCCGCCGTCGGGCGCCATGCGGCTGCGGCTGGACGTCGGCGCGGCGACGCCGGCGGAGGACCCGAGGCTCGCGGCGTTGTCGCGCGCGGCGCGCGACGCGGACGACGAGGCCGCGAGCGCGGTGAAGGCGGCGGAGGAAGCCGCGGAGAGGGCGGTGACGGCGGCGAGCGGCGGAGAGATCGGCGGGGGGGAGACGGGCGGCGGCGAAGCGGCGGCGGCGCGCGCGGCGCTCGCGGCTGAGCTGGCCGAGGCGGCGGTGGCGCGCGCGGCGGCGGCGAAGAAGCGCGCCGAGGACGCGCGCGCGGCGCTCTCTGCGGCGAAGCGGGAGATGTGCCCGCCCTCGAGCGGGAAGAAGGCGAAGGTTGAGAAGGTGGTCGGCCCGGAGGGGATCAAAGGGAAGTTCTCGATGTCCGAGGACTTCTGATGAGACGTCTGATAGTTTTTAGGGTTGCGGCTGCGACCGCTGCTACGTTTGGCGCGACGTTCGCTCGTCTCGACTACCTCTACGATACCTCCACCGCGTCGAAGGCGTCGTCGAGCGCTTTCTTCCACCCCGGGTACCGCAACCGCGCGGCGGCGATGCACTTGATCAGCGTGCTCTCGCTCGCCTCTCGCGTCCCCCCGGGCTTGGACACGCACACGAGGTCTCCGTCTTCTCGCATCACGACGCTCACGACCGACTCCATCAGCGCCTCCTCCTCGAAGTTCGGGTCCACGACGAGCTTCCCGTCGTACTGCCCGATCGTCAGCGACAGCGGGTGCGACGCGACGTCCACGACGCACGCCGCCGCGCTCGTCGACGCGTCGCCGTCGCCGTTCGCGTCCGCGTCGGCGTCGGCGTCGCCGGGTCGGCGTTCGCGCTCGCCGCCGCCCCAGACGAGCTTCCCTCGGTCGTCCACGTCCACGCGCGGCACCTTCGCGTCTTTCAGCGCGCCGACGACCGCGCACAGGGCGGCGTCTAAGATGCCGCCGTCGTGATCGAGCACGTACACGTCGACGCAGACCCGCCACGCGTAGACGCCGCGCTTGATGCACAGCTTGCGAAGGTCCACGACGTTCGCGTCGCGCAGGACGTCTTCGATTCGTCGCGCGCATCGCTGCGACTCCTCCGTCGGCCGCCCCGGCCGCGCGCTCGCCGCGCACATCGGCGGCAGCTCCACGGTGACCTCGACGACGCCGACGTCCGGCGCGGTCGGCTCCGGCGGCGCCGGCTCGAGCTTCGCCGCGGCGAGCGCGGTCGTGCGTCCGATCTTCACGAGCGCGCTGCCGTCCGCGGACGTCACGACGCCGTTCGCGACGGAGACGTCGCGCGCGCGCGCGAGCGGGCGGCCGTCCGGGCGCGTCTCCTCCGCGAGGAACTTGCGGTAGTACTCGTGCGGGTACAGCCGCTTGTACGCCGCCGCCTCCATCGCGCGCGCGCGTCGTGGGAGGGGGCGGGTGTTCGGGCGGAATGACGATCGACGAACGCGTTGGTGGTCCGCTCTTTCATGGAAGAGTCGTAGTCGGTCGGTCGGCCTCCAATTTTATTTAGGGTCTGCACCTGAAAACAAATTTGTGCGCCGCAATTTTTGCCGATCTGTCTTCGGACCCCCGTCATATGACGGTCTATTAACTCCTTACGCGTGAAAATATCTGATCGCGCAAATTTGACACTCCATTTTCTGACAGCACACGCCATTTATTCCCGCGTCCGTCACTTCCGCTCGCGCCGACCGCACGAGCGCCCTCGAGACGCGACCGTCGTCTCCGAACCCGCTCTCGCCCTCGCCCTCGCGCACGTGCGTCCCCGCCCG
>Ga0181559_10005239_pt1 | contig 12440 bp, 12 predicted proteins | sample 011ome_21_FD_133752 | JGI IMG/M metagenome (GOLD analysis project Ga0181559, IMG submission 133752) | Coastal salt marsh microbial communities from the Groves Creek Marsh, Skidaway Island, Georgia - 011508AT metaG (megahit assembly) | ecosystem: Environmental > Aquatic > Marine > Intertidal...
CGCAAGAGTTAGAACATGGCTTGAGAAAAAATACCCGAATAACTCAGATGCTTTTTACGAAAGAATTACTACTGTAGTTCTGCCTAAGAAAAATAAATAAAAAAACACCCTTACCCTATTTAGCCCAATAGTCATGCGGTTACCGTCCTAAAAAAGAGGCTTACCTAACCCAAACCTAACCCTTTTAGGTCAGTGTTTTATCCAAAAAATACCCCCTATATTGACAGTCAATCCTGCCATGTGGCGCAGGCTTATAGGGATTAATTATGAATAGTAATAATGATTTTATGAAGCCAGAAGTAGCGGCTGAGTATTTATGTGTTTCTGTCCGCTCATTAAATAAATGGCGTTCAACTGGCGAGCATAACGTGCCATACAGAAAATTAGGCAAGAGCGTTTTATATAGCCGTGCGGATTTAGACGCATATCTAGCAAAACACAGCTATAACAGCGTGGAGGGCTAGCAATGAATATGACTCCATTAAAAGCCATACACCTCCATTGCTTTAATTGCATTGTAGATCCCCAGCCAGGAAACGGCACTAAGCACGAGCAGACAGAAGCCTGTACCTCTTACCAATGTGCTTTATATGAATTACGCCCGATAACCTCTCGTGAAAAGTCGCGTAGAAGCGACGAAAAACTAAAAGCCATGTCTAGGGAGGAGTTAGGCGTTTATGAGGCCAAGAAGACGTTAAAAACAAGGAGGTTGATTGAAAATCTAGGCAGAACAAAAGTCTAACCAAGCGTTAATAGAATCTACTGATGTCCATCATAAGTGGAAGAGAAGGCCATAAGCTAAGTGGCCTTACCAAAGAAGAGATAGCTAAGTCTTGGGAAGGTTATCATTCGCCTGGTGTTGCCTGTGGCGTTCAGTGTATTAATGCTCGAATTGTGAATACAAATCATAGTGGGAAGCGTAACTCATCAATCTTGTTAGAGTTTTATTCAGATGGGGATGAGAAACATATTATGTATTTTAATGTTGTTAGCAACAAACAGGGCTATGCCGTCAAACATGACAGTAAGTTTGCATGTTTGTATAGGTTAGCTTTAGGAGAAAACCCGATTAAACGATTTAGCAAAGTTCATCAGTTAATGAAGCACTTGATTGGGGTTGATTTTTATATTAATAACTCACAAACAAAGTATGACAACGGTGTTCCTTACCAAAAAGTAAAGGACTGTTCACCAGTGACACCCATGTATTCTGAAGAGTGGAATAAAGCAGGTCGCTTACTGCCTAAGAGAAAAGAACAGCGAGGTCGAAATACAAGCGATAAACTGGAAATTATTAGGAAACCAATTGGAGATGAACTGGAAACCGGCAGGAAATTAGTTGGAAATGAACTGGAAACGTTAAATGGCTGCAAGGTGCATAAACACTGGGTAAGCGAAGCTAATCTACCGCGTAACAACGTACAACGTAATAAAGAACAACGTAATAACGTACAAAGTGATGACATGTACAAGCCTATAGCTATTAACCAAGGTAATACTGTAACGAATCATAAGAGAAGAGAGGGCGAGTCCAATGATGAATACTACGACAGAGTAATAGACGAAACCTTTTAAGAGCGGATGCTGAATTTTTGTTGGTAAATGTTGATATTAAAGAGAAGAATATGACTGATGATAAAATGCGCAAAGAATGGATTGCCTATTGGAAAGAAGCCAATAACGATTCACCTTTCCCAAAGCATTTACATGACTTGCGATGCGGCGCAAAAACTAGAGCAGGAACGCCATGTAAACTGCGCTCACTTTATAGCAGTGGTCGCTGTAAGTTTCATGGTGGATTAAGTACAGGTGCTCGTACTGAAGAAGGTAAGAAAAAGGTGGCCTTAAATGGCTTTAAAAAAGGTTGGCGTAAACTAAGTCCATGTAAGGTTGATAAAACCTAACCTCCTCAAATAAGCAAAGTCCAGGTGAGGTGGGGAAAGTTGGTAATAAACAAAGCCCATGAAAACGGCAATATTACACTAAGGTTTTTACTGCTAGGTGACACATACGCGCGTGCGAGAAATCGCTGCAAAACAAGCGCCTTCAGACATGGAAAGTGCTAAACCTATACTTTTTTTAGCCATACCAAAAAGATTATCGAGCCGTCGGCGACGTCTGAGGCGGCAATAACAGTAAATAATACGAATATTCTACCTACTCTTGAGAGTCCAAAGCCTATATTTAACAAAGTTGACCCTGAAGTGATTGCTGCGGAAAACAAGAAGATGATAGATGAAGCGCGAGGACAAAGACTGACTAAACTTCCCGACTATAAAAAAGGCACTGAGACACATACGCTATCAACGAGGTGGGGACTGGTTCTGAAACTAACTAACTAAAACCTCAACCCTACCCCTAGCATAGCCTTCGCCAGTTAGTTCGCACACCGTCGCGCTTCCGCACGATTGAAACGGTGAAAGCCTGTTTCTGACTGCTTCAGTACCTAAACCCACTGAAACATCTTTAGGATTGCAAATCCATACGTCTAACATACCGTCATCTTCTAAGGCGATTTGGCACGTATGACCGACAACCATGTATTCACCATCGACGCTTTTAATTGCCTTTTTAGAAATAACGCCATATAAAACCTTACCGAAACATTACCGTAAACCGAGCCTATTTAATCACCTTCAGTATCGCTGAGCGTATCAATGTAGCGGTGTTGACGTAGACCGTGTTTTTGTTGCTTGGGATGTAGAATCCGTTGAACTCGATTCCGTCTTGGCTTGTTGGTCTGACTGCGACAACTTCTGTTCCGAAAGCTGTTTGTACCGCCTCCCTGAAGTCAGTATCAGATGACCGCATATCTGTTTGCTCATAAGAATTTCTCCATTGTTCACCAAGATGATTGGCAAGTGCGTTGTTAAGTTTAGTTGCGTCAGCTTGATCTTCCGACCTTAAAGGCGTAACGTCAGGCTTTCCACTCTGTAGGGGTTTTTCTTCTAACCCAGCTTTAAGACCCTGCCCTGTTTGGCTAGGCGTTTTTGAATATAAAGCGCCGCTTCCTTCATCTCTGCTAGCAAGGATTGCTGCTCTGATTCCGTCAGCATCCTTACCCGTTTTGACGAGGTATCTTGCTTCTGATTGTGTGATTTTTTAGAAGTCATATCCAATTCACCGCTGTCTGATTTATCGCGTTTTTGCCTCAACTCATCAATAATTACCACATCTTTTAGCAGTTTAGTTAAAAAGACCTTATCTGACAACGTGTATATGAAAACAGACAGTGTTTTATAAGGTTTTATCTATCTGTTTATTAATTAGTACAAATGCGTTACATTGTATGTAATATTATTGAAAAGACATTTCATGGCCCCAAAGAAAACAACAACACTAAACCTTAGGATTGACCCCGCTATTAAAGAAGCCGTTAAGGTGGCCGCTAATCGAGATCATCGCAGTGTGGCCAATATGATTGAGCTACTTATTCGTAAACATTGTGAACAAGAAGGTATTTCTATACCCGAGCAACATAATTTATTTGGGGAAGCTGATGAATGAGAAAACCATCAGAGCACTTGTTGAAGCAGGGGCGGTTAAGAAGGTAATGCTTGTTGCTGACGGGGCGACGATACATGTCGATATAGTCACTCAGAACGGGCCTGTAACGGTCACTACGCTTAAAGGAGCGATTAAGACTTGGGCGACTATTGATACGGGTGCTAAGTGGGTGAAAAACCTTGGTATTGGGCGAATACAGTTAGTTGTTGAAAAGTGGTTGCCAGGGCAGAGAGGGTTGGGGCTATGAAACAAGTCGGATCAGGCTCTATCTGAGATCCTATCTAACTTTAGCTATATGTGACTGAGGCAATAATAGCGCCTCTAATTAGTTGGCTTTGATCAGTGGTTGGATTGGGCTGGAAATATAGCTGATGAAATTGATCCAGTTGATAAACACGCAGAGATCTTGTCTCGTTACCACAAGGTAGATATAGATTAATCCTGAGGACTAACCTTGTCCAATCTCTTGGTTGCATAAAAATTCATTGATGGTGGGGTGTGTCTATATCTGTTAGATTAAGCGGCCTAATAAGAATAAACACGTGCCAAGGAGGACAGCATGGCAATCCCTGACTTTCAATCCTGTATGCGACCTTTGCTTAATGCCGTTCAAGACGGAGAGGTTCACACCTTTAACGACTCGTTTGAAAAGGTATGTCTTTTCTTTAAACTGACGGATACCGAGTTAGCCGCAAAGCTTCCATCCGGTAAACAGGCCATCATACGTAATCGTGTCGCCTGGTCTAGTACCTACATGAAAAAGGCTGGTTTATTGTTTGCACCCGGTAGAAGTCAGTTACAAATTACCGAACGTGGGCTAGAAGCTCTCAAGCAGCAACCAGAACGTATTGATGTGCGTTATCTCAAGCAGTTTCCTGAATTCCTCGAGTTCCATACCGCCAAGCCTAAATCGGTCACTACTGATACGCTTGGTCGGACTGAAGACACGACCGATTCTACTGACCCATTAGAGCGTCTCGAAGAAGCGCACCTCGAAATCCAAAACAGCCTTGCCAGTGATCTCTTGCAAACAATAAAAGAGCAAAGCCCAGTATTCATGGAAAGGCTGGTCGTTGAGTTGATGCAATCTATGGGCTATGGTGGCTGGAGTAAAAAATCAGGCACGGCCACACAGTACACCGCCGATGGCGGTATAGACGGTATAATAAATGAAGACCCCTTGGGCCTGGATACTATATATCTACAAGCTAAACGCTATACCGACAATACCGTGGGGCGCCCAGATATACAGCAGTTTGCAGGTGCGTTAGATATGCAGCGGGCCAAAAAAGGCGTGTTTATAACGACCTCTCAATTTAGTAAAGAAGCCACAGACTACGTCGCTAATATTGATAAGCAAATTGTACTAATTAATGGCACTAAACTGGCAAAATTAATGATTCAATACGGCTTAGGTGTGGCCATCAAACAAACCTATGCCATTAAACAAATCGATTCTGATTATTTCACCGAAGATTAAGTAGGAATAACACCATGACAAGCACCCAACAACGCGCCGCCCTGCAACGCCAAATCTGGGCCATTGCCAACGATGTGCGTGGCTCAGTAGACGGCTGGGACTTTAAACAATATGTCCTTGGCACACTATTTTACCGCTTCATCAGCGAAAATTTTGCCCTCTATATTGAGGCCGATGACGATAGTATTAATTACGCAAAGCTCAGCGATGAGGTTATCACTCCAGACATCAAAGACGACGCGATTAAAACTAAGGGGTACTTCATCTACCCCAGCCAGCTATTTGCCAATGTTGCTAAAAACGCCAACAGCAACGAAAGCCTGAACACCGATTTGGCCGCCATCTTTGCCGCTATCGAAGCTTCGGCCAGTGGCTACCCGTCTGAAGGCGACATCAAAGGTCTGTTTGCCGATTTCGATACCACCAGTAACCGACTCGGTAATACCGTTAAAGACAAAAACCTTCGTTTAGCGGCGGTACTGAAAGGCGTGGCAGGCTTGGATTTTGGTCATGATTTCTATGAAAAGAGTGATGCCGCTCAGATTGACCTGTTCGGCGATGCTTACGAATTCCTCATCTCCAACTACGCCGCCAATGCCGGTAAATCCGGTGGTGAATTCTTTACCCCGCAGCACGTTTCCAAGCTGATTGCCCAGCTTGCCATGCACAAGCAAACCAGCGTCAATAAAATTTATGACCCGGCTGCCGGTTCTGGCTCGCTGCTGCTGCAAGCCAAAAAGCACTTTGACAACCACATCATTGAAGACGGCTTCTTCGGTCAGGAGATCAACCACACCACCTACAACCTCGCCCGCATGAACATGTTTTTGCACAACATCAACTACGACAAGTTCAATATGCAGCTGGGCAATACCTTAACAGACCCGCACTTTCTGGATGACAAACCCTTTGATGCCATCGTCTCCAACCCGCCGTATTCGGTGAAGTGGGTAGGCAGTGATGATCCAACCCTAATCAACGATGATCGCTTTGCCCCTGCTGGTGTACTCGCGCCCAAATCCAAGGCTGACTTTGCCTTTGTGCTGCATGCGCTGAGTTATTTATCCAGCAAAGGCCGCGCAGCCATTGTTTGCTTTCCCGGTATTTTTTACCGTGGCGGTGCGGAGCAGAAAATCCGTAAATATTTAGTGGATAACAACTATGTGGAAACGGTTATTTCACTCGCACCTAACCTGTTTTTTGGCACCACCATTGCGGTGACTATTCTGGTGCTGTCCAAACACAAAACCGACACCACCACCCAGTTTATTGATGCCAGTGGTTTGTTTAAAAAAGACACCAATACCAACACGATGACCCATGAACACATCGAACAGATCATGCAGGTTTTCGATAGCAAAGCGAATGTGGAACACTTTGCCCAATCCATACCTTTTGAACAGGTGTCCGCCAACGATTACAACCTATCGGTGAGCAGCTATGTAGAAGCCAAAGACAACCGTGAAGTGGTGGATATAACTAAGCTTAATGCCGAGTTGAAAACGACGGTCGCCAAGATCGATCAACTGCGTACCGATATTGATGCCATTGTTGCGGAGATTGAAGGATGAGCAGTATGAGTTATATGGAAAAGCTACTGGATGGGGTTGATGTGGAGTGGAAGGCGTTGGGGAATGTCACCAATGTTTTACGAGGAAAGCGGTTAACAAAAAGCCAACTCTCTGATGGAGAAAAAATTCCTGTATATCACGGTGGATTAGAACCTTTAGGCCATTACGCGTTGTCAAACCGACCGGCCAACACGGTAATGATTATTAATGTTGGCGCTTCTGCAGGCACTGTAGGTTACAGCTCTGTTGACTTCTGGTCTTCCGATGGTTGTTTTTGCGTAGAGCACAACGAATTATTAAACAATAGGTTTTTATATTTCGTCTTGATTGGTCATCAGAACTTGTTGCGTTCGAGGGTAAGAGTTGCAGGCATTCCGACCCTTGACGCCATTGTGGTTAATAATCTTCAAATCCCCATCCCATGCCCAGAGAACCCAGAAAAATCGCTTGAGATCCAAGCCGAAATCGTCCGCATACTGGACACCTTCACCGAGCTGACCACCGAGCTGACCACCGAGCTGACCGCCCGCAAAAAACAATACAACTACTATCGCGATCAGTTGTTGAGTTTTGAAGAAGGGGAAGTGGAGTGGAAGACGTTGGATGAAGTGGCAACGATAACAATCGGTGAGTTTGTACATAAAGAAAAGCAAGATCCAGATGCCAAGTACCCAGTTTATAACGGGGGGCGAACACCTACCGGCTATTACGATAAATATAACAACACTGGTGAGAAAATAATTGTTAGTGCTAGAGGCGCCAACGCTGGATTCGTTAATAGGATGTCAACGCCATACTGGGCTGGAAATAGTTGCTACTCAATTGGCATGAGAGATACTGATACTTTGCACTCTGGCTTTGCCTATTATTTCTTGAAGCAGTCAGAATCGAAGCTAACTGGCATTCAGCAAAAAGGCGGCATTCCTGCGGTTTCAAAGAAACAAATGGAGGAACTCTTATTGCCTATTCCGTCGATGGATAAACAGACGCGTATCGTCGGCATCCTCGACAAATTCGATGCCCTGACGCACTCTATCAGCGAAGGCCTGCCCCGCGAAATCGAGTTGCGCCAGAAGCAATACGAATACTACCGCGATTTGCTGCTGAGCTTCCCCAAGCCGGATGCCGAGGTAGCGGCGTGATATGAGCAAAACGCTAACTGAGATAGCCCAGCAGCTAAGGGATGCCAATAAAAAGGTGCAGTTAATTTATGCCTTCAATGGCTCGGGTAAAACTCGCTTGTCGCGAGAATTCAAGGAGCTGATTGCACCCAAAAACTCCGATGTCGAGAGTGGCGACGAGGCCGAGCTTTCACGGAACAAAATTCTGTATTACAACGCCTTTACCGAAGATTTGTTCTATTGGGATAATGATTTAGAAGGTGGTGCTGAACCAAAGCTAAAGATTCAACCCAACTCGTTTACCGAATGGGTATTAAGGGATCAAGGGCAAGACCGAAACATCATAACCAATTTTCAGCGTTACGCTAATCAAAAGCTCACCCCACATTTTAGTGAAGATTTTACCGAGGTCACTTTTACGCTGGAGCGCGGTAACAATGTGCGCACAGGCAATCTAAAGATCGCAAGAGGAGAAGAAAGCAATTTTATCTGGAGTGTTTTTCAGACCTTGGTCGACCAAGTTATTAATATTCTCAACGTCACCGAGCCTGACCAGAGAGAGACTAGGCAGTTTGATCAGTTGGAGTATGTATTTATTGATGATCCCGTAAGCTCGCTGGATGAAAATCACTTAATTGAGCTAGCGGTTACTTTGGCGGAACTCATCAAATCTAGCCAGTCGGATCTGAAGTTTATCATCACGACGCACAGTCCACTGTTTTATAACGTACTGCACAATGAGCTGAACAGCAAAGCCTGTCATTTGTTAGAGCGGTTTGAGGATGGCTCCTTTTCATTAGATGCAAAGCAAGGCGACTCCAACAAAAGTTTCTCCTACCATCTACATTTAAAACAAATCCTTGAGCAGGCCATTGCTGATAACAGCATTCAAAAGTACCACTTTACACTATTGCGTAACCTCTATGAAAAAACTGCCAATTTTTTGGGTTATGACAAGTGGTCGGATCTATTGGATACAGCTCCAGGCGATAAACAAGGGTACTTAATCCGTATTATTCAATTCAGCGGTCATCGCACATTGTCCAGTGAGGAGGTTGCACAGCCTACTGATCCAGAGAAGCAAACGGTTAAACTTTTACTGGATAATTTGTTAAACAACTATGGCTTTTTGCAGCAGGAAGAACAACATGGTTGAATACGTCAAACCCATCGCCGAATCGAACAACTTTATCGTTCTGGATAGATACAAAAAAGAATGGAAAATGGCCGAAAGCTACCAGAGCGAAGATTCGTTAGAGCGCGAGTTTATTCAGGATTTGCAAAACCAGGGTTACGAATACCTGCCCGGTCTGAATAACCCGCAGGCTATGCTGGCCAATGTGCGCGAGCAGTTGCAAACGCTAAATAATGTGCAATTTTCTGAAGGTGAGTGGCTGCGTTTTGTGGAAACTTATCTGGATAAACCTAGTGACACTATCGTTGATAAAACCCGCAAAATCCACGATGACTATATTCACGACTTTGTGTTTGACGATGGCCGCATTAAAAACATTTATCTGCTGGATAAAAACAACATCACCCGCAACAAGGTGCAGGTGATTAAACAGTTTGAGCAAACTGGCAGCCATGCCAACCGTTATGATGTGACTATTCTGGTGAACGGCTTACCGCTGGTACAAATCGAGCTGAAGAAACGTGGCGTCGCAATTCGTGAAGCTTTTAATCAGGTGCATCGTTACAGCAAAGAGAGCTTTAACAGCGAGGATTCGCTGTATAAGTACTTGCAATTGTTTGTCATCTCGAACGGCACCGATAGCCGCTATTTTGCTAATACCACCCAGCGCAACAAAAACAGCTACGACTTCAGCATGAACTGGGCGAAGGCAGATAACAGCCTGATCAAAGACTTAAAAGATTTTACCGCCACCTTCTTCCAGAAAAATACCCTGCTCAATGTATTGCTGCATTATTCGGTGTTTGATGTAAGTGGCACATTACTTGTTATGCGCCCCTACCAGATTGCTGCCACCGAGCGTATTTTGTGGAAGGTGAAAAGTTCTTATGAGTGTAAGAATTGGAGCAGGCCAGAAAGCGGCGGTTTTATCTGGCATACCACAGGTTCGGGTAAAACCTTAACCAGCTTTAAAGCCGCACGTTTGGCCACAGAGCTGGAGTTTGTCGACAAGGTGTTTTTTGTGGTCGACAGAAAAGACCTCGACTACCAGACGATGAAAGAATACCAACGCTTTTCACCCGACAGTGTGAATGGCTCTGACAGTACCGCAGGTTTAAAGCGCAATCTGGATAAAGACGATAACAAGATCATCGTCACCACCATCCAAAAGCTCAACAACCTGATGAAAAACGAAGGCGATCTGCCCATCTACAACAAGCAGGTGGTGTTTATTTTTGATGAATGCCACCGCAGCCAGTTTGGTGAAGCTCAGAAAAATTTGAACAAGAAATTTAAACGCTTCTATCAGTTTGGCTTTACCGGCACGCCCATTTTCCCGCAAAACGCTTTAGGCGCGGAAACCACTGCCAGCGTGTTTGGTCGCGAGCTGCATGCCTATGTTATTACCGATGCTATCCGCGACGAGAAAGTGCTCAAGTTCAAGGTGGACTACAACGATGTGCGCCACAAATTTAAGGCTATTGAAACAGAGCAGGACGAGAAAAAACTATCTGCCGCTGAAAACAAAGAGGCGCTGTTGCACCCAGAGCGTATTCGCGAAATTTCCCAGTACATCCTGAACAACTATCGCCAGAAGACCCACCGATTGCAGTCGAACGCCAAGGGCTTTAATGCCATGTTTGCGGTGAGCAGTATCGATGCAGCTAAGCTCTACTATGAATCGCTGAATAAGTTGCAGGCAGAGAGTGAAAAACCGCTGAAGATCGCCACCATTTTCTCCTTTGCAGCCAACGAAGAGCAGAATGCGGTGGGTGATATTCTGGATGAAAGCTTTGATGTTTCAGCCATGAATAGCAGCGCCAAAGAGTTTTTAAACGCGGCGATAGGCGATTACAACGCCTTCTTTAAAACCAATTTCAGTGTCGATAGCAACGGCTTCCAGAATTACTACCGTGATTTGGCCAAGCGGGTGAAAACCAAGGACATCGATTTGCTGATTGTGGTGGGTATGTTCCTCACTGGCTTTGATGCCCCTACGCTCAATACTCTGTTTGTGGACAAAAACCTGCGTTACCACGGTTTGATGCAGGCTTTTTCACGCACCAACCGCATTTATGACGCCACCAAAACGTTCGGTAATATTGTCACATTCCGAGATCTTGAAATGGCAACCGTGGATGCAATCACCTTGTTTGGCGATAAAAACACCAAAAACGTGGTGCTGGAAAAAAGCTACAAGGAATACATGGAAGGCTTTACCGATGTGGTGACCGGTGAAGCGCGGCGTGGCTTTATGGATGTGGTGAGCGAGCTGGAGCAGCGCTTTCCTGATCCGACCGCCATTGAAAAAGAATCCGATAAAAAAGATTTTGCCAAACTTTTTGGCGAATACCTGCGCGTAGAGAACGTACTGCAAAACTATGATGAGTTTGCCAGTCTGAAAGCCATGCAGAATCTTGACATGAACGATGCCGAAGCGGTTGAAGCGTTCAAAGCCGAGCACTATTTAGACGATGAAAAAATGGCAGAGTTACAAACCATACGTCTGCCCGCCGAACGAAAGATTCAGGATTATCGCTCATCGTATAACGATATTCGCGATTGGCAGCGCCGACAAAAATCAGCAGAAGAGAAAGAAAAGTCCACCATCGACTGGGGTGACGTGGTGTTTGAGATAGACTTGCTGAAATCCCAAGAGATCAACCTTGATTACATTTTGGAACTGATTTTCGAGCATAACAAGAAAACTAAAAGTAAAGCCGACTTGGTGGACGAAGTGCGCCGGGTGATTCGTGCCAGCCTTGGCAATCGCGCCAAAGAAAGCCTAGTCGTAGATTTCATTAATCAAACGGACTTGGATCAGATAGGCGAAAAGTCCAGCGTGATCGAAGCATTCTTTTCCTTCGCCCAACTTGAGCAGCAACGAGAAGCCGAGGAGCTGATCAACGCAGAAAGCCTGAATGCTGAAGAAGCCAGACGCTATATCACCACCTCGCTCAAACGGGAGTACGCCAGCGACGCAGGAACAGAGTTCAATACCATTCTGCCCAAGATGAGCCCGTTAAATCCGCAATACCTCACAAAGAAACAGAGCGTGTTTCAAAAGGTCGCCGCGTTTGTTGAAAAATTTAAAGGCGTTGGGGGGGGGATTTAATCTATGCTTTTTCAAGAATGACATGAGCCAGTATTTTTTCATGCGCAACTCAGCAAGATAGGTTCAATTTTCTTATTTCAACCTTACCCCCACCATACCCCGTAAATCACAAGCAATAAAAAAGACCTAACCCAAAATGAGCTAAGTCTTTGTTATCCAATGGTGCCTGGGGCCGGAATCGAACCGGCACGACCGTTAAGTCGAGGGATTTTAAGTCATCGTCGCTTGGGCATGCTTAGATATAATCTATGGCTCAATGTGCTTACATATAAAAAAAGGCCCAACCCGTATTAAGGAGTTGTAGTTGTTTTATATCGTTAATAGAAGACTAATTACGTTTTGAATGTTAGCCCCGTGTTAGCCCGACTAACAATACGGTCAATAATAAATTCGTAAGTCATTGATTTTAATGGAGCCAATGAGCGGATTCGAACCGCTGACCTACTCATTACGAATGAGCCGCTCTACCAACTGAGCTACATCGGCTGTACTAAAACATACCTTTCAATGC
>Ga0181559_10005245_pt1 | contig 12434 bp, 9 predicted proteins | sample 011ome_21_FD_133752 | JGI IMG/M metagenome (GOLD analysis project Ga0181559, IMG submission 133752) | Coastal salt marsh microbial communities from the Groves Creek Marsh, Skidaway Island, Georgia - 011508AT metaG (megahit assembly) | ecosystem: Environmental > Aquatic > Marine > Intertidal zone...
ATCGGTGTAGAGTTGCCCGGTGACAAAGAAAAAGTCGTAGCAAATTCCATGCATCGCAATGCCAAGCACGACCATCGCTGCGCTGGAGGGCATCAGTCCAAATAATGCGTAACGCAGAGCCCATGCCAGCATGCCAACAAGCAGCATCTTCTTGACGCCTAAACGAGATAGAAAAAAGGGAACCAAAGCCATGAAGAATATTTCGCTGACTTGTCCTAAGGCCATCACTCCACCGGTATCGTCCCCGAAGTGCACTTGTTTAACGAAGTCGCCTGTTCGAGCGTAGTAGAAGGCAAGAGGGATACAGATCAGAAACGAGCAGATCGCGAAGATCATATAAGAGGGATTACGCATCAAGTTTAAAGAATCAAATCCCAACAGTTTCACCAGGTCTACCGACGTTCCTCTCCCTTCCGGAGGGCTCGCGGGAAGGCTAAAGCTATATACCCCGTAAATCGCACTGACGATTGCAGCGATTTGGAACTGCACCGCTGTGCCCCCAGCATCTTCAATCCCTGGCAGGATCGGTAGGCTTGCCAGTCCAAAGAATGATTGCGACACCGTCAGGCCAGCGAAAATCCAACCAATGGTTCCCCACAGACGAATCTTTGGAAACTCTCCCTCGATGTCGTCCACGTTCTGAAAAGTGATCGTATTGACCAATGCTAAAGTAGGCATGTAGCAAATGAAAAAGGCGAGCAGTCCCCAGAAAATTTGATTTGCATCCGTTATTGTGCTGACCCAAAAAAGCAAACCCGCTCCGATCAGATGCAGGATGCCATTGAGTTGTTCCTTGTTCATCAAACGGTCGCCGACATAGCCAACAATCAGCGGCGCCAGCAGTGCTGCCCAAGTTTGTGTGGCGTAACAACTACCAATGATCGAGTTAACCCCTTCCTCATTCTTAAAGAGTTCCGCGAGGTATCCACCCATCGTGACGAAAAAGACACCCCATACAAAAAATTGTAGGAACATCATGATGTTCAGTCGAATTCTAACCGGCATTCTGCACCATTATTAAGCGTGTGAAAAAATTGTTTGAGGTGGAAAACGATCATGCCGTTCGCCACGTATGAATTCTTTGTTTCGGTGATTGGAAGGTTGGCCTTGGGTCTGCGTCGCTCGCGGCATTGTAAACAACTTCTTCTCCGTCTCCACGCATGGCCTTGTTTCTTTTTTACTTCGAATCAAGCTCTTGAATGACTTGTTGAGCTGGAACTGCCTCAATCTCCGGCAATGGGCTGTCGTCACGTGCGAAGAACATCAAGTGTTGCCAGGGTAATTCATTGAATTCACGCACTAACTTGAACCCATTCTCTTTGTATTCTTTGAGGATTTGGTTCTTGGACATTTTGTGTAGCGGTTTGATGGGGACACGCGGGTCCTCCTCGCGGTATTCCAACAAAGCAACGACACCATTTGACTTCAGTGACCGTCGTATTCCCCATAGCATTGATTCGGGGTGTGAAAACTCATGGTAAACATCCACCATCAGCAACAAGTCGACTTGATTTTCAGGTAATCGAGGATCGCTGACGGTGCTGCGGATGGGCTCGATGTGGGTGTAATTGAATTGAGCGGAACGTTCTCTGAGTTTTTGAAGCATCTCGGCTTGAATATCGACGGCAAGCACACGCCCGTTACTGCCGACTTCTCGCGCCATCGGCAAAGTCCAGTAACCATTTCCGCATCCAAGGTCGCATACTGTCATTCCCGGTTGCAGTTTCAATTGTCGAAATGAAAGACTGGCGTTTTCTTCTTGGTCTCGCTCAGGGCGAACAAGCCAACTAGCACCGAGATGAGACATCGGTTGAGCAAGGACGCGTCCAAGGTAAGTCTTTCTCGCCTCTTCGTCGGGACGCGGACGTTCTACTCGTTTGGCGTCGCCTGCACCCGCTTGCTCAGCTTGATCCGATGATTCCTGCGTGGTTGTTTGCAGTGGCTCTTCATTACCTTGCTGGACGCTATCTTTCTGTTCACTGGAGGTTGGTTCGACCAACGCTGTTTGACCGCGTAGCGGTGCTGCGTTCGTGTTGAGCAATACCAACCAAAGGAACAAACCGGCAACGCTGAGCGAGATTGGTCGATGCTGATAAATCATTTGGTCTGTTCTTGCTGGAAAGTGGGTCGAGGGTGCGTCTTAGTCTTGATCATCTGAGGCAAGCTCAAAACTTGGTTCGAAGGCGTCATCGAAAGCGTACAGGTCATCAAAATCCTCGCGTTGATCCGATTCACTTTTTCTCATCTGTTCGATTCGGATTAGGTTATAAACGATCTCGCCGAAATCACTGGTAGAGTGGATACCCCAGTTCGCAAGGACCATCTTTGACAGATATCCATATTGCTCGATTGCGTAGAGTCGGCAAGCTTCGCAGAGTTGTTGCCCGGTAATATGTCTCGGACTTTGTTCGCCACCGCCACCCCCGGAATCAAGCACATGTTCATGCGCGTATTGCAGGGCTTCACGAATAAACTGATATGCTTCAAGTTTATACCGCGTATCTTCAGAAAGAAGGTCTCGCATGGCTTGCAGGGGCGACTTCATAAGAATCGATCTTTCCGTACAGCGAAGTGGTGGAGAAGTGTTTGAACGGGAGTGAGAAGCGGTAGGTAATCATCAAGATTCAGAAGTCTACTTCGGTTCTGCATTCTCTTGAGGCTTTTCCTCTACGGCCTCTGGTGATTCGGTTTCCTCTGGCTTTGCTTCGGTTGTTTCGCCAGAAATTGTTTCATCAGTGGCATTTTCCTTCTCTGTATCTTGAGGTTCGGGGACCCAGTCCCACGATCTCCCTAGCTTGGAAATATTGTGCTTGCGTGTGCCGACGAGCAGTTCTTGGTCACCATTCCAATAAAGCGACCACACACCACTTTTGGATGTAAATGTTTTTTGCATCGCAGAAGGAGAATTGCTGTCCGACAGTACCAGAAGCTCTCCGCTGACTTCTCCTGCTGCAATCGTGCCAGTCACCGATACGGCAAGCTTGGTGAACCAGTCTTTGCCAGTCGCGATCACTTCAGCCTTTGCGTCCGGTTGATTCTCAACGCGGTAGAGTTTGTTATCGCCACATCCAACAATCAACTGATTTCCAGCGGGGACATAAGCAATGGACCAAGCTGGTGATTCGCTGATTTTAGATTTTCCGATGATCTCAAGGCTCGGCCACTTCAGAAGATGTACTTGACCCGATCCATCACTGGCGGCGAGCTGCTGATGATCCGGTGAAATCGCCAGACCAGTGATGGCATTTCCGTCTAACTCAACCGAAGCGGAGACATTGGATTGTGCTAGATCCCACACCAAAATTTTTCCCGCTTCATTTCCTGCGATGACAAGTGCATTAGAAGGCTCGGTGATCAGTGTTTGACACCACCTTTCCAAAGCGTTCTCGTGGATCTTGAACTCTTGATTCGCAACTTGATACGTTGCAAGGTTCCCACGGTAATCCACACTTGCAATTGTCTCACCATTGGGAGTGCTTGAAACCGCCCACACAGCGGCGGGATGTGAATAGAGCAACGTTCGAGCTTCAGGTGAGTCCGCTGAGAAACTCTCAACCGCCGCGGGTTGCATCAAAAGACCATTGGCGGTCGCTGCAACGAACAGATCACGATCACCAACCTGCGTAATGGAGGTGATCCAATTGCTGGTCTGAACCTGAACCGGTTCTTGGGATTCACCGTCGCCCTTGGGGGGGGCTTGCCCATGGGTTTCCGGAATTAAAAGAAGTGCTGCGACTAGGTAAATGATCGATCGAGGCGTCTGCATCATGGCGGATTTGTTTTCGCTTTTGTTTCTCGTTCGCCAGTGCAAAGTGTTTAACGGCACATGAATCAGTAAGAAACCGATTCAATTCGACGCAGCGTCTTGAACGTTTTTAACCTTCGCACTTCAGAGTTCTCGTCCAGATTCTTTTAGGCGAGAGCTCAGCGGGTGAGTATGAAATCGTGATGAACTTTCAAATCATAACCATTTTCACCTCCGGGTTAGCGATCAAGAATGATGTTTTCGCTTAACCGCGATGAAAAACGCCCAGAAAAAACATCTGGAAAGTCAACCTAGCGTGCCTAATGCTGAAACAGCAAGAATCGAAATCTGGCGCCGAGAGGACTCACCGTAGCGAGCTGCATCGGAACTGTGATGTCGAAACAGTCCGTTGCTGACGGTCGGGCAGAAAAGGACTGGAAACCCAGTGAAGCAGTCATCCAGTGAAGCAGTCATCCAGTGAAGCTGGGTTTTGATTTTCTGACCGATCAAGGAATAGGTAAAGAATCACATCGAATCGGCGGCTACTTACAGTTGGCCAAAGCCAAAAGTGCGTAAGCGGTAACCAGCTGGCGATCGCCTTCCATCCAGCGGTCATTTTGTTGATTGACCCACGATCCGTCTGGTTGCTGCATCTGAATCAGTTGTCGTCCAAGCTCCCGTCGCCAATCATGGGGCTGACCATCGGCATCATCGAGAATGTCGACATCGGCTACTTTCAGCGACTTTGCGAAGGTTTGGTAATAGTAAAACTGTCCGGCATGGCCCATGCCTGGATTTTCCGTCAGGCTGTAGTTCCTGCGAATGAAACCCATCGCTGCGACGACTCTGGGATCATCAGCGGTGAGTCCAGCGTGAATCATGCTCTTTAGGCCTGCGTAGGTCATCGAACCGTAACTTCGCAGTCCACCACCATCTACTTCCCCCGCTTGGCTCTGTCCGCCAGCTGCCGGTGTGTAGTAGAAACCGCCGTCACCCACCGCGTCGGCATGTGGGGTGTCGTTGCCGTGACCGGGTAAATTTTGGGTGCGTTTAACGAAGAGTAACGCTTTTCGAATTGATTCATCTTCCGAATCGTTACCGAGCTCACGAAGTGCATCGATCAGAAATGTTGTGTTCGACAGATCGGGTCGCTCATGACTCCCGTATCCAGCACCGCCGTAAGCTGGGTCTTTTGGTGTTGCACCTTCATCTTCGTCCCACTGCAGGCCTTTTAAAAACAGTTCTGCTCGATCCAAAACACTGTCATACTTACCATCGCCATTTGCTTTAATCAGTGCTCCAACCGCCACCGATGTTTCGTAATTGCGGTGTTTGGAACCTTGAGTATAGATTCCGCCATCGCTTTGAATTTTAGATTCAAGGTATTTCAGTGCACGCTGCACCACTGGGTCGTTCACCGCCGTAGGGCGATGCTCCAGAATTGCTCGAACACATAGGCCGGTCACCGCAGCCCCAGTCTCTGGACTAAAAGAGCCATTGTCTGCCTGCCCTCGCTGGCGAAGAAACTCAATCCCTTTGGTTGCCGCTTGATCAATATCGATCTCATTCTCGATCTTGCTCGCTTCTTGAGCGTTTGTGCGGATCGCTTGATTCAAGCTGATAAGGAGAGTGGCCAAAAATAGGCAGCACGTCGAGGCTCTCAACAGCATTTTGAACTTCTCTGAGTTGTGTGAGGTGTCGAACATTTTTCGAGAGTTTTTCTTCGTTTTAACCTCTTGCGCGATCGAGAAAGATCTTCGATCAAGTTATTGCCAAGGTGTGACAAATGAGCATTCCCGCATGATGGGAGTGCCTGATTTATCCCATCGCCCGCTTCGCAATCGCCCCGCAAACGGAAAAAACGATCAAGAGGGAAAACCACTCTTTGGTAGTGTAACACCGATCAAAATCGCAAAGTAGCGGTTATTTTTCTCGCCACTTTACTTGTTGATTCCCAAGCCTGGGCGTCTGGATTTTCTCCATCATTGTTTTCTCACGGCGTGTTAGGTCTTGTTTCGCGAGTTTTTCCGGTGTGGGGCGATTGGCGGCCGAAATACCCGCATCACGAAAAGCACATGCTCGGGTGTAAAAGCCGCGTGTGACCAATCCATTCGCGGGGATCTAGAATTTGCTGTCTCTCAATGATCTCGTCGCCCCAGATCTCGTCGCCCCAGATTGGTCGCCCCAGTTGGGTTGGATGGCCATGTTGATCATTGCTTGGAGTTCACGGCATCGGATGAATCATGGGTTCGGCGGATGTAACCAAAACGCTGAATTCACCCCTGAGAAGCTCTGGGATGTTGCGTGACGGGGGGAGGTGCGCGCAAAATACCGTCCAATTCATCGTTAATTTGATTTCTTTGAACAACCACGTTGGAGACCTTCATGGCACGTCCCGTAACGCTTTTCACCGGCCAATGGGCAGATCTTCCGATCGAAGAGATGGCTCGTATGACTGCTGAGTTCGGTTATGACGGCATCGAGTTAGCTTGTTGGGGTGACCACTTTGAAGTGGATCGCGCAATTACCGAAGACGATTATTGCGACAATAAACGTAAGCAACTTGATGACGCTGGGCTCCAGTGTCATGCAATCAGCGCGCACCTAGTCGGGCAGGCAGTGCTCGATCAGATCGACCAGCGTCATGAATCCATTCTACCTCCATATGTCTGGGGTGACGGAGATCCAGCAGGCGTGAACCAGCGAGCCGCTGAGGAGTTGATGAACACCGCCCGTGCGGCTCAGAAGTTCGGTGTCGATGTCGTCAATGGATTCACCGGAAGCAGCATCTGGCATCTTCTCTACTCGTTTCCTCCTGTTCCCCCAAGCATGATCGATGCAGGTTTCGATCTTCTTGCTGAACGATTCAATCCAATTCTTGATGTGTTCGGGGAATGTGGAGTGCGGTTCGCCCTCGAGGTGCATCCCACTGAGATTGCGTTTGATATCTACACCGCGCAGCTAGCTCTCGAAGCGTTAGATCATCGTCCAGAATTCGGATTTAACTTTGATCCAAGTCACTTGATATGGCAGGGTGTCGATCCGGTTGAGTTCATTCGCGCGTTTCCCGATCGCATCTACCACGTGCATGTGAAGGACGCCATTGTCAAACTGAATGGTCGAAGCGGCATCTTGGCGAGCCATCTAAACTTTGGTGATCATCGTCGCGGTTGGGATTTCAGAAGTCCAGGAAGAGGCGGCGTCAACTTTGAGGAGATTATTCGCGCGTTGAACGACATCGGCTACCAAGGTCCACTTTCCATCGAATGGGAAGACAGTGGTATGGAACGTACCTTTGGTGCTCGTGAAGCTTGTGAGTTCACCAAGCGTCTCGACTTTTCACCCAGCAATCGCGCGTTCGACGCGGCTTTCGATGAGGGAAATTGATTCAGCGATTGATCATCTGATCATCGTTGTGGAAATCGCAACCTGAATGGTCATGGAAAAGCCTCCCGAGATTCTGGGTCTCGGGAGGTTTTTTATGCACAGGACTGCCGTTAATTGGTTGTTTCCCGCTACACTCGAGCCGAGATATTCCACTCATCATTGAAATAGAGACTGACAAGTGATTGAGATTTTGGTCAACGGAAAAACCGTATCGATTCCTGATGCCATCACTTTGGAAAAAGTGCTTCGGAGTGTGGAGGTCCCGCCCAACTACCTTGCGGTGGAAATCAATGGTGAGGTTGTCCCTAAGGAGCAGCACGCTTCAACAATCGTGCGAGATGGAGATGAGCTCGAGGTCGTCACTTTAGTAGGTGGTGGTTGAGGATATCTCTCCCGTCGGGTCTCGAGTTGATTGGCATTGCAACATAGAATACGCGTAGTGGCCAGCGAGTCAGGCACTCCACTTGATTGCTGCCGTCACCGTTTATGCCGCGAGAATAAGAAGAATACTTCTGTGTCATCTGCTTCCGAAACCACGACCAATGGATTGATTCATCCGGATAAACCACTGGTTGTTGGCCGTCATGAACTCTCTAGCCGATTGATTGTTGGAACGGGACGCTATGACTCAATGGAGCAAATGCGTGACTCGTTGGATCATTCGGGAAGCGATTGCGTGACGGTGGCTGTGCGTCGCGAGAAGCTTTACGATCGCAGTGGTAAAAATATACTGGATTTTATCGATCTGGATCGGTACGTGCTTTTGCCGAATACCGCCGGTTGCTATTCGGCAAAAGATGCGGTGCGGGCTGCACGTCTAGGACGTGAAATTCTTAGAACGCTCGGAAATCCGGGTTCGGATTGGGTCAAGCTAGAGGTGCTTGGAGACAGCCGGACGTTGTTGCCAGATCCGGTGGAAACCGTCGCGGCTTGCAAAGAATTGGTGGACGATGGTTTCAGTGTGCTTTGCTACACAAGTGATTGCCCCGTCACCGCGCAGCGTCTCAAAGCTGCCGGCGCGGCGAGCGTGATGCCAGCAGGTAGTCCGATTGGTAGCGGACAAGGGTTGTTGAACCCTAATAATTTGCGGATCATTCTGGAATATCTCAAAGAAGACGACCCCGATTATCCCGTCATTATTGATGCGGGGGTTGGAACGGCAAGTGATGTCAGTGCAGCGTTTGAGTTGGGCGCGGACGGCGTTTTGTTGAACACCGCCATCGCCCATGCTCGGGATCCTATTCGCATGTCTCGTGCGATGAGGCTCGCTGCACAGGCCGGTCGCGATGCCTTCCTAGCGGGACGTATCCCAAAGCGGCTCTATGCCACGGCAAGCAGTCCACAGGAAGGCGTGATTAGCTCGCGTCCATACGGTAGTCAATCGAACGTCTCTTAGTGGCGGACGTTTCTCCCGTGCGGACGTTTCTCAGCGGTTCGACCGACTCGATTCGACGACCACCCACAGCGGCAAGTTTGATCCGATAAGATAGATTGCTCGAGAGCTGCGTTCTTCTTGTGCAGTTTCGGTTCCATGGAGCATTTCCGTCAGGATGAACCGTCGCAAGTTTTTTCGCTCAGAAATCTCCCCGAAATTCCTGCACGCATCGGATCCGTTAATGAAAAGAATCATGTTAATTGCCGGCCCGATCTTGGCAGCCGTGGTCGGCTGGACCCTTTCGCTGCTTGGGCACGATGCACCGATTGCATGGACAGCGGCGGTTGTTATCTGGTCAGCCATTTGGTGGGTATTTGAGCCGGTGCCGATTCCAGTAACCAGTCTTCTTCCTATCGCCATTTTTCCGATGGTGGGAGTTCTTGATGCCACGCAGGTGGGTGCTGCTTACGGCGATTCTCTGGTGCTGCTGATGATGGGCGGTTTCATGCTCTCAATGGCGATGGAAAAGAGTGGAACCCATCGCAGGATTGCAGTGATGATGGTTCGCGGATTTGGAGGTCAACAGGGAGGTCGTAAATTAGTGTTTGGATTTATGGCCGCGTCCGCCTTCCTAAGCATGTGGATCTCCAATGCGGCAACGGTCCTAATGTTGTTGCCAATCGTTCTTGCGGTGACTTCACACAGTAGTGACGCGATGCTCAAAAAGTGTTTGCTTTTGGCGGTCGCTTATGCAGCGAGTGTGGGAGGAATTGGAACCCCAATCGGAACACCACCCAATCTCGTTTTCATGCGTCTTTACACGGAAAGTGCTGGGGGCTCCGAACCCTCTTTCATGACTTGGATGAGTTGGGCGATGCCAATCGTCCTTGTCATGTTGCCGTTGATGGGTTTCTGGTTAACTCGCCGCCTCGCCGTCGGTGAACCACTTCTCTTACCCGAGGTCGGGAAGTGGCGATTCGAAGAAAAGGCGACCTTAACGGTATTTGCCATCACCGCTGCATTATGGATCACGAGGAAAGGGCCTTGGGGCGGTTGGTCCGAGGCTTTGGGGTTAACCGGAGCGAACGATGCAAGTGTCGCGTTATTGTCGGTCATCGCAATGAATATCATTCCCAATCGAAACGGTGGGAAACTGCTGACCTGGGAAGACTGCAAAAAAATTCCTTGGGGTGTCTTGATACTTTTCGGCGGTGGGATAGCCATCGCGCGCGCGTTCACTGCGTCGGGTCTTGATCAAGTTTTGGCGTCATCACTCTCTGGCCTGGCGACGATCCCGACTTTTTTGATGATTGCTGCAGTCTGTTTTGCCGTAACTTTCTTGACCGAGGTTACCAGCAATACTGCCACGGCTAATCTCATCCTGCCCATCCTAGCGGCCACCGCGGTTGCGGCGGGGATTGACCCAAAATTGGTGATGTTCCCGGCGGCGATTAGTGCCAGTTTTGCATTCATGCTTCCTGTCGCCACTCCTCCAAACGCGATTGTTTTCGGCAGTGATCAGCTGACGATTCGCGAGATGGCGCGAGAAGGTTTCGTCCTGAACTTGCTCGGGGTGGTGGTGGTCGCCGTGATCAGTTGGATGGCATTTAATTGAATCCAGCTGTTTTGGGCATTTGACACCGAAAGATTAAAAGCAGCGTTGGTTGAGCCGGCAAATACCTTAGATTGCTCGATAAGAAATTGACTTGTCTCGCAGTGGGGGTAATCGGAGCTGCACTCTTTGGTCGTGCCCTGTCCAGGTTATCCATCCACTTTCATCGGGGGTGCATGGACTTTTAGAGAGGAAACTCGTCTTCGGCTGCTGCGTCTGCATAAAGCGGCATATGCCGATAGTAGACTTCGAGGATCATGGTCGCAAACGACGTACTTGCTAAACGCCCACCTTCTTTGGGCCCGCGGTGTGAGGCGCTGTTAGGGAAATGCCAACTACCTTTAGCGCCTGGCTCTTGTGATTGCGTAGAAACCAGCCAATCACGAAGTTCAACATTGAACTTGTCCCACTTTTCGCCTCCGTAGTGTCGAAGCACTTGAGCCGCGTAGTAATCGTAATAGATGTCGTTTTTGAGAACGCCGACTTTCGCAAGTCCTTCGACACCTGCGACAATCCCCGGATGTTTTTTATCCCAACCGGTGTACATTCGACACAGCAATCCAATCGCCGTGGTCGATGGACGCATTCCTGCGCTTGGGCCGGCGTAACCGTAGATCGCTCCATTATTCGATTGAACCTTGTCAAGAAACAGCAAAGTACCTTGAATAGTGCGAGGAGGAATCATAAGGTGCCCCATGTATCCACTCTTTAATGCCATGACCTGCCAGCCAGTGACTGAAGTATCACCGCCATCTGGTTGCTGGGGTCGATAACGCCATCCTCCGTCTCGACATTGGGCGTAGACAATGTAGTTGATGGCGGCTTGGGCAGGTGCAAGAAGTTCTGGGTCTTCGGTCATCGCGTAGGCTTCACAGAGTGCAATGGCGGCAAGCCCATGAGAATAAAGATTGCCTGCACCTTCAGTGAGATCTAATACAGGAAGACCACCCTGTGTGCCGGGCTTCCCATTTTGGATCAAGAATCGGAGGCCGCGAAAAACGACTTCTCGGAATTCCCCAGACTTATGGGTCTGACCTGCTCCCATGAACGGCAAGATTCCCATCGCCGTCGCCGCGTTAAAAGCTCCAGCACGATTGGCCTCGCCAGGATTACCGCACCGTCCATTGCAAACAAGATTGTGCTGAAAGGTCCATGCGCCGTTTGGCATCTGGTGGCGTGAAAGCCATTTTAACGCTTCGGTAACCGCCGCCTCACTGGAATCATTGCCACCGTAATCACGCAGCAACTTCTTTTTCATGTCTGCAGTTCGACTGCTCATTGGCTGAACGTTCAGCGATGATACGGTTTGCAAGGACATTGCAGCGGGAGCCATTTCAGACGCGAAATCAGCAACGTCAAAATCGACCGTTGCAATTTCCATCGGGTCCATTGGGGTCGGCTCGACCATTTCCATGGCTTCCGCCACGTCGACCGGCTCGACCACTTCTTCCTCGAGTTCACTGATGTCACCTGGGTCCATCTCTTCGATCGAAAATTCCTCGACCTCTGGACCCTCTTCGCCTGAATAGTTGGCTGAAAGAACGTTGACGATCTTGATTGGATCCGCAATTGTGACCAGACCTAATACCAACAAGATCAGGACGTGCACAACCATGCTGACCAGCCACGCTGGAGCAGCCTGAAACCAAAGGAAGTGACGAGTTGGATCTGCGTCTTCGTAGGCTTCTGATTCCGCCGCATCAGACTCGGCAAGCTCTGTGTTGAGGGGAGCAATCAATTCGTCGGGATCAGGGGAGGCTGGTTCGGACATGCGAATCTTGATTGATAAAAAGATAGAAGAGGCAGATCATTCATGATCTGTAGCAGCACCGGCGTTGGGAAAGACGCGTTCTAATTCTTTGTTTACCTCGCAAATCGCGACGCTCCATTTGCCTATCCCAACGAAAAAGTATACCCGATCCCAAGCCGATGGGCGGCAAATACTTGATTACAGAGAATCGCTTGCTAGCAGTTATGCCTGTTTTACCGCGTTTGTCGCCGTTCGAGTTTTAATTGTCATTTCATTTGGCCCACCGGGGGGGTGTGCTTTTTCGATTAGTCTTTCCGGAAATCCGATCGAAGTTGTTCCACGGTGATCGTTGTTTCAAAGTATTTCGCCAGTTTGGGCTTCGTTCGATCGAGAACACGCACCCTACTACTGCCGTCACTTGGGCCAACCCAGCCCGTTTCGAGGTCCAAATCAATTTGCACTGAGTCAAACCGATTGGCGGTTGGATCGGTTAGACGCAGTTGAATGCATCGAGGCTTACGCGGCACCGGATCACCCCAATCATTCATCGCTTTGAAGTGGCTGA
>Ga0181559_10005246_pt1 | contig 12433 bp, 8 predicted proteins | sample 011ome_21_FD_133752 | JGI IMG/M metagenome (GOLD analysis project Ga0181559, IMG submission 133752) | Coastal salt marsh microbial communities from the Groves Creek Marsh, Skidaway Island, Georgia - 011508AT metaG (megahit assembly) | ecosystem: Environmental > Aquatic > Marine > Intertidal zone...
ATGGCATCACCGGTGGGTTCAATTTCCAAGCCGCTTGGACTGGTGGATGGCTTGCGGGAAACGCTATGGCCGGTTATCCTTTAGATTAGGCCCGATGCAATCAAATCCTTACGCACATGCTTCGCTCGGGATCTAAGACTAGGAGAGGCGTGTTCTAGAGCAACTTCTATGCTTTGATCAAACTCTGTCGCCAATTCCGGATAGCGCTTTACTAAACGGTGTAAGACGCTCATACTATACACTCTAGGAGCTTGTGCTTCACGGGGTTTTAGCATCATCTCAAAACAGAAATCAATCAAGTAGCTTTCCGATTCCTCATCATTAGGAAGCTGGTATTTAGAGAAATACCTCAAAATGAATCGAAGCTCAGCTTCCGTCTGCACGCGCTCAAGCTGTCTTTTTAAGAGTGTTAAATAGGGGACAAACACCTCAGGCCTCTTATCGCTCACATGGTGCAATATCCAATTCGCTCTTTTGCGTTCTCGCACACTTCCCTCGAAGGCTTTTTCAATCACCGATTCCAGTGTTTTTGAGTCTTCACAACAGCGGTTAATCCAGTCATCATATACCTCGGATTTGTCTATAGTGTACTCATTTAGTGCCGTTTCGAGGTTCATCTCAAAAAAAATAAATCAACAAATGATGAAATTATTAGAAATCTAATTAAATTAGCAATGTAAAACGATAGCGCTCTACAACTTTGCAAAAGTGCTACCTAAAGATACGCTGTTATGAACTATGTAAAGAACAACCTTAAGTTCCTTCGTAAGAAGGAGGCCTTGACCCAGGAGCAACTCGCGACAAAAATCGGAGTGAAGCGTGCTATGATAGGTGCCTATGAAGAAGGTAGGGCCGAGCCACGTTTACATACACTTCAACATATGGCGGGGTATTTTCAGGTACGTTTAGATGATTTTGTGAATCGCGATCTCTCAGGAGCATCATCCATACCCAAGGCAGATGTTAGCGGTGCTCAGTTGCGTATTCTTCCTGTCGTTGTAGACGGCACGGACGAGAAAGAGCTTGGTACACTAGTTCCTGTTAAAGCTTCTGCTGGATATCTAAGTGGTTACGGCGATGCTGATTACATAGGTGCACTTCCACGTTTTTCTATGCCGTTTCCTGAATTACCACAAGACCGTACCTACCGCGTGTTCCAGATTCGTGGAGAAAGTATGTTGCCTATTAGACCCGGATCGTATGTCATTACGGAGTACATACAAGATTGGAAGTCTATTCGGAATGATGAGTGTTATGTATTGATAACCAAAGATGAAGGTGTGGTATATAAGCGTGTGATCAACAACCTACACATTGGTGAGCTTTTGCTTAAATCCGACAATCCTCAGTTCGCTCCTTATACCGTTCCTGTAGATCGAATGGTAGAGGTTTGGAAAGCGGTAGGCTACACGAGTTTCGAGTTGCCTTCTGCTGGAAACAACCAAGACATGTCGCAACTAATGCACATGATGGCTGATCTTAAGAAAGAAATGAATCAGCTGAAAGACAGTTAAATAGATCTTTAAAATACACGAACATCTTATGCATTGAGCGGCCTTTGAGCCGCTCGACTTGCCTGTACTATGTCCATTTTTTAATAGTTACTAAATCAAATCACCTATGGATCGCTCGATCTTACATATGGACCTGGATACCTTTTTTGTATCTGTGGAGCGTCTTATGGACTCTAGACTTAAGGACCGTCCTATACTCATCGGTGGTACTGGCGATAGAGGGGTAGTTGCTGCCTGTAGCTATGAAACACGGAAATTTGGCGTGCATTCTGCCATGCCCATGCGTATGGCTCGAGAGCTTTGTCCGGAGGCCATCATCATTAGAGGAAACTCGGCCAACTATTCCAAATATTCCAACCTGGTAACAGATGTGATCAAGGAGCACGTTCCTGTTTATGAGAAGACCTCAGTAGATGAGTTTTATGCTGATTTAACTGGAATGGATCGTTTTTTCGGCAGTTTCAAGTTTTCTAGCGAATTGCGTGATCGTGTGATTCGAGAAACAGGGCTTCCCATCAGTTTTGGACTTTCGGGCAATAAAACGGTGAGTAAGGTGGCTACGGGTGAGGCTAAGCCGAACAATAAGATTTACATAGAGAAAGGGCTAGAGCGTCCTTTTCTCGCTCCACTCTCAGTGCGCAAGATTCCCATGGTTGGAGAGAAGACCTATCAAACATTGCGCAACCTAGGCGTGCGTCGCATTCAAACGCTACAAGAAATGCCTCTGGAGATGATGCAGAGCGTCATGGGCAAACAAGGAAGCGTTATTTGGCACAAGGCACAAGGGGTTGATCAAAGCCCCGTCTTACCTTACCAAGAACGTAAAAGTATTTCTACGGAACGCACTTTTGCGAAAGATACCATCGATGTAGTAAAACTAGATGGAATCATAGTAGCGATGACGGAAAATCTAGCATACCAGCTTCGTCGAGGAGATAAATTGACTTCATGTATTACTGTAAAAATCAGATATTCAGATTTTAACACCCATACACTTCAAGCGCGTATTCCATACACAGCCGCTGATCATGTACTTATTCCAAAGGTAAAAGAGCTTTTTAAACGACTTTTCGAACGCCGACTATTGGTACGCTTGGTAGGGGTCCGTTTCTCTCATCTAGTAGGTGGCGGTTACCAGATGAACATGTTTGAAGAAAGTGAGGAACTTACCAGACTCTATGGTGCTATGGATCATATCCGTCAGCGTTTCGGTGATCGATCCGTGTTGCGTGCAGTCTCCTTGGGAGCGAAGACCATAGGTCGATCGAATCCATTTAACGGTGAACCACCGCCACTCTTGGCGAACAGGCATCGTTAAATCTATTATGAGAACCCATCACTAAAGAAAAAGGAGTAGAATAGTATGTGTGGCAGATATGTAAACATTAGTAAAATAAAGGCCGTTGAAAAACGCTTCAGCGCACTTGTTGAGCGTCCTGAGCTCTATCTACCCAATACCAATATTGGCGTAGGGAGTCTTGCGCCGGTAATTACTCAAGAGCACCCGGACCGTATCAAGCACTACAGGTTCGGTTTCACTCCATATTGGGCAAAAAAGCCGTTTCACCTCTTTAATGCCCGCGCTGAGGGAGATTACAATAAGGAAAACCAGGTGCATTACAAAGGCGCGAAAGGGATCACTACAAAACCGGCATTTCGTCAAAGTATACGTTCCAAGCGTTGTCTAGTACTTGCTGATGCCTTTATTGAGGGGCCTCAAACTGAGCGCTTGTCTAAACCTTATGTGATGTACAAACGCGACGGTAGCCCCTTTGCGTTTGCAGGGATTTACGACACTTGGATCAGTCCAGATACAGGCGAAGTCGTGGATACGTTTGCAATCATCACCACAGTAAGTAATAAACTAACAGCGGCAATCGATCATCACCGTTCTCCCGTAATTCTACATGAAGAGGACGAGAGTATGTGGTTGGATGCTAGTGCACCACTGGCAGAAGTTACGGATGTACTCACACCTTATCCAGCTGAGGAGCTGAATGCATATCCTATTTCTTCTGCGATTAAAAACCCACGCAGCACAGGGCCAGAGCTCCTAAAACCCATAGGGCAGAGGCTCGTTAAAGAATACGATTACGAGATTTATAATCACTTGGGACTACAGGGCATGGGAATGACCACCTCACGTCAAAGGAAATTGGACTTCGGGTTTTAAATAGAAGGAATCGAACTATAGGCTCATGTTACTCAACACGCATAGTTATTACAGCTTGCGCTATGGCACTCTATCCCCCAAAGATTGGGTAGGTTTCTTTAGGTCACAGCCATGGAAGCACATGGCACTTACGGATATTAACAGTACCTCTGCGAGCATGACGGTGCTCTATCTGTTGAGAGACGATGCCTCAAAACGACCAGTTGTAGGAGTCGATTTTCGAAACGGGGTAACTCCGTGCTATGTTGTTTTAGCAAAGAATTGGGAAGGTGTTCGCCAAATAAACGCACACCTATCGTGGCATCTCGAAAAGAAGGTTCGCTTTCCTGATCGCGCGCCTGTGGATCAGCTCAAGGACACTTGGGTCATTTACCCCATGTCGACAGGTATTTCAGTAGAGCACTTAAGACCGCAAGAGTTGATAGGAGTGTCCCCTTATAGATTGCAGTCACTGCACTTTACAGGTTGGGACCAATTCAAGCATAAACTCCTCGCAATGCCTACAGCAACGTTTCGAGGTAAACGCGATTTTAATGCACATCGCCTACTGCGAGCCATCGATCAAAATACATTGTTGAGCAAGCTCGAAGTACAACAGCAAGCCTCACAGGATCAGCTTTATTTGGAGCACGAAGCTTTAGAAGTAGCCTATGCTGAGCATCCCTATCTGTTGCGCAATACGGCCCAAGTATTGGAGAGCTGTCATGTAGAATTGCCTGAAGAGGCCGCTTTGAATCTGCAGACCTATACGGGGTCGCGAGAAAAAGACATTAAACTCCTCAAAAAGCTTGCTTACGATGGCATTAGTTACAGGTATTCATCCGTCAGTATTAAGGTCAAAGAACGTATTGAGAAGGAATTGGCGCTGATTGAGCAAAAAAACTTTGTCTCCTATTTTTTGATCAATTGGGACATCGTGAACTACGCCCAAAAACGTGGTTATTTCTACGTCGGTAGGGGGAGTGGAGCTAATAGTATTGTAGCATACCTGTTGAAAATCACAGATGTAGATCCTATAGAGCTGGACTTGTATTTTGAACGATTCATCAATCTCTACCGAACGTCACCACCAGATTTTGATTTAGACTTCTCTTGGCGCGATCGTGATGATGTTACTAAATACATCTTCAAGCGATTCCCGCACACAGCGTTATTAGCGACCTACAACACATTTCAGTACCGGGCGGTTATTCGCGAATTAGGCAAGGTCTTTGGCTTACCAAAACACGAGATTGATAAGCTAAGCTCCGGTAAATTTCAAAGTAATGAAATAGACCACTTATCACATTTAGTACTTCGTTACAGCACTTATATTCAAGGGTTTCCAAGTCACTTAAGTATTCATGCTGGCGGAATTCTCATTGCAGACCAGAGTATTCACTACCGAACGGCAACATTTATGCCGCCAAAGGGCTTTCCAACAACACAGTTCGATATGGTAGTTGCCGAAGATATAGGGCTTCATAAGTTTGATATTCTGAGTCAGCGAGGCCTGAGTAAAATCCAGGATGCACTCTCTATTATACGTCGTAACTACCCGCACAAAACACCCATTGATATCCGTAACCTTCAAATGTTCAAGGAAGATGAAGGTATCAAGGAACTCTTGCGCAATGGTCTCGCCACGGGCTGCTTCTATGTAGAATCTCCGGCAATGCGCATGTTACTCACGAAACTCAAAGTGGATACCTATTTAGGGCTTGTAGCGGCAAGTTCTATTATTCGCCCTGGTGTTAGTAACAGTGGGATGATGCGGGAATACATTCTACGCTTTACAGACCCTTCTAAACGGAAGAATGCACATCCAGTTATGTTGGAAATCATGCCCGATACATTTGGTGTAATGGTTTACCAAGAAGATGTCATAAAGGTGGCTCACTATTTTGCTGGACTCAGTCTAGGTGAAGCAGATGTTTTACGACGCGGTATGTCTGGAAAATTCAGATCACGAGAAGAGTTTAAAAGGGTAGAGGAGCGGTATTTTGAGAATTGTAAGGAGCGTGGCTATAGTGCTGAGTTGGCCTCTGAAATTTGGAGGCAAATAGAAAGTTTTGCGGGGTATGCCTTTGCAAAGGGACACAGTGCATCGTATGCAGTGGAGAGTTATCAAAGTTTGTATTTGAAAGCACATTATCCACTTGAATACATGGTTGCGGTCATCAACAACTTTGGGGGCTTTTATAGAACAGAATTTTACGTGCATGAGGCCCGTAGAAACGGAGGCATTGTAGAGCCACCTTGTGTTCAAAATGGAGATTTCCCCACTGTTATCTCTGGAAAAACGATTTATCTCGGCTTCGTACTTGTGCACGGTATTGATGAGCACATAGGCGTAGCTATAGGTAAGATTCGTCAGGAGGGAGGCCCATTCGAAGATTTGGCCGATTTCGTTGATCGTGTACCCATCGGTATAGAGCAAATCACACTTTTGATTCGAATAGGAGCTTTGCGGTTTACAGGTATTGACAAACAGACATTGCTATGGGAAGCACATCATATGCTGAAAGGGCGTACAACAAAACAGGTAAGTGCAACGCCGCCTAGTTTGTTCAAGGGCACTGTACAAGCGCACGACTACAAGGTACCGTTGTTAGAACAAACACATTTGGAAGCAGCTTTCGATCAGATAGAACTATTAGGATTTCCGCTTTGCGATCCGTTTGATTTAGCTGATGAAGTTCTTGATCACGGAACCACAGCGCGTGAGCTGCCTCAAAAGCAAGGACACTTCGTTGTAGCTTATGGTTATCTAGTTACGGTCAAAGAAACGAAGACCGCTAAAGGGGATCGAATGAACTTTGCGACATTTATAGATCAGAATGGCGACTTTTTAGATAGTGTGCATTTTCCAAATGTGGCTGCACAATTTCCTTTCCGTGGCAAAGGCATTTATAAGATTCAAGGTCGTGTAGCCGAGGAATTCGGATTCTTCAGTATTGAAGCATCTGCTTTGTATAAGGTGGCGATGATTCCAGATCCCCGTTATGAAGATACGATGGCGAGGTCTAAAGACAACTATAGCAAATCTCGCCGCTCTATGAAACGTGGAAAAAATACCACAGCTGCATCATAGGGTAGTTATTCTTGGATTCTTTAAATTACAATTTAACATAATGTATATTATAGCCTAAAATAGTATCTTCAAAAAAAGCCCCGAATCGTATGACTCAGGGCTCTTTGTATTCAGTGTAAAGAAATTGGGATTACTCGCCAGCTTCTTCCAACACCTTTTTCATGTCCATAGATTTTTGGTAATCGCCCGTCTTACGGTAAACTTCCATAAGTGCGCGAACGATGTCCATATCGTTAGGCTTCATTTCATAAGCACTTTCGAAGTAACCTTGGCTTTCCTGGAATACTTCTTTTTGCTTTTTCTTCAAAGCTTCGTACTTGCGTGTTTCGTTCAGACCAAGAGCGTTCATCTGCTCAGAGATTTTGTTCGCGCGGTCAATGTAAACAAGACCACACATGTACATCGCATCACTCATCGTTGGATCAATCTCTAGAGCTGCTTTGTATTCTTCTAAAGCTTTGTCAAGATCCTTGAGCTCAGTTTGTAGAATATTACCTTTTACAAAACGGTAAATTCCTTTGTCTGGATTTTTAGTAATAGCCTCATCAAGGTTCGCTAATGCACCATCATAGTCTTTTTTATCTAAGAATGCCTGAAGTTGAATATCAAGCAAGTCTTTATTCTCAGGATACATTGCGCGAGCTTCAGTTAAGGTAGCGTCGTACATTTCTGAGTTTTCCAACTTCTTGTAAGCATTGATCAAGCTGATGTACAGGCTTGGACGAACATCTTCACCAATAACAGGGTCAGAAGCTAAACCAAGTTCGATTTCACGCTCCATTTGCGCTTTGTTTTGGTACTGCTTTGGTGCACCAGTTGCTGCGTAAGTAGCCGTGTAAGTGATGCCTTTGTATCCCAGATCCAAACAAGTGCGAAACGCTTCAACTCCTGCTTCGTCGTTTCCGGCCATACCAGCGATGATACCAGCGTTGAAAAGCAAACCGGTGTCGATTTGGGCAAATTCGCCTAAAAGTTCATTGCTCTTAAGTTCGAAAGCACTCATGTAACCGTTGTATGCATCTTCATAGCTGCCATTTTCGTAAGCAGCACCTGCAGCAACTAAATAGTTATAAGCAATCGTTGGAACCTCGCGCTTTGCATCGTCAGTGTAACGTGGCTTTTTCAAAGTACTCTCGTATTTGATCAAATCCAATAAACTTGAAGCTGCGACATCATTTGCGTCCTCAGCTAAAGCCTTCACAGCTGCATCTGGAGAACCTGCGATTTTTGCATAGATCAATGCTTTGTTGTAGTAGAACTTAGACAAAATCTTTTCTTTGATTTCACTTTGGTTCTTACCCTCGATAATCGTTGATGCCTCGTCGATAAACCCTTTGGCTTCAACAAGTTCATTACCTCTTAATGCAATAATAGCACTAGTTACCTTTGGAGCTTCTTGAGCAGTTACAGCTAATGCTGAAAGTGCGAATACAGCTACAATTAACTTTTTCATTGTTTCGTTTACTTTATTAGTGGTGCAAATGTATGTTCCAGTAGTAGAACAAACATCACGCCAATTTCACTTTATAATTTACGATTCACTGGTTTCAGCACCTTCGTCATTTGCTTCTGCAGTAGGATTCGTAGCGTCTGTCTCCTCTCCTTCTGTTGCAACAATCACATTGCCATCAGCATCTAGTACTTCTTCCTCTTCTTCGGAAGCTGGTACTTTAGCGATGGATGCAATTTCGTCGTTAGAACGAAGATTGATTAATCGTACACCTTGAGTGGCACGACCCATCACACGAAGTGTATTCACTCCCATGCGAATCATAGTACCCTTCTTGGTAATGATCATCAAGTCGTCTTCATCATTTACCGCTTTCAAGGAAACCAATTCCCCAGTCTTATCCGTAACAGTTATGGTTTTGACCCCTTTACCGCCGCGGTTAGTGATGCGGTAATCTTCTAGTGCAGAACGTTTTCCGTAGCCTTTTTCACTTACTACCATAACGTCGTATCCGTCACCTTCTTTTACTACAATCATTCCGACAACTTCATCGACCTCAGAATCTACTGTAATTGCACGAACACCTGAGGCACTACGTCCCATTGAACGAACCTTGCTTTCTGGGAAGCGAATCGCTTTACCACTGCGTACAGCAAGCATTATATCTTGCTCTCCATTCGTCAATTTAGCCTCGAGCAACGTATCTCCTTCACGAATAGTAATGGCGTTAATACCATTCACACGTGGACGAGAATAGGCCTCTAGCGGTGTCTTCTTGATGATACCTTTTTGGGTCACCATGACAATAAAGTGGTTGTTGATGTACTCTTCATCCTTAAGGTTCAATACGTTGATGAACGCTAAGACTTTATCGTCTTGAGGTAGGTTGATCAAATTCTGAATAGCTCTACCCTTGCTTTGACGAGTACCTTCTGGGATCTCATAGACGCGCATCCAGAAACAACGCCCTTGTTCGGTAAAGAACAACATGTATTGGTGGTTGGTCGCAACGAAGACATTCTCAATAAAGTCTTTATCTCGAGTACTTGCACCTTTACTACCTACTCCACCTCTATTTTGTCTCTTGTATTCACTTAGCGGTGTGCGCTTGATGTAACCGGCGTGAGAAATGGTAACTACAACCTCAGTATCAGGAATCATGTCCTCAATACTTACGTCACCACCAGCGAATTCAATATCCGTACGACGTTCATCACCATATTTATCCTTGATCTCCAGCATTTCATCCTTGATGATTTGCATACGGAGTGCCTTATCTGCCAAGATGCTCTTCAAGTAATCGATGGTTTTCATCAATTCTTCGTACTCAGCCTTGATCTTATCTCTTTCAAGACCAGTCAATTTCTGAAGACGCATATCGAGAATAGCTTTCGCTTGAATCTCGCTCAACTTGAACTCAGTCATCAACCCTGTTCTCGCCTCTTCTGGGGTTTGAGAACCACGGATCAATTTAATTACCGCATCTAAGTTGTCAATCGCTATGAGCAAACCTTCTAAAACGTGTGCTCGTTTCTCAGCTTGACGAAGTTCGTACTCCGTTCTACGTACCACAACCTCGTGGCGGTGGTTCACGAAGTGTTTGATCATGTCCTTGAGATTTAGCATCTCTGGACGACCGTTCACAAGCGCAATGTTGTTTACTGAAAATGAGCTTTGTAGCTGCGTGTACTTGTAGAGTTTATTGAGGACCACATTAGGAACGGCGTCACGCTTCAGTACGTAAACCACGCGCATTCCTTTACGGTCACTCTCATCACGGATATCCGCAATACCTTCGATTTTCTTGTCATTGACAAGGTCGGCGGTTTTCTTGATCATTTCCGCTTTGTTCACCTGGTACGGAATTTCCGTAACGATGATACATTCGCGTCCTCTGACCTCTTCAATGGTTGCTTTACCACGCAATACAATGCGACCGCGTCCTGTATGGAAAGCATCACGTACACCTTCATAGCCGTAGATAGTACCCCCTGTAGGGAAATCTGGAGCTGTGATGTGTTGCATCAATCCATCAATCTCAATATCCGAATCATCGATATAGGCGTTGATTGCGTTGATTGATTCAGTAGGTTGTGAGGAGGCATATTGGTAGCCATACCAACTGCAATACCTGAAGCACCATTTACTAGAAGTCCTGGTATACGAGTAGGTAAAACTGTCGGCTCTTTAAGCGAGTCGTCAAAGTTGAGCTGCCACTCTACAGTATCCTTTTCGATATCGATGAGCATATCTTCGGCAATCTTGCGCATACGCACCTCTGTGTAACGCATAGCCGCCGGGCTATCACCATCGATCGAACCAAAGTTACCTTGTCCATCGACGAGCATATATCTCAATGACCAGTCTTGCGCCATACGCACCATGGTGTCATAGACAGAGCTATCACCGTGCGGGTGGTACTTACCGAGCACATCCCCTACTACCCTCGCGGATTTCTTGTAAGATTTGGTACTGGTAACCCCCATGTCATGCATTCCGTAAAGCACGCGACGGTGAACGGGTTTCAATCCGTCACGTACATCAGGCAGAGCACGAGATACAATGACCGACATCGAATAATCGATGTAGGAGCTTTTCATTTGCTCCTCAATATTTACGGGAATAATTCTTTCTCCCTGCGCCATATTGTCAGTGTTTAGGCAGGCCGAAGCCTGGATTTTTCGTAATTTTCAAATATAGCTTTTCGCGAGCATTGGTCTAAGGTGAAGCCTGCTTTACTTTACACATTTATCCACATGCGTATGTTAACAAAACCTTCTTGTGAACTGCCTTGTTGTCTCAAAAGATGCTGTTAGATTTAATAATATAGCAATGGCACACTATGTGCACTACCCTTACATATAACACCCTACTATTATGGAAGAGAATTTCAGCCCCCGTGTAAGAGACGTAATCACCTACAGCAAAGAGGAAGCGATGCGTCTAGGACACGATTATATAGGTACAGAACACTTGCTCCTTGGCATTTTGCGCGAAGGTGAAAGCACTGCAATAAAAATTTTGAATGACCTTGGATTAGATGCGGCGAATATTCGCACAAAGATCGAGGGTATAGCGGCTCCTTATGCGACAAATGTTCCCGGTACAGCTAAGAATTTGCCACTCACACGTCAGGCAGAAAAGGCGTTAAAGACGACCTTCTTGGAAGCCAAACTGTTTCAAAGCCCTGTCATTCGTACGCCCCATTTGTTGTTGTGTATTCTTCGCAACGACAACGACCCTATTAGTAGTGTAATGGCACAAATGGGAGCTTCGTACGATGCTGTGAAAAGTGAATACCAGCAGAACTATATTGATTCGGACGCATCGAAGAAAAAGGAATTGGATGCACCGTCCATGAGTTTTGAAGATGGTGGTGATCTGGACGAGCCGACTAGTGGTTCTCGCCGTTCTCCGGGAAGCTCAAGTGGCAAGAAGGAAAAGACGAAGACTCCGGTCTTGGACAACTTTGGGAAAGATCTTACCAAAGCAGCGGAGCAAAACAGGCTCGACCCAGTTGTGGGGCGCGCAAAGGAGATTGAGCGTGTAAGTCAGATTTTGAGCCGTAGAAAGAAAAACAACCCATTGCTTATTGGTGAGCCAGGTGTGGGTAAAAGCGCTATTGCAGAAGGTTTGGCGCTGCGTATTGTCAACAAGCAAGTAAGCCGTGTATTGTTCGACAAGCGCGTGATTAGTTTGGATTTAGCGTCCCTGGTGGCCGGCACAAAATACCGTGGCCAATTTGAAGAGCGCATGAAAGCGTTGATGAATGAATTGGAAAAGAATGATGATATCATCCTATTTATAGATGAGTTACACACTATTGTTGGAGCTGGAGGAGCTACAGGAAGCTTGGATGCTTCTAACATGTTCAAGCCTGCCCTAGCTCGTGGAGAAATTCAATGTATAGGTGCGACCACCTTGGATGAGTACCGTCAATTCATTGAGAAAGATGGAGCTTTGGAACGCAGGTTCCAGAAAGTGACCGTAGATCCAACCTCGCCTGAGGAAACGATTCAGATTCTCAATAACATCAAGGATAAATATGAAGATCACCACAACGTAATCTATACCGATGAGGCGATTGAGGCTTGTGTGAAATTGACACAGCGCTATATCTCGGATCGTCATTTGCCGGATAAGGCTATTGATGCTTTAGATGAGGCTGGCTCTCGTGTACACATCACAAATATTGAGGTTCCAGAAGAAATCAAAGCGCTAGA
>Ga0181559_10005247_pt1 | contig 12431 bp, 9 predicted proteins | sample 011ome_21_FD_133752 | JGI IMG/M metagenome (GOLD analysis project Ga0181559, IMG submission 133752) | Coastal salt marsh microbial communities from the Groves Creek Marsh, Skidaway Island, Georgia - 011508AT metaG (megahit assembly) | ecosystem: Environmental > Aquatic > Marine > Intertidal zone...
ATGGATTAGGGGTGTGGTTGAGCGAGAGCGAATTCGTCGTCGGCGGCGGCGGCGCGAGGGGGAAGTCGAACGCGGTGGGCGCGAACGGCGAGCGTGGGAGGCTTTCCGTGCCCGTGGCGCCGGCGTGGGAAGAATCATCGGCGGAGAAGTCACCGGGGGGGCGGAGACGACGGGCGAGCCGCGATGGCGAGGAGCGAAGACGATCGGAGGATTTGTTTGAGGAATTGTTGACAAACGTCGAGCGCGGCGCGCCGGCGCGAGACTCCGCGCCGGCGACGATGGAAGTCGCGACGACGACGACGGCGTCCGCGGTGAATACACGCAAAGAAGGTGACCACACGCTTGCGCTGGCGTCGATGGATCCCGATTGGAACGACGAGGATGAGGATAGTCAGGCGCTCATCGACGCCGTGACGCTCGCGGAGAAGCGCGCCAAGATGGAAAAGTCGGCTTCTGCGACGACGACGCAAGCGAGTAACGCCGTGCCTTCGCTGAGCGATATAACCCTAGACGATGGCGATGACGACGACGACTTATTCGCCGCCGCGGTGGATATGGCTGAAAAAGCGCGCGACAGTCGCGTTGAGTCCGGAACGCCGTCCACGGCGACTTCCCCTAGGAAATCGCCTAGGAAATCCGCCGCGGTCGCGGCTTGCGCGCGCACGCAATCGGCGACTGCGCGAGTTAAAATTGAAGATGGCTTTATGGAAGATTGCAAGGCGGAGTTGCAGAAAGCGTTGGAATTCGCGAGAGAAGAAGCGGAGGCAGAGACTGAAATTCTAGGCACCTGGTTCGTCGAAAGCGTCGCGTCGCCGCGGATTGGCTGCGTCGAATCCCTCGTCCTGACGAAGGCTAGCGGTGCAAAGAAGACTGTCGTGCTGAAGGGTTATTGGCGAGAAACCCTGGTTTCAGTGGGAGATTCTCTGATCTTGTACTGTTTGCCCGGCGTGGCGCGCAAAGAAGACGTCGCGAAGGATATTGTCGAAGTCACTGACGATGGAGGGGTGATGATTATTCTTTTCCCGGCGTACTTGATAAGTGCGACGACGATAGGGAATGGTATGGACTGCCCTCGACAATCAGTGTTGCAGCAACAAGTGCAGACGACGTGGGGTGACGCGAACGAGGCGGCGACGATCGGTACTATTATGCACGATCTCGTTGAGCACGCGCTCCTCGTCGGATCGAGCCGAGCACTCGTGCCGATGGCTTCCAAGGTGAAGAGCGTGATCGAAAGCAACGTGGACAATATATTCGCCATCGATTCAACCGAAAAGAAGCTGCAGCAAAGAATAGATGCGACCATTCCAGGTGTGGAATCATGGGCTAACAAGCTCACGGCGGCGTCTCGTGTGCCAAAGCTTGGTCGCGCGAAGCCCGGCGGCAACGCCCAGGTGCGAATGAACAGAAAAGCTGCGCACGATAAGCTTCGAAGAAAGTGCACTGTGGGCGTCGAGGCAAGCTTGGATTACAATACGTCTGCAACGTTGCAAGTTGACGACATGATTGACATAGAAGAACTCATTTGGGCTCCAAAACTTGGATTAAAAGGCATCTTGGACGGCGTCGCAAACGCCGTCATACGTCAATCGAAGGAAGATTTACCATTGCCGAGCGTCGTTCCGATCGAGTTGAAGACGGGTAAGTGGAGAGATGTCGGTCACGACGCACAAGTCTTGTTTTACAATCTTATGATCGGCGAACGCTACGGCAAAGTGTCTCCTTTCGGCGTATTGCACTACACCACGGACGATAATGACGACGAAGGCACGAGTAAAATTTTCACGAATAAGCCGGCTAACATCAGCGCTCTGATGCAGCGTCGGAATCACCTTGCGGCAATGTTAAGACCGACGCCCGAAGAAGCGATGCAACACAACGCTCCAGTCCCGCACGGCAAGGCCCGTCTCGGGAACGGTAAGCTGCCGAAGATGCAGCCACAAAGCTGGTGTGAGCGTTGCTTCTCACAGCACGAGTGTTTCAGCTTGCATCGCGCGCTCGAGGGAGGAGACGGCGAAACAAGCGAGCTCGGCAATTTGTTCATCGGCGCCACCTCGCATCTGAACCAGACTCACGAAACAGCAATCCGTCACTGGATTCATCTGATTGATTTGGAATCTTCCGAGTCTTTGCGCAAGCGTGCAACTCCGTGGCTTCCGGTTGAACTCGTCAATCGTCGCGCGAGCGACACGTACGCGATCGACGACCTCGCTTTTGTTCGTGAAAGCACGCAAGAGAAGTCTGCATTCGTCGGTGATAATCACTATTACATATTCAAACCCTCAAGTTCTGTTGCAGAAAGCGTTCTGAAGAGAGTTGGGATCGCCGATCGCGTCGTCTTGAGTCGCGACAAAGGCTTGACGGTGATTTCTCGCGCACAAATCATTCGCATCTCAAATGATTCTGGCAAGGTCGTCATCGAAATGGCTACAGAACGACCATTACGCCGGGATACCGCAAATAATGCGATGGCACCGTTACCGGGATCGTCCGAAGAGAGCGCGCTATGGAGAATCGATAAAGACGGGGCTTCTCTCACCATGGCCGCGAGGACTCGTGGAAACGTTCTCGCGTTGTTTACCCAAACAGAACGCGCCGCTATCATTCGTCGACGCATCATCGATTTGGAGCGACCCAAGTTCGCTCCAATTGGTGACCATAAGAGGAAAATCGAAGTCGCACTCAAAGATCTCGGCTTCCCTTTGAACGACGAGCAGCTTTTGGCAGTCGAAAAGATCGTTACGGCTGAAGATTACGTCCTCGTGCAGGGCTTTCCGGGTGCCGGCAAAACAGCCATGCTCGTCGCCGCCGTGAAAGCTCTTCGAGCGCAAGGAAAATCGGTGTTGATCACGTCCCACACGCACAGCGCCATCGATAACGTCTTCTCTAGGCTTCCAGGAGTTGGAGTTCACGAGTTTATGCGCATCGGCGACGAAGTGAAAGTCGTCGACGCCGTGCAAGAATACAGGCTTGGATCAAAGCGATGGCCGTGCTCGAATTCGGATGACTTGCGTAAGGTATCAGAGCGCGCTATGGTCGTCGGTGCAACGTGCCACGCCATGGGTCACGCGTATTTCCAGCGTAAAATGTTTGACGTTGTTCTCATCGATGAGTCGGGGCAGATTACGCTTCCGAGCATTCTCCCTCCGCTCTTTGCGGCAAAGACGTTCGTGCTCGTCGGCGATCACCATCAGCTCCCGCCGCTCGTGAAGTCAAAACAGGCAATTGCCGGTGGACTTGGTCGATCTCTTCTTGCCATGCTGTGTGATGCACATCCAGACATGGTGACGAAATTGTCTTCGCAGTACCGCATGGCAGAGCCGCTGACTCGATTACCAAACATTTTGACGTACGACGGAAAGTTGCGCTGTGGTACGGAGTCGGTCGCGAAACAGTTACTTTCGCTCGCGCCTCTCAAAGATGCTTTCTCCTGCGCTCCGCAGTGGTTAGCGCACGTCATGAATCCCGCGAATCACACCGTTTTCTTGGATACGAGCGCGCTCGGCGCCGCGGCGCGCGAAACGCCTAAGCCGTATATTAATGAGGCAGAGATGGACTTGGTGCTGACGACAGTCAGTGCGCTCACAACTCACGGCGCCACGAGTGTGTGCGCATTATCACCATTTAACGCCCAGGTCGACGCCATCAAAGCTCGCTTGAACGGATTCAAAGCGCTCAGCGGCGACGACGCGCCTCGAGCGCTCACAATTGACAAAGCGCAAGGCCAGGATATGGACGCGGTGTGCATCTCCTTCGTCTGTTCGAACGATGAAGCCAAGGTGAACGTTTTGCTGAATGACACCAGTCGCTTTAACGTTGCGATCACGCGTGCAAAGAAAAAGCTGATCCTCATCGGTAACGCCGAAACGTTGCGATCCTCTCCGGTGCTCGCGCGAGCGCTCGAATTTTATCGCGCCGAGGGGTGGATCGTGCCGCTCACCATCGAAGCGCTGGATTTCACGAACTTCGTCCTCGGGACGTTCGAACCGAGCGTTCTCTAGCTTATTGACTACTATAGATCTAAAAATTATCTGTTGTACACACTACTCCTACGTCTTCGAGCGAGGACTCAGAACAGCAACTCGTCCAAAGTCTCTGTAATCGTGCACGCCCCCGGCTCGTACCGCGCAAACTCAAACGCGCTTCCATCATCCGCTAACGCCTCGATCGCTTCCAGCAACCCCTCAGGCACGCACCACCGCAAGCACTTCCTTTCCCCGAGCTCCTCCGCGAGCTCGCGTTGATGATTATCCATCAGCGTCTCGTTCACCACGACCAACAGCGGCCGTCTCGCGCGCAGCGTCTCGAACACCGACCCAGCTCCCGCGTGCGAGATCACCAGCGCCGCCCGCGCGATCTCACGATCGATGCTCGGTAAGTAGTCGACTATTTCGACGTCGAACGCGCGCGCGTTCGCGATGCGTCGAGGACGGTAGGCGCCGCGTCCGATTTGCATCGTTAATCCAGTAAAGCCTTTACGAACGAGCGCGTCGACGATTCGAGGGTCGTCCATCGCGCGCGCGAGGGCGTCGAACGACGTCGTGCCGACGGTGACGAACACGCGACGCGACGGGGGTTTGGCGCGAGGGGGCATGTCGCGCGCGGCGGCGCGGCGCGCTTCTGGCTGTGCGGTCGGTTACAACGTAACCGAACGTTTCGTCGTGACGGCGCCGCGTCAAATAATGTGTCTAATAGCGTGTCAAATAGCGTACCAAACAAGGAATCATCATCCATGCCGAGCGCGCGGGCGTGGATCAGTCGGAGATGAGAATCACGTCGGCGTCTCGGTCGAGTTTCTGTTGCTTCGCGCGGCGCGCGTTCTCTTCTTCGTCTTCGTCTTCGTTTTCGCCTTCGTCGTCGTCGTCTTCTCGCTTGTGCAGAGAAAGGTGAATCATGCAGTGATCGGAATCCATGAAACAAGACATAGGCATCGATTGTGCCGTGGTGTCGTCGAATCGATCGGTGGAGGTTTCGCACGACTTGATGCGCGCGACCAACTTACGCGGCACGACGAAGTAGTCTAATCGCATGCCCTGCCAACCGTCCAAACCTTGACCTCGCGTAGAACGCCAAGTGTACGTCAAACGATCGCCGTTAAAGGCGCGATAAGTGTCCACCATATCCGTCGCGGCTAAAATGTCGGTGAATCGTCGGCGTTCCGGGAGCGTAAAACCGCCCACCCCCTCGAAGAGCCGTGGACTCGGTCCGACGTCATGATCCTGGTGTGCCACGTTCAAATCACCCATCCACACCACATCCTTCTTCCCTCTGTAGTTTTCCAGAAACCTTTGAACTCGAAAGTCCCACAGCGCGCGCTTTTCGTACCGCTCGGCGTTGCTCCCGTTGTGCGGCACGTACGTGTTCAACACAATCATCTTTTCGTATTCGAGCATCAGCACTCGCCCTTCGTTCGTGTCGATTTCATCGGGCGTCACGTCCCGCCCATCGAGCGCCAACGTCCTGGCGACTCGAATCGGTTTCGCCAAACATTTCTTCACCATCGTGATGACGCCGGCGCGCCGCGCGTTCGACAAACAATAATACGCGTCGTAATTCTTAAACGGCCGTCGCCCCATCAGTGCCTCGATGAATGCCTTCTCGTCTCGTAACTTTTTATCCTCAGCCCCCATCTTCGCGTGATCCCTGCGCGTTTCGATCGAATCACCGTCAGTCCTTCGTCTCGCGCGTCTCGCGCGTCGCCGACGAATCAAAGCACATCGAATCGAATCTCGCACCATTTGCCCGTTCCCTTTCCCATCTCCTCGCACTTCAGCCACACCTCCTGCAACGCTATCACGTCCGGTCGTTTTCGCATCACGTTTTCGCTCAGCGCGAGCAGCGCACGCGTGCGTCGTCCGTTCGGGTCGCTCTTGTCTCTGATTCTGTTGAGCAATCCGTTCGCGTTCCACGACGCGAACGACAGCGGCTCGGACGCGTCCTCGACCGTGAACGCCTCCGTCATCGCCATGAGTTCGCGCTCGAGCGCGCTCGCGCCCGACGTCGACGCGTCGCCCATGTCGAGTTTAATCGACGCTCGCGGCGAAGTGTCGTCACTTTTCGACGGCGTTTCGCGCGTCATGACGCTCTACGGCGCGTTCATGGCGCTCGTCGAGCGCAACGCGGTGCCAGACGTCGTGCTGCGCGCGGGAATACGCCGTAACCTGCGCGTGAAGTGCCTGAAAACGTTCGCGAACGTCGAAGATGAGCTGCGATGCGAGCAGGATTTCATCGAGGATTTGCGCCGACGGGAAACGATCGCGATCGAGACGGACAAGGCGAACGAACAGCACTACGAGGTGCCGACGTCGTTTTACGAGCTCTGCCTCGGGTCTAAGAAGAAGTACTCGTGCTGCTTGTACGAGGACGCGAGGACGACGCTGGACGACGCCGAGACGGCGATGCTGGAAAAGTATTGCGAGCGAGGCGAATTGAAAGACGGGATGGCCGTGCTCGAGCTCGGGTGCGGATGGGGGTCGCTGTCGCTGTATCTCGCGGAAAAGTACCCGAAATCGAAGATCTGTGGGGTGAGCAACAGTAAGACGCAAAAAGAGTTTATCGACGGCGAGGCGGCGAAACGAGGGCTGACGAATTTGGAAATCGTCACGCGAGACGTGAATAAGTTTGAACCGCCGGGAGGGTTGGGGTCGTACGATCGAATCGTTTCCATCGAAATGTTTGAGCACATGAAGAATTACGACACGCTGTTCCAGCGGTGCGAGACGTGGTTGAAACCGGGTGGGTGCATGTTCGTCCATATATTTTGCCACAAGACGTACCCGTTTCACTACGACGTCGAGGACGAGAGCGATTGGATGTCCAAGTATTTTTTCACCGGTGGCACGATGCCGACGGATAGGATGTTTGCGTACTTTGCGCGAAAGTTGCACTTAAAGCGACAGTGGCGCGTGAATGGAAAGCATTATTCGAGGACGTGCGAGGATTGGCTCCGAAATCTCGACAAAAACTATAAAAAAGCGGCGCCGATTTTGGACGAAACGTACGGCAAACAAAATCGCACGAAGTGGTACGTGTATTGGAGGTTGTTCTTTCTCAGCTGTTCCGAGCTCTTCAATTACAACGACGGCAATGAGTGGTACGTCGGGCACTATTTGTTCGAGAAGCTCGCGTGAGACGACGACGCCGCGGCGTCTTTCATTTAATATTTCACAGTTTTACAACACAGCTGTACAACACTAGCCCCCTTCGCGATTGATCTCCGCGAGCTCGGCACGAATCATATCTTGAATCGTCTGCGCGCCCTTACTCTTGACGTTCATCGTGAACGACGATTCGTCGTCCCAATCTTCGTCTTCGTCTTCGTCGTCCCATTCGTCTTCGTCGCCGTCGCTCGCGTCGCTCGTCGGCTTCTTCGCGCCCTCCTTCTTCTTTGGACGAGACTTCCCCATCGCCAAGCCTTTAGCCTCGTACTTTGCGTCTTTGACAGATTTTGCCTTTTCTCGCCGCTTCGCCTTCTTGCGCTCCTCGTTCCGCTCGCGACGGTAGACGATTAAACTGCTCACGAATTTGAGCACCTCGTCGCGACCCTCCGCGGTGACGCTGCTCGTGGAAATCATCGACGGCAAGCGATGCCACTTCTCGTCCAACTTGCGCCGCAGCGCCGCTTTGTTTTCATCCACGCTCGGCATCCCGGGTTTGTCTCGATCACACTTCGTGAACACGATCGTGAACGGCGTCTCGTGTTCGATGAGCCAATTCGCGTATCGCTCGTCGTTCTCCGTCGGCGGCACGCTCGCGTCCACCAACAAAAGCACCCCCGCGAGATTTTCCCTGCGCACGAAGTAATCCTTCGTGAACGCGTCCCATCGCTCGATCGCCTCCGCGTCCGCCTTCGCGTATCCGTACCCCGGCAAATCCACCAACCGCCACTTTTTATCCACTAAATAATGATTCATGCTCACCGTCGTCCCCGGCTTCGCGCTCACCGCCGCCGCGCCCGCGCCGAACGTGATCGAATTCAACAGCGACGACTTCCCCACGTTCGACCTTCCGATGAGCGCGATTTCCGGCAATCCATCGCTCGCCGGCGCATCGCTCGCGTCCTCGCTCGAGCTTTCGAACGCCACCTTCGCCATCTTCTTCTCCCGCGTCAGCTTTTCGTTCGGCGGCGGCAGCGTCTGCGCGCGCGCGCCCACGCGCAGCACCGGTCGCGCGTCTCGCCGTCCCAGCGGCGCCGTCGGATCGAACCCGGCCACGAACACCGCGCCTTCCCTCGCGCCCGTCGTCGTCGTCGTCGTCGTCGTCGTCGTCGTCGTCGTCGTCCGTCGGCGCCCACCGCGTCCCGGCGGCGCCGCGCGCCCGCGTCCACCGCGTCCACCGCGCGCGCCCCTCGCCCGCGCGCGCGGCGCCGCGAATCCTCGACGCATCGCGCGCGTCGTCGTCGCGCGCGTCGCCATCGCGACGCGTCGACGTGTGCGCGCTCGCGCGAACGATCGATCGTCCGCATTCCGCGCGCGCGGCGACGCGCGGCCGACCGTCGCGTCGTCGCGCGCGACGCCGCGTCGACCGCGCGCGCGCGAGGGTCGACGCGAAAAAATTTCGCGCGCGCGACGCGGCGACGCGAGGTCGCGTCGCGCGTCGCGTCGCGGCGCGGACGCCGCTCGAGCGTCGCGCGCGCGGCGGGCCGCGACACAACGACGCGCGACGGGCGTCGATGGGGAAGCGCGCGGCGCCCGACGCGACGACGGGCGACGGGGAGAGCCGACGGGTCGAGCGCGAGGCGAAGTGTCGCGGGACGCTCGAGGCGCTGAACGCGCAGTTCGCGGCGTGGATCGCGCGACGCGCGATCGAATCGCCGATCGTGAGTTGGCGTCGAGGGTGCGAGGATTACTTGAAACATCTCGATCGCGTCAAGGTGCGCGAACGCCCGGGCGATGCGATGCGCGCGCGCGATTTTTTGCTCGCGACGAGGCGACGCGCGACGCGACGAGGCGACGCGTCGACGCGAACGTGAGGACTGAATGATTGAGACGACGACGCGCGCAGGTTGATTTCGGCGACGTGTTGGAACGCGTCGAGGACGAGAACGACGGAGAGACGACGAAGGCGACGACGACGGCGAGCGATGGGCGCGTGGACGCGAAGGGGAGCGTGAATCCGTTCGGGGGGGGCGCGGTGGCGGCGGTGCCGGCGGCGGGATCGATTTTTGGGAGTTTGCCGACGGCGCCGGGATCGACGTTTGGCGCGCCGTTCGGCGGCGGCGGGGGGCTGTTCGGCGGTGGGACGGCGCCGGGCGCGGGGACGGCGGCGGACGACGAGGACGAGGATGAGCCCGCGCGACCGAGCTCGCCGTCGTATCAGGCCAACGAGGCGGTGGAGGACGAGAAAGAGGTGGTGCTCTTGCGCGTCGGCAAGGTGAAATTTCACACGAAGAAGGACGCCGGGGATAAAAATTGGGCCGATCGCGGGGTGAATAGCTTTGAGTTTAGACGCGAAAAGGCGCCGAGCGAGGGCGACGTGAAGCGGTGTAGGTTGCTGATGCGAAACACCATCGGTAAAGCGGTGTTAAACGCGGGTTTGTACCCGAAAATGTCCTCGCAATTGACTGAAAAGAAGATGAAGGATGGGAGCGCCGTTCAAAACGGCTTGATCGCCACCGTGTTCAACGCCGAGGAAGAAAACCAAAAAGTCATGGTTTATTTACGTTTCGGCAAGGAGAGCGACGCGAAAGAGTTGCACAAGCTCATCTCCGAAAACGTGGCGACGCTTTAGCAAACATAATTATTGAACCGCGTGCTTCGCAATTAATTACAAGAGAAATCGAGCGACGACGTCAATCGAAACTCAATTAATCCCCCTCTCGGCGCCCACCGCCCCAACTCGTGAGCTCCTCGACCTCCTCCCACGCGATCGCGCACGCCTCTCTCGTCGCCCCGCTCGCGCACAGTTCGATCGCGCGCGCCACCGCCGCCTCCACCGCGCTCCGCCTCGCCGCGCTCGGATCCGCCTCGCCGCTCGTCGCCGCGTCTCCGTCCTCCTCTCTCGCCATCAACCGTCCGCGCGCCTCGAGCGTGCCCTCCGCCACCGTGCACTCCCCCAACCCTCGACACGGCAGCGATCCCATGAGCGGATCCTTCGCTAATCGTTCGCGCATCTCCTTCGCCTTGGCCCGTTTCGCCGCCTCCTCCGCCTTCGTCGTCTTCCCGCGCGCGTTCAAATCCAAATCCTCCCCCTCTCCGCGCGTTCGCACCCCCGCTCGAGACGCCGCGTCTCGCACCTCCGCCACCTCTTCCCACGCCGTCACGCAGCTCGCGCTCGCCGTCCCCTCTTCCTCGCACGACGCCTTCGCGCGTTCCACGGCTTCGCGTAAAATCATCTCCAGTCGTCCCCTCCGCGCGTCGTCCCTCGCCGTCGTCGCCGCGTCCTCGTCCGCTCGCGTCGCGCCGTACAGCGTCTCCAGCGCCACCGCCGCGATCTTCGCCTGCGCCGCGCTCAGCTCGACGCGCCGCTCGACGCGCGCGCCGTCGTCGTCGTCGCGGGACGTCGCGTCGGCTTTGAAATCGTCGAAATCATCGTCTTCGCGCGCGCCTCGCGCTCGACCCGTCGCGCGTCGCGCTCGACGGCGCGCGCGCGACGCGCGGGAAGGGCGTTCGTGCGACCTCGAGCGCTGATTCGGCGCCCGCACCGCCGCGGGCGTCGCGAGACGCGTCATGAGACGCGGCCGGTGCGGCGCGGAGTGCCGCACATCGCCGCGCCGCGACGCGCATGCCGTGCGCGCACTGCGAGCGCATCGCGCGCGTCGCGGACGACGCGCTCCGCGACGCCGCGCGCGCGCTGCGAGCGACGACGCGCGAGCGCGACGCGCTGGCGCGAGAGCTCGCGCGCGCGCGCGAGACGGTGACGGAGACGCAGCGCGCGGCGAACGACGCGCTCGTCGCCGCGCTCGAGGCGGCGACGAGGCGCGGAGGCGCGGAGGCGTTCGCGCGCGATCGGGGGAGCGAGACGAAGGCGCGCGGCGTTCGGGCGGTGTTCGACGACGTCGGGCCGGTGCCGACGACGCCGACGGGACGCGACGGGCGACGGAACGAGTAGAGAGGGAACGGGCGTCGTCGATGCGATGCGTCGCGTCGGTAGCGTGTATTATTATTATTAGATTTATCGCGGTGCGCCGTCGGTGGACGTCGGCGCGTCGTCGTCGTCGTCGGCGGTCGGCGACGCGTCTTCGTCTTCGTCTTCGTCTTCGTCTTCGTCTCGCGCGCGCTCGGCGTCTTTGATTTTCGCGTCCGCCTCGTTCGATCGATTCGTCGCGATTTTCACCACCTTGCGCGCGGGCACGACGGCTTCTATGGCTTCGCCCCAATCGCCGCGCTCGAGAAACGACGTCAAGACGTCCGCCGTTTGGTTCACGGTGAGCACGGGCGCGCCGCGCGTCTCGAGAAACTCGCCGATCGGCAACCGCGCGTGCTCGACGCCCAATTCCCGAGCCTTGCGCAGCGTCAGCCCTTTGTGTCGATTACGATCGATGAACCCACCGATGACGTACGTCTTCCCCGCCTCTATCTCGCGCAGTTCGCGCTCGCTATCGGCGGTGAGATACACGAGCGACTTCGCCGTCGTCTCGCTCTCCGCCGCCGTCTCCCTCAACGTCTTCCCCAACCGCACGACGTGCCAATTCTCCCACCCCGCGTTCATCCTTCCCATCTGTTCCTCGAACGCTTCGCTCATTCGCGTGAAGCTCATCTTAAACGGCGCCGTCGTCTTACAATTCCTCTCGTACGCCGCGCGCAACTGTTTCATCAAGCTCCCCCACCGCTCGCGTTCCATCGTCGTCGTCAGATCCTCGTCGCAATCGATCACCAATCCGTACGCCGACGAGAGCTGCGCCCGTCGCCTTTCCTTCCTCGCCGCCGTCTCGCGTCGTCGCGCCTCGATCCTCGCGCCGCGCTCGACGAAAAACGCGTCCCGCGCCTCGCTCGACATCGCGTTCACCGCGTCGTGAAACGCCGCCTTGGTCGACGCCGCGACGTCGGCCTTGCGCCGCTTCGCCTCGGCGCGCTTCGCGAGCTTGGCGTCTTCGCGTCGCTGTCGCTTGAGTCGCTTTTTCATCGCGTTTTTGCTCTCGGCGCGCCGCATCGCGTTTTGTTCGTCGCCGTCGTCGTCGTCGCGGGTCGCCATGACGCGCGCGCCGCGCGTCGACCCGCGACACGATCGACGCGCGCGCGTTTCAAACGCGCGCGCGCCGAAACGTCGTCGAACGACCGCACCGCGATCGAGGGCGGGCGAGGCGAAACCATCACCGCGGTTGGTTTTCCACGCGTCGCGCGATTTTAGGGGCGTTTTTAACGGCGAATTGGTCACATCGTGTTGGCTCTGTGCGGAAAGATGCAGAATGCACTTTTGGGATCTTAAAGGCTCGCTTTCGGGTTTTATTCGGACGGCAGTATAGGCACAACGCAACGGACGTCGAGCACGTG
>Ga0181559_10005254_pt1 | contig 12424 bp, 10 predicted proteins | sample 011ome_21_FD_133752 | JGI IMG/M metagenome (GOLD analysis project Ga0181559, IMG submission 133752) | Coastal salt marsh microbial communities from the Groves Creek Marsh, Skidaway Island, Georgia - 011508AT metaG (megahit assembly) | ecosystem: Environmental > Aquatic > Marine > Intertidal...
GAGGAGGAGGAGGAGGGGGAGGAGGAGGAGGAGGAGGAGGGGGGAATCGCGACGGCGGCGGCGGCGGCGGCGACGACGTCCCCGGGTCGCTTCTTCTTCGCGTCCTCGCCGCGTTTTTCTTGCAGTCGCGGAGCGCGCTCATGGGATGCAAGACGTACGACGACCTGCTGCTCGTCTCGCAGCGGCTAGGGAGCGGCGGGAAGGTGAGCGCGAGCGCGTTGCTCGCCGCGGCGGCAAAGTTGGAGATTCCTCCTCGGTGACGACGGGATCGGGAGCGGGAGTGGGATTTTTCTCGAGGCTACGATGGTTGAGTGAATAAAAGAATACTGTAGACCTCCGCCGAGCGCTCGCGCTCGCGCTCGTCTCGCCGCCGCTCACTCGTCGCCGCCGCTCGCGAAATAATTCGGCCGGTCCCCCACCGCGTACTCCCCCCTGAGATCTTTCGGCGAGAACGCGACGCCGCCCTCCGCGACCATCCCGGACGTCGCGCCCGTCAAGTCCACGACGCGAACCTCCCCGAGCGCGAACGGGTAATCCAAATGATGCCGACGCAAGTCCGTGCCCATGAGCGCCGCGGTGAACAGCGACAGCGTGTCTTGATGCGACACCAGGATCACGTCCTCGCCGAAATACGTCGACTCCAGGCGCGTGAAACACTCCAACGCGCGGCGGAAGAGGTCCCTGGGGGACTCCACGGAAGCAGAGGGCTGCAGCGACGCCGGCACCGGCGGCGGCGTGTTCAACGCGTCTAAAGCGTCCCCGTTCCACACCGCCTGGTGCGCGTCCTCGCTCCCACCGTCCAGCGCGCCCATCTTCCGCGGGTCCAGAAGCCCGCTGAACTCCGTGCGCAGCTGCGAGAAGAGCAGCCCGAAGTCCTCGCGCAGGATGAGCGACGACTGAGGGTCGAGGGTCCATACGAGTCAACGTCGGGATGGAGTTGAAAGGCGTCAGATGGAGTTGAAAGGCGTCGATGGCGGGGATTGAAAGCGAGGGACCCTGGGCGGAGAGAGACGCCGGGCAAAGTCCTTAAGGATCGGCGTTCACCACGCGGACGCGGTCGTATAGGGACCAGCGTACAGAACGCACCTGAAAACTCCGCTGAAAGTTTGACGTGTACAGCCACGACGGCGCGGCGTCGTGCTCCTCGATCATCACGCGCGCCGCCTCGTGCATCTGCTCGATCCCTCTCGGGGTGAGCCCGTACGTCGTGTCGTACTTGAACGACGGGTTCGACAGCACGAGCGATCGCGTATCGAGCGTGCTCTCGCCGTGACGGACGAGGAAGTAGCGGTTGTGCAGGCGCGACGGGAGGTCGATGAACGCGCGCGCGGGATCGGGACGCAGAACGCCGCCGGTCGTCGTCGCGGCGATCGCGGTCAGCGCGCCCGCGCCGAGGAGGAGGCTCCGGCGCGACGGCGACGTCGAGGGGTGGTCGTCGCGGCGGCGGCGGCGGCGGCGGCGCGCGTCGTCCGCGGCGTCGTCGGCGACGCCGCGCGAGGCGTCGTCGTCGGATTCGCGCGAGCGATCGATGTCCGATGCGCTGGCGCCCGCGATCACGCGCGCGGCGCGCTCTCGTCTCGACGCGTCGCACGACGCGCGACGCGGCGCGATCGCCGCCGCGACCGCGACCGTCGCGGAGGACATGCCCGACCGCGGTGGACGAGTCCCCGCGGCGACGTCCGAGATTGCGGAGAGAGTGTGACGCCCGGGAGCGCGCGTGGAGTCGGCACGGGTGAGCGTGACATTGACAGTTGGCACTTGACAGATTGTCTCGTTCAGGTACGGAATTCCGTCCCTTCCGGGCGAAAAACTGAGAATTTTTCCCTATGGGCAATTGATTAGGCGTGCTTTTCGTATTGTACGGGGAAATTCCTCTATGGGCAATTAGTTCGGTTTGCGCGCGCGCACGCGCGCGCCATCACGCGCGCGGCTGCGTGCGCCCGCGCGCGCGGCAGCGCCCACGCCTGGTGTACGAACGCGCCCGCCGCGTCTCGACTCGTGAGCCTCGAACGCGTCGCCTGGAGGACGCGGAGAGCTCGCGACCCTCAAAACACTGCGCTGTGATTCAGTTCCACCCGGCGACGACCTCCGGCCCTCCCTTCGTCACGCCGCACGCTCTCTCCCTCTGCAGAAGCGCCCTCTCGCGCGCTCGCAGCGCGCCGTCGCGCTCCGCGTGCGCGCGGAGCAAGAGCTTCGCGCCGAGCTCGTGCTCCTTGATCGCGCTTCTCGCCCTCTCTCGCTCCTTGTCCGTCTTCCGAAGCTCCGCGCCGACGGTCGCCTTGAGGTCCGCGGCGGCCTTTTTCGCGCGCTCCTCCGCGGCGCGCTCCCTCTCTTTCAGCGCCGATTCGCGCTCTCTCAGCTTCTCGAGCTCCTCCGCGTATCTCTCCTTGAGCTCCTCCGCGGCGTGTTTCTCGCGCTTCGCCTGCGTCTTCTCGCGCTCCGCGATCTTCTTCTCTCTCGCGTCGAGCTTCGCCTCGCGCTCGCGCAGGTCGTGGTCGTCTCTCGAGGCGTCCTCGGGGACGAGCTCCCCCAATTTCGCGAGAACGTCCATCTGCGCTTCGCGCTCGTCGCACGCCCTCTCGCGGCATTCCACCCCTTCTTCGCGGTAGCGGACGACCTCCTCGCGTTTACGGAGGATCTCGCTCTTGTCCGGGGTGGACGTCGACATCGCGACCGTGCGGGTGGTGGTCGCGCGCGCGATTGATTATGATCGGAGCCAAGCGCATTCTCGGTCTGGAAATCCGTGTGTCTTGGTCTCCGGGAAATTGCACTGTCAGCTTCGATTTTTGGCGAGCGCGCAGACTGCGTAGTAGTCGAGCTTAAGCCGACGTCCTCGCGGGTTCATCGGTTTGACTTTTCAAACAAACTACTCGCACGCGCACGGCAACTAAGGGCATCGTCATCGTCATCGCCACGAACGCGGACGTCTCGCCGCTCGCTCGCCTCGCCTCTTCGCGTCAACTTTTCATCATTTTTTCATTCTCTTTAGTTTTTTCACTCCACCTGGTCTCTCCCCGCGCCGTACACGATCGCCTCGAGCTTCCGTCGAATCATGAACCGCGCGCGCTTCGGCAACGCCTGAAACTCCCCCGCCGGCGTCATGAGCGCCTTGGCCGGCGACGCCAGCGCGTCGTACACGCCGAGCGCGACGAAGTGCTTGAACCAATCCAAGATCGGCCCCGCCCCGGCTTGCGCCAGGATGTTCGGCACGAAAAGCGGCTTCGTCAGCGTCATCGACACCAACGTCCGACCGAGCCCTTTGAACGTGACCACGTCCTGCAGAAACGGTCGCAGCACGTCGTCCCCGAGCGACTCCATGACGCCGAAGTTGATCGTCATGAGCTCGTTTATGAAGTCGCGGCGTCTCGGTTTCGAGTCGTACGGGACCATCATGCATCTCTGGAATAACCACGAGGCGGATAACGCGGGTTGGTAGTCGTTCACCGCGCGCAACGCGTCGCGGTCGAGCGCGTCCGCGTCCAACGCTTCCTCCACCGCGCCGACGATGCGCGTGATGTGCCTCAAGATCGCGGCTAAACCACCGAACGACAGCGGGGATTGTATCCCGCTCGCGTCGCCGATTTGCATCACGCGGTCGAAGTCCGTCCGCAACGGCGAGTCTCGGTACGTCGGAAACGTGCCGAAGAGGACGCGTTTCACGTTCACGTCTTCGATGGAGTTCAAGCCCTGATACTTCGGCATCAAGTCCCAGTAATCGTCCAGCATCGACGAAATGCTCGGCCGCTTCTCGTCCGCGTCCATGTACGTGAACATGTACGTCGTGCGGTCCGTAGGGCCCGTGGACGCCGGAAACGCTTCCCAAAAGTACTGCCCGCGGTAATCCTCCTCGATGTCCGTGCACGTGTAAATCAGGTCCGCGCCGTCGTTGTTCTCGAACCCCTCCGCGCAGGACCCGACGACGACGCACACGCCGTCCGGCTTCATATCCCCGCGGATCTGTCGCACGATCGGCGACCCGAACCCCATGCAGTCGATGACCAAGCGCGCTCGAATCGGCGCGCCGTTGACGTCCAGTCGCGCGGCGTCGTCGAAAACTTCCACGCCGCCGAGAGTCGAGTTCTCGAAGACCACGCCGCCGGCGTCCTCGAACCTCTCGCGGCACCGCGCGACGAGCCTCTCGGGAGATATCCCCGTGTTCAGAATGTCCCTCGTCACGAGGTCCTTCGCCCCGCTGTTATGGAACCCGCACCGGATCGGGTTAAACTCGATCATCACGCACGCGTCCACGTCTTCCCGCGTCAACGCGCCCACGTCCACCAGCGCCGCCGTCTCCGCCCTCGAGACGTTCCACTCCTGCGCGCGACCTCGCAGCGGCCCACGTTCGACGACCGCGACCTTGACGCCGCGGCGTTGCAGCGCGGTTGCGACGAGAATGCCGAGCGTGCCGCCGCACACGACGACGTCGAACGCGTCGGCGTCGTCGGCGGCGGCGGCGTCGTCGAATCCGGTCGTCGTCTCGCCGGGGTGCACGCGGACGTACGGCGTCGACGGCCGCGGCGGGAACTGCCCGGCGCGCGTCCTCGCCCACGCGGCGTCCAGGCCTTCCAGCGCCGCGAGCGTCGTGCGGCCGCCCGCGCCGAGCGCGGACGCGGACGACGACGATGACGACGCCTCGAGTCTCGTGAGGATGTCTCGCGTGCGATCGCTCGCGAACGACGTCGGCGTCGGCGTCGGCGTCGGCGTCGGCGTCGACCCGCCTCCGCCGCCTTCTCCTCCCGCGGCGGTCTCGGCCGCGGCGCGCGCGCGCGCGCGAGGCGAGCGCGACGTCCCGCGGACGCGGCGTCCGGCGAGCGGCGCGACGCGATCGCGGCGCGAGGAGGAGGACGTCGACGTCGACGTCGACGCGGCGGAAAGTCTCGTCGTCGCCGAGAGCGCCGAGAGCGACGTCATCGCTCGCGCGCGTCGCGCGTTCCCGACGTTCGCGCGCGCGTATCGCGCGGCGACGATATCGATCGTCCTTCTCGAGCGCGCGTGGACGTCACGCGAGCGCGTCGACGGCGCGCGCGTCCGCGTGTTGAGCGCGCTATGAAGATAAGATGAGTCGCAGTGAGCGCTCGCGAAAACAGCACAGGAAACGACGCTTCGAAAGAATAAATCATCACTCGGACGGGCCGAAGAAACCGCCGACGCCTCCTCTTCACCCGCCTCTCAGCTCGCCGTGCAATCGCGCGAGCTCCGGGGCGATGATATCCCGCAACCCGACCGGGTTGTCCACGTGCAGCCAGTGCCCCGCGTTCGCGAGCTCGTGATACTTGAGCACGCCCTTCCCCTCGTCTTTGCCGCCTAAAACTTCCAAAATCTCCGATCGCGCTCGAATAGTCTCCACTAAATCGCTCGGCCACCGCGCGGACCGCATCGCGCGCACGACGTGCACCTCCGTCCCAGACGGCGGGTCTAACGACGTCTGTAAGCACCCGTCGTCGCGCTGCGGAGGGAGGGGAGTGGGAGTGGGAGAGACGGGCGCGGAGGGAGGTCAGCGGCGACCGAGGGACGGAGACGACGCGCGAGTTTTGGATGTGGAACGGAACGAAATGACGAAACCGAAAAAACCGAAATTACGCCGTTCGCGTCCGCCGCCGCGCCGCACCTTGTACGCCGCGTACAGCGCCGCCGCGCCCTTCACGTCGAACGTCCACGTCAGCTTCGACATCGCCCCCGCGCTCGGATCGATCGGCACGAGGTTACTCCCGAGCCAGCTCACCAAGTCCGGCGGGAACGCGACGCCGCTCGACCGCAGCGCCGGCTCCAGGTCCTCCCTCGCGGCGAATTCGCGCGGCAACGCCGCGACCGTCTCGATGACTTTCTGCACGCTGTGCGGGTCCGCGTCCGGGGGCAAGTACGTCGGCACGGAGTCCAGCGACCACGTCTGGTGCGGCGGCGCGTCGGTCGCGTTCGCGTGGGCGGTCGCGCCGCCGCCGCGCGACGCCGCCGCCGCCGCCGCCGCCGCGCGCGCGACGTGCCTCAGCGCGACTTTGCCGCCGAGCGAGTGTCCGAGCACGGCGGCGACGGGCTCCGATCCCGACCGGCCGTGGGTTCGGAGGATGTGCCCCGCGACGGCCGCGACCGCGGACGCGGCGACGTCCACGGCGTCGACGCCGTCGCGGTCCGGGTCCGGGTTGCGGAGGGATCGTAACGCCAGGTCTGCGTGCGTTTTCCCGTGCCACACGTGATCCACGAGCGCGAATCGGAACGGCGCGCGCCGCTCCGCGAGCGACGACGACAGCGCGCGCGTGAACGTCCGCCAGTTCCTTCCCGCGCCCATGAGACCGTGGAGCACGAGCGCGATCGGCGCGTCGGACGCGTTCGGCGTCCCCGCGGGGGGTTCGATCATCTCGTACGCGAGCGGCGACGGCGACGACGACGACGACGACGACGACGACGACGCGGAAAGCCATCGGGGGGTGCCCAAAATTCCGCCGGCGACGCCGCGCCATCGACGACCGCGCGTCGCGCCCGCGAGCGCTCTCGCGATCCTCCCGGGGCCGCTCGCCGCCATGGTACCGCGCGTCCCTGAGCTAGGCGGGAGGGGGAAGAAGCGGCGGGGACGTGGAGGGCGCCCGCCGCGCGCGCGCGGATCTGAGGCGCGAAGCGACGCGCTCGGGCTGGATGGTGATTTTCGTCCTCGTCCCCCCTGCCCGCAAAGTCGCGTGCCGTCAGAAACGCGCGCGCGGACTGGACCGCGGCCGTCGGCGGCGACGACGCGCTTTCCATGACGCGGTGACGCGACCGGGTCGCGAAGATCGAACACTTCCTCCAGCTCGCGCGGCGATGACGAACGACGACGACGGATGGGGATACGACGACGACGACGACGACGACGACGACGACGACGACGTCGACGCGCGCGACGAGGGAGATCTCATCAGACGCATCGATGCGGAGGGTGCCAACTCCGACGTCGCCGCGGCGCCTCATCGTCATCACCCATCCCCGGCGCCCGCCGCGCCTCCCCCTCCCACGAGCGCGTTCACGAACGCGTTCACGAACGCCAAGGCTGGGATGGAGGGCGTGGACAGAGAGATGGTCAAGCGCGTCGTGCACGACATGAGCGTGAACAGCGCGCACTTCGCCACGGAGTCGCGCAAAGAAGCCGCCGTCGAGGCGAAGATACTCGCGATGAAGAAACGCGCGGCGTCGATTCGCCCGTCCGCGCTCGCGACGATCAAAGCCGCCGTGGACGACCGCGTCGCGCGCATGGAAGCGTCGCGCGACCTCACGAAGACGTGGGTGCACGTGGACATGGACTCTTTCTTCGCGTCGGGTGCGTCCTCGCTCGTTACACTACGCCGGTCCCCGTGCGACCCCGTCCGCGCGGTGCGCGCCGTTCCTTAAGGACTTCGCCCGCGACGCCTCACGACTCATCATCCAACTGACGCGCCCCCGTGCTCCACCTCGACGTACCGTACGTCGCCTCGCGTGGACCCTCCCCTCCCTCGACCCTCAGTGCACATCCTCGAACGGCCAGAGCTGAGAGACGTTCCGATGGCCGTGGGAGGGATGTCGATGATCAGCACCGCCAACTACGCCGCGCGGAGGTTTGGCGTGCGCAGCGCGATGCCGGGGTTCATCGCGAAGAAGTTGTGTCCGCAGCTCGTGTTCGTGGACAGCGACTTCGCGAAGTATAAGCACTACGCGTCGCTCACGCGCGAGGTGTTTAAAGAGTACGACCCTCAGTTCGACGCCGGGAGCTTGGACGAGGCGTACCTCGAGATCAGCGCGTACTGCGCGGGGAAGTCGATGACGCCGGCCGACGTCGCGGAGGCGCTGCGGCGCGAGGTGAGGGAGAAGACGAAGCTGACGTGCAGCGCGGGCGTCGCGCCGACGCGACGCCTCGCGAAGGTGTGCTCCGACGCGAACAAGCCCGACGGTCAGATGGTGATCGAGCCGACGCGCGACGCCGTCGCGGCGCTGCTGTCGTCGCTCCCCGTGCGGAAAATCGGCGGCGTCGGGAAAGTGTTGGACCGAACGCTCGCCGCGTTCGGGATCGCGACGTGCGGCGACCTCCTCCGCGAGCGCGCGCTCGTCGTCGCGCTGTTCAGCGAGGTTCAGTCCGATTTTCTCCTCGGCGTCGCCATCGGCGTCGGCGGCGAGGCGCGCCCGGCGAGACCCCCCGGGTGGGCGCCGCAGCGGAAGAGCCTGTCGCAGGAGCGCACGTTCGCGCCGACGGCGGACGCGCGCGCGCTCGCGGCGAAGATCGCGGCGCTCGCGGAGGAAGTCGCCGCGGGGCTGGCGCGCGAGAACCTGCTGACGCGCACGGTCACGCTCAAGATGAAACGCGCGGACTTTGAAGTCGCGCAACGGCAGACGTCGCTTCCGCGTCCGACGAACGACGCGCAGACGATATCCGACGCGGCGCTGCGGCTGTTCCGGGGAGAGAAGAACACCCACGGGTCGTTGCGGTTGCTCGGCGTGAGAGCGAGCTCGTTGGAGATCGCGGGGGAACCGAGAGGCGCGCCCGCGGCTGGCCAGGCGAGAATCGACGCGTCGACGTTTTTTCAGCCGGCGGCGGCGGCGGCGGCGGACATCTCCGGGGACGACGACGACGCCGCCGCGACGTACGCGTGCGACGCGTGCGGCGGGAAGCGGATCCGCGAGGACGACCGCGCGGAGCACGAGGACTGGCACTTCGCGATGACGCTGCAGCGCGAGGAGCGGACGACGGCGATTTCCGCGGCGGGGCCCGCGACGCGCGGCGGTGGCGGCGGCGGCGGCGGCGGGAGAAGGGACGCGACCGCGAAGCGAAAACGTCCGAAAGACCAGCGGTCGCTTCTGTCGATGTTCGACCCGAAGCGATGACGCCGTACTGATGAGTACGAAGGTATAGCACATCATCGTAGACGTAGCATAGCGCGAATTCTTTTACAACAGAAACTACAACGCGACGAGACGGTCGTCACCCCCTGTTTCCCTTTTGCATCGTCCGCCACTTGTCCTTCAAGTGCACGTTCGTCCGCGCCGGGTCAAAAACCCCGGCGCCTTCCGTCTGAATCTTCTTCCAGTTGCTCTCGCCGTACTTCTTCACCAACCGCTCGAGCTCTTTCACCTCCTCGTCGGACCAGTACTGTTTCTTTTTCCTCCCCGTGGCCGTCGTCGCGTGCTTCTTCTTTTCGACGGCGAAACTCGGCAGCGTCGGCGTCCCCTTCTCGCCCGGGGTCGTAAACTGCGAGTCCCCGTCCCACTCCACCGTCGTCGCGCCGGGTTTCCGCGTGGACGAGATCTTCATCTTCTTCGCGCGGATCGCCGCGGGGGAGGGCTCGTCGTCGTCGTCGTTGTCCGCGGGGGCGATCTCTTCTTGCGTCTCGTTCGCCGTCGCTCGCTTCCCGAGCTTCTTCCACGCCGCCGCGTCTTCGCCGCCGCCGCGGGTCGTCCTCGTCGTCGCCTTCGCCGCCTTCGCCGCGGGCGGCGCGTCCTCGTCCTCGTCCTCGTCCTCGTCGCTCGACGTCGTCGCGTCGCGACGCGCCGCCGCCGCCCTCGCGTCGCCGTCCCTCTCCTTCTTCGGCAGCAGCAACCCCTCCTCGACCATCGGGTTGTACGCCCCGCGCGCGATGTCAATCGCGACGAGCTCCAAAAAGCTCGGCCCCATCGCCTTGATCACGCTCGAGGCGTACTGCGCGAGCTGCTGCAGAAGCTCCTTCTCCGCGTGCCAGCGGTTGAGCACCTCTCCCGCGCGCGCCGGGGTCGCCCACTCGCACACCCTGGCCAAGCCGTCGCGGCAGTTCACGAGCGTCTCCGCGTCCAGCCACGGCGACGTGTCCTTCAGATCCTCCACGAGGTACGCGTGCACGGCTTCTTTGAACGCCTTGACGTTGGGTTTCGGTCCGCGCAAGTGCGTGATGCAGGTTTCGCTGTAACACCGCGCGACGAGAAGCGGCGACGGGACCGGAAGGACACCCCCCGCGGCGTCGAGCGTCGACGTCTTATCGCCCACGGTGACGAGCGACTCGAAGACCATCATGGCGCATTTTTTGTCGATGTGCTCGAAGTTGCGCGTGGAGTAGTTTAAAGAGTCGAGGAGGAGGCGGATCTGCGCGCGGAGTGGAGGAGGCGGGATTTGGAGCTTCAGCGATCGGCGTTCGTTTACTTTTTCTCTTTCTTCGTCGGAATTGAATTGGGAATCGGGTGCACACATCGCGAGATCGGGCGCGAAGCGGCGGACGACGCGCGCGCGCCGCGAGTCCGCCCCGGCCCTTCCGAACGCGGACGGACGAACGCGCGGACGAAGGGACGAGCGCGCGAGCCGAGGCGCGCGGGGTGCCGCGGGGTGCCGAGGGAGGGGGCCCGCCGGGCGCGCATTCATTCACCTGAAGATGCGCGGGGAGGTCGACGCTCTGCATCTTCGGCGTGAGCGCGGCCATGCATCGCAGCTTCGCCTCGTTCGAGAGGCTCTGCGAGCACGTGATGAGCTCGATCGCCCACGCGAGCGCGGTGTCGTGCGCCGCGTCGGTCGCGGGGTTCGCCATGACGAGGTGGGGCGTCCGGGGAATGCGGCGACGGGCCCGCGGTGTCCGCGTTTCGAACCGTCGAATATCAACGGGCCGCTAAACCCGCTAAACCCTAGCTTACAGAGTACCCTAATTAGGGTTCGGCCGGCCACGCGGCTGCGAGACCAGACGACGACAAGCGCGTGATCTGAGCGACGTCGACGCGTTCGTCAGTTCCGAAGGGCGCATGGCGTCCGCGGCGGCGACGCGCGTCTCCGGACGCGTCGCGCCGTCGCCCCTCTGCCGGCATCGCGCGGCGTCGCGGCGTCATCTCCGCGCCGCGTCGTCGCGCGCGCGAGCGACGGTCACGGCGGCCGCGTCCGGGGCGAGCGGCGACGGCGACGGTGACGGTGATGGCGACGGTGACAAGAAGACGACGCCGTCGACGCCGTCGTGGGAGGATCTCATCGCGTCGCAGATCGACGCCGACCTCGCGCGCGAGCGCGCCGAGCGCGAGGACATGTACGGATGGGACCTCCCGAAGGAGCGCGTCGTGCTCGTCGGCGTCGGCGGGCAGCGGAACGACGAGAAGGCGTCGCCGAACGCGTACGGGTTGGACGACTCCTTGTCCGAGCTCGCGCAGCTCGCGGAGACCGCGGGGCTTCAGGTGGTCGGGCGCGTGACGCAGCGCCTGCGCGCGCCGCACCCGGGGACGTACGTCGGGAAGGGGAAGCTGCGGGAGTTGAGGCTCGCGTGCGGGCTGACGGACGACGTCGCGGAGGAGGACGAGGAAGAGGAAGCGCACAACGACGACGACGACGACGATTTCGACGAGTTCGAGTTTCAGTGGGAAGACGTCTCCGAGGACGAGGACGAGGACGCGTCCGCGCCGCCGTCCCCGCGGCCCCCGGCGCCGATACCGGAACAACCGCATCCGAAACCGAAGCCGCGCGTCGTGGACACCGTCGTCTTCGACGACGAGCTCACGCCGCGGCAGAACCGAAACCTCGCGAAAATTCTCGACGACAGAGTCCAAGTCTGCGACCGGACGATGCTCATCTTGGACATCTTCTCGCAGCGCGCGAGGACCGCGGAAGGGCAGCTCCAGGTCGAGATGGCGCAGCTGGAGTACCAGCTCCCGCGTCTGAGCAAGATGTGGACGCACTTGGAGAGACAGGCGGGCGGCGGCGCGGGCGGCGGCGGGCAAGTCAAGGGCATGGGAGAGAAACAGATCGAGATCGATAAGCGCCTGCTGCGCGACCGAATCGTGATGCTGAAGCGCAAGCTGGACAAGGTGTCGACGCACAGGGCGGCGTACAGAGACCGCCGAGCGGCGGCGCCGATCCCGGTCGTCTCCTTGGTGGGGTACACGAACGCGGGGAAGAGCACGGTGTTGAACGCGCTCGTCGGCGCGGGCGTCCTCGCGGAGGATAAGGCGCGTTCTATACACTGGTTCCCATACGACCGCGTTGGCGTGGTGAACGCCGATCCTTAAGGACTTTGCCCGGCGCATCTCTCCGCCCAGCTCTCGCTTTCAATCCCCGCCCTCGGCGTCTTTCAACTCCACCTGACGCCTTTCAACTCCACCCCGACGTTCGCTCGTATGGAACGACCCTAAGCTCTTCGCGACGCTCGACCCGACGACGCGAAGGCTCTCGCTACCGAACGGCAAGGACGTCCTCCTGACCGACACCGTGGGGTTCATTCAGAGGCTGCCCACGGATTTGATCGCCGCGTTTCGAGCGACGCTGGAGGAGATCAAAGACTCGACGCTGCTGCTTCACGTCGTGGACATCTCGTCGCCGCTCGCGGGCGCGCAAGTCGCCGCCGTGGAGGCGGTGCTGGAAGACCTCGGCGCGTTGGACATCCCGCGCGTGACCGTGTGGAACAAGGTCGACGCGCTGTCGGGGTGGTGCGACGGTGGCGGCGGCGGCGGGGGGGGTGCCGTCGGGGGTGCCAACTCGGGGGGTGCCGATGCTGAC
>Ga0181559_10005278_pt1 | contig 12388 bp, 4 predicted proteins | sample 011ome_21_FD_133752 | JGI IMG/M metagenome (GOLD analysis project Ga0181559, IMG submission 133752) | Coastal salt marsh microbial communities from the Groves Creek Marsh, Skidaway Island, Georgia - 011508AT metaG (megahit assembly) | ecosystem: Environmental > Aquatic > Marine > Intertidal zone...
CGAGATGTCCCCCGCGCGCGCCGCCGACATCGCCGCCGCCGCCGACGCCGCCGTCTCATCTCGAACGCGCGGAGGTCTGGACGGCGAAGCCGCGCTCGCGCGCGCCTTCGAGGCGGCGGCGTCGGCGCGCGGCGACTTCGGCGTCGCCTCCGCCTCTCGGCGCCGCGGTTTAGGGTCCGAGACCGACACCTCTAAACCTCTCAGACCGATCGTGCGCGACGCGGCCGCGCTCGTTTCCCTGAAGCGGCTCGCGGTGGCGATGGCTGCCGAGATGCACGCGCGCGGCGACTTGCGCGCGGCGTCCTCCTTCCCGCGCTCGGGTTCCGCCGAGACGCGAAAGGAAAAGGAAAAGCCGCGCGAGAGAGAAGTGGACCCGCGAACCGCGCGGGCGCGCGCGGCGCTGCGCGACGCGGCGCGCGCGGGCGCCCGCGCGACGTACGGAGACGCTTCCGGCGTTTCCGACGTTTCCGTTTCCGGCGGTGTCTCGCGCGCCGCAGAGACTGCCGCCGAGGCGCTGTGCGACTCGGACGCCATCGCGCGGCGCGTCCTGGCGGTGCCGTCCGCGGAGGAGGCGGCGGCGGCGGCGGCGGCCGGGGGGCGCGCGCGGGGCGAGCGGTTCGTGGCGGCGTCGTGGGGCCTCGGCTCGCCGGACTCGGGCGGGGGGTACGTCGTGCGGCCGGGGGACGTGCTGGCGTACGAGGTGAAGTGGGCGGAGGCGGCCGAGGTGGACGCGGACGACCCGGTGATGGGCGTGAGCCCCGGGGACGACGGACCCGTGTCGTTCGACGCGTCGTCCGCCGACGCCGACGCCGAGACGAGGGGGACGCGACGTCGGGAGACGTCTCCCGCGGATGCGTTTGTCTTCTCTCGTCGCGATCGGACGGATCCCGAAAGGTTTTCGTTTTCCGGGCGCGTCGATCGCCGAGCCTTCGTCGCGCTGGACGTCGAGACCGACGACGGCTCTCGGCTCGGGGACACCGACGCGGTGGACCAGCACGGCTTGCGGGCGCACGCGTCCTCCGACTTGACGCGCGCGATGAACGCCGGCGACGAATTTAACATTAACAATTCGCGTTGGTACGCGCGGCGCGTCGCCTTTCCCGACGCCTTCGTCGGGAAAACGCTCACCCGATGGCTGGCCGTCTGCGAGCGCGACGCGCCCGCGCGCGTACGCGCGGGCATAAGGCACGTTCGCGTGCTCGGCGAGGACGGAGAGGAGGCGTACGTCGCGCTCGCCTCCGCGGGAACGCCGCGAATCGAGGAGGCGCAGGAGTCTTTTTAGGGTGGTGTATTATTATCATACTAAATGCCCACTGCGTCTGTGTCTGGCATTTACTACATTCGGACACTGGAACCTCTCGCTGTGATTCGAGACGCGTCGACGCGCGGACTGGACGCACGGAAAAGCGCGAGCCGCCCCTCCAACCCTAGTGGATAAAGGTATAGGTTTCGCGTGACGCCGACGCGGAGGTCACACCCACGCGCGAGTCCTCGCGTCGAAGTCCGAGCGCGTACGCCCCCGAGTCTTCACACGCGCGCGTCGAAGCTCACGCACGCCTCGCACGCCGTCTTTCGCCCTCGAGGCTCGACCGAAGCCCCGCCCGTCGACCGTCGCATTCCGAGCCCCTCGTCCCGGAAACGTCGTCATGGCTTTTCACGCGATCGTCGCCGACGCGTCCGCGCTCGTCACGGTGGCGCGCGCGGGCGTCGTCGCCCGCCGACCCTCGGTCGCCGCCGCCGGTGGTAGTGCGTCGCGCGCGACCGGCATCGGTTTCAAGTCCGGCGTCGCGCTCATGGGCGCGCGCGTCGCGCCCGCCCCTCTCGGCGTGGGCACGCCATTTGCGCGAGGATTAGACGTCGTGGCGATGGCGCGCGGGCGCGGGCGCCGCGGCGGCCGCGGGCGCGGCGGCGGGCGCGGGCGCGGGCGCCGGGGCAGCCGCGTCGCGATGGACCGCGGTCCGCTGCGCAACGAGAACATCGACCTGCCCGAGGTGCGCGTGATCGACGACGCGACGAAGGAGGTGATCGGCGTCATGTCCTCGGACGACGCGTTGGACATCGCCGAGGAGGCGGGGCTGGACCTGGTGCTCATGTCGCCCGAGGCGAACCCCCCGGTGTGCCGTTTGATGAACTACAGCAAGTACAAGTACGAGCAGGAGAAGAAGGCGCGCGAGACGCGCAAGCGGGCGGCGGCGACGAAGGTTGAGCTTAAGGAGCTCAAGATGCGGTACAACATCGACGTGCACGACTACGGCGTGCGCCTCAAGGCGGCGAAGAAGTTTCTGGAGGGCGGCGACCGCGTGAAGGTGATTTGCCAGTTCCGCGGGCGCGAGAACGAGTTCCGGGACCTGGGGCGCGACATGTTCGTGCGCTTCGTGGAGGACGTGGGCGAGGATCTCGGCACCATGGAGGGCAATCCGAGCATGGAGGGGAACAGGATGGTCATGTCCATCGCGCCCGTCAAGGAGAAGAGCGCCAACAACGTGAGCACGCGGCAGGAGCGCAACAAGCGCAAGCAGGCAAAGAAGGACGCCGCCGCCGCCGAGGAGGGCGCCGCCGAGGAGGACGAGGACGGGTCGTACGACGAGGACGACGAGGACGACGAGGACGACGAGGAGGGGTCGTTCGACGAGGAGTACGAAGAGGAGGCGGAGGAGGTGACCGTGACCTCCAATTGAAGGAAGCGGCGCGCACGCGTAGAATTGTGATTTTTTCTCGGCTTTTTTCTCGCGCGAAAAGTCGTCCAAACAAAACGCACCCAAAAACGCCGCGTCGCGGTCGTCGTCGTCCGTTGTCGTCGTCTCGCATCGTCTCTCTCTCGGTCCCGTCCTCTCGTCGCGCGCGCTCACGCCGGCGTCGCCCCGGCGGGCCCAGGAAGCAGGCCCGCGACCCCCTCCGCGAGGGGGGGGGAGGGGATCACCGCCTCCGCGTGCATCTCCACGTGGATCTCCGGAAACTTCAAGCACGCGGCTTGCGTGACGCGCGTGGGGCGGAGATGGCGCTCCACCTGGTGGACGTCGAAAAACTTGTCCCAGGCGAAGTTCATCTTTTCGACGAAGCGGATGTCGCTGACGTACACTGTCACCCGCAGGACGTGCGCGAGGTCCGTGCCCGCCTTGTTCAGGATCTGCTTCAGGCGGTTCAGCGCCTCGCCCGTCTGCAGCGCGACGTCGTGGCCGCACGTGCTGCCGACGACGCCCGTCAGGTACACCGAGCGACCGAAGACGGTGATCGGCGCGTACCCCAGGTCCTGATCGCCACTCGCCACGCGTTTGATCTGCGTTTGATCTGCCGAGAGCGCGATGTGCCGCCGCAGCTCTTCCACCATCGAACGCATGGCGCGGTTCTCTGCCTTGAGCTCGTCCAGCTGGCGGTCGGTGGTCTGCTGCCGGATCATCATCTCGCGCACGACTTCGACATCCGCCAGTCGCGCGTCGGGGCCCGTCGCGTCGCCGTGGGTCCCGTTGTTTCCCGAACGCCGCTCTCGCGTCGGGGTGCCGAGCGCGTGCGCGTCGTAGCCGGGCAACGCGTACGGCGCGATGTCGTGCTGCTCCTCGCCCGCGAACGGCTGCATGCCGGCGAGGTCGCCCATGGGCCCGTCCACCTCCTCCCTCTCCTGCGCCTCGACGCCGTGCGTCTCGAGCATGTGGTCGATGAGCTCGCGCCGCGTCCGGCACCGCAGGTGGCACTCCGTGCAGACGCGCGCCGAGGGCTCCAGCAGGACCCCAGGGTCGTCCTCGGGCACATCCGCATCCGCCGCGCCGCCGTCGGAAGCCTCAGCCTCGAGGGCCAGCTGCCGCGCGGTCGCGGGGCGCCCGCGATGCGCCGCCCGCGGCTTGGGGGTCTTCTTCGCCGCCATGTACGCCTTGTGCTCTTCCCACGCCGCCCGCCCCGCTTCCTTCTCCTCCCGCGTTTTCCCGTCGTTGATGTGCTTCTTGTAGTGCCCCGGGACGCCCTGCGGCCCCTTGAACAGCTTGTCGCACACGGGGCACCGGTCGCGCGTCGCGGTGATTCGAGCGCGTTTCGGGTCGCCCGCGCCGACCGCGGCGTCCGCGGCGCCGCGCTTCGCGCCCGAGCCCGAAAACGCCAGCCGCGTCGCCTCGCGGTTCAGCTCCTCCGAGTCGGCGTCCGCATCCGCGTCCTCCGCCGCGCGGGGATGAAGCGCGGGGATGAAGCGCGAGACGCCGCGCGCGCCGCCCCGCGGCGCGCGGCGCGCGCCCATCTGCTCGCGCTCGGAGTCGCGCTCGTCGTCCGACGACGAGTCGCGCGTCGCGTCGGCGTCCGGGCCGACGGTCGTCGGCCGCATCTCGAACGCGCCGTCGTCGTCGCTCTCGTCCTCGTCCAAGCCCGCCGAGGGGTCCGCGTCCCCCGCGTCGTCGTCGCCCGCCTCGCCGAGGGACGCCTCGCCCACCGCGGCGGACGCCGCGCGCCGCGCGCGCCGAGCCGCGGGACCCGCACCCGCCGGGGAGAGACCCGAGCCGCGCGCTTCGTCCTCGGACAGGACGACGAACGGGCGCTTCGACGCCCGGTGCTTCACGGCGAGGTGAATCTTGATCCCGGTCGCGTTCTTGAACGGGTCTCTGCCCTCGCACTCCGGGAACCCGCACACGTACGTGCCGTCCGAGAGGAGGACGTGCGCGACGTCGGGCTCGGGCTTCGACGCCGCCGCGCCGCGCCCGCCGCCGCGCCCGCGCCCGCGCCCGCGCCCGCCGCGCCCGCGCCCGCGCCCGCCCTGCGCCGCGGGGGGGGGCTCGTCCTCGGAAACCGCCGGCTCCGCGGAAACCGCCGGCGCCTCGACGAGGGCTCGCGCGCCGCGCCCGCCGCGCCCGCCGCGCCCGCCGCGCCCGCGCCCGCGCCCGCGCCCGCGCCCGCCGCGCCCGCCGCTCCCGCCGGGAGACATCGTCGCCGCCCCGTCGTCGTCGATGTCCCGGGTCCGCGCGCGCACCGGCGCGCGGGTCGACCGGCGGGGCTGCGGCGACGTCTTCTCCGCGTCGGGGGAGGGCGTGGTCGTCGCCGCCGCCGCCGCCGCCGCCGCGCGGCGCGCCCGCCCGGCCGGGCCCTTCGGCGCCTCCCCGTCGGCGTCCGCGTCCGTCGCGTCCGCGTCCATCGCGTCGCCGCTGACGGACTCCGAGTCCGATTCCGAGTCATCCGACGCGACCGCCGCGCCGCCGCCCGCGCGCGGCGTCGACGCCGGCGTCGTCTCGCCAACCCCCGGGGGCCCGTTCGCGGCGGCGTCGCCCGCCGCGTCGAGGCGCACGATGATGAAGTCCTTGACTCGCGCATCCTTCAACTTCTCCGCGAACCAGCCCGGCCTTTTCTTGCACCTGCGCAGGGCGTGGTACTGCATCATCGTCGCGCGCGCGAGGTCGTCCTTGCCGCAGAAGGGGCAGGCCACCTTCTCGTCCGCCGAGCCGAAGGGGGGGCCGGAGCCCTTGTACGCAAACCCGGGCGGGAGCTCGGGAAGCGCGCTCGGCGGGTACGGCTCCGCCGCATCCTCGGGGGTCCCAGCCTCGGGGGTCCCAGCCTCCTCGAGGGGGGGAGGGGGGGCGACGGAGCGGGGAGGCAACGGGACGCGACCCACGCCGAGGCCGGCGGCGCCGCGGCCACGGCCTCTCCCTCTGCCTCTGCCTCTGCCTCCGCCCCCGGCGGAGACCCTGGCAGCTTTTTCCGATTCGCCCCCCGCGGGTCGCGATTCCTCGAGGTTGGTGTACGTGTCCGTCCACGCCTTCGCGTCTGCCCACGCCGTGGTCGTGTCCTTGGAGGCGGCGCGCGTCATGCGCTTCGCGCCCTCGGAACGCTCGGGCTCGACGATGAGCTGGTTCAGGAGCTCGCTCACCTCTGGGCCCGCGTCCGGCGCCCCCGAGGTTCGCGGAGGTTCCGACGCGGTGTCCGGCGAGTCGTCCAGCCCGGACCCGCCGCTGGATTCGGGGGAAGGGGTCACGCCTCCCACGGGCGAGGCCGCGGTGCCCTCCCGGTCCTTCTTGGTACCGCTGTAGGGCGCCTTGATGATCTCCGCGCGCGCCGTCTCGGGCGCGTTGTCAATCACCGAGGACATGCGGGCGCGAGTGCCGCCGAGCGCGGGCGGGCGAGATCTGGAGCGAAACGCCGCTTCGCGAAAATTGCCCTAAACTCGGTGCGCCCCGACCTCGCGCGAAGGCGTGGAGACGCGCGCCGAGCGCGTATCGCGCGCGAGAGGGCTTGCGACTCTTGTGCGAAGGATCTGACGCGGTGCACGTCGCCGGGCGATGGCGAACGTGCGGGCGACAGTGTCCCACCCGGTCGCCTTCCCGAACAAATTTCGCGCAATTTTTCTAAAACTCCTTGTCACTTCGGAATAGTTTTGGCGCGTGTCCTTCCTCGTGAGACGCTGTCCGCCTCGGTATATGGGCAATTAGGCTGAGAGGTCATTCGGGAACGTTCTGGCAATTCCTGATGAGGCCGAGTCGATTCGCTGAAAACCTCTCCTATCCGGCACTATCGACGCATTGCGACTCGCGCTCGCGTCGCCTCGCGCTTCGACCACCGTCACGCGCCACCCGTCGCGATCGGCACAGCGCATCTCGAGCCGACGCATCTCATCCTCGCGCGCCTCGGTGCATCCGACAGCGCTCCGCGGTCAGCCGTACAGTCCGGCGTCGCCCCGAACGAAAACCTTTTCCGAGGGCGGTCACCATGAGGCGCGCGGCGTCGACGTCGATGCACAACCTCCAGGAGCTGATGGATCCCGGAGGCAAAGACACCATGCATGCCCGCATCGCTGCGCTCGAGGCGGAGGAGGCTGATACCGTGGATAATACGCAGCGGGTGATCATCGTGTGCAACTCGCTGCCGCTCAAGATGCGACACGACCCCGAGGGTTCCGCCGCGCGGGGGCACAGCTGGCACTTCGAGAGCGACCCCGACTCCATCTACGGGCAGAGCAGCGCGGGCATCCTGTCCGGCACGTCCGTGGAGAAGGTGATCTTCCTGGGCGGCCTCGGCAGCGAGGTGGAGCTCTTCGAGCAGGACGCGGTCGCCGCGGACATCTCCGAGCGCTTCAACTGCATCCCGGTGTTTTTAGGGGAGGAGCTCAAGGCGAAGCACTACAAAGGTTTCTGCAAGCAGTTCCTGTGGCCGCTCATGCACTACGTGCTCCCCATGTCCCCGCAGAGCCCCGCGCGGTACAACAAGACGAACTGGCAGGGGTACCTCGCCGCGAACAAGCGCTTCGCGGACAAGGTGGTGGAGGTGCTCAACGCCGACGGCGACTTCGTGTGGGTCCACGACTACCACCTCATGCTCCTGCCCACGTTTCTGCGCAAGCGCTTCAACACCGTGCGCTGCGGGTTTTTCCTGCACTCGCCGTTCCCGTCCTCGGAGGTGTTCCGCACGTTCCCCAACCGCGACTTGGTGCTGCGAGGCCTGCTCAACGCGGACGTCGTGGGCTTCCACACCTTCGACTACGCGCGGCACTTCCTGTCCTGCACCACGCGCCTGCTCGGGCTCAACCACAAGACGGAGCGCGGCGCGCTGGCCATCGACTACTACGGCCGCGCGGTGGGCGTGAAGATTTGCCCGACAGGCGTGAACACGGACCGGCTGCGGGAGGGGGTGCTGTGGCCCGAGGCGCGCGAGGCGCGCGCCAAGTACCGCGCCGCGTTTCTCGGCAGGAAGGTGTTCCTGGGCGTGGACGACATGGACATCTTCAAGGGGATCGAGCTCAAGCTGCAGGCGTTTGAGCTCCTGCTGTCGCAGCACCCCGAGCTCGCCGAGAAGATGTGTCTGGTGCAGGTGTGCAACCCCGCGCGCAGCGGCGGGCGCGAGATGTCCGAGCTGCAGGCGGAGGTGCTGGCGACCGTCGAGCGCCTCAACGCGACGTACGGCGTCACCGAGAGCTCGGGCGGTAAGGGCGAGGACGCCGTCGGCGGGAAGGTTGTCGAGCTGGTGCACCGCGCCACGTCGCTCGCCGAGCGCATCGCGCTCATGTCCGCCGCGGATTGCGCGGTGGTCACGGCGACGCGGGACGGCATGAACCTGCTTCCGTACGAGTACATCACGTGCCGGCAGGGCCCGAAGGACGAGGGCGCGGGCACGGACGAGGGGTACCCGCTGCCCCGGTGCTCGTCGCTGATCATGTCGGAGTTCGTGGGGTGCTCGAGCTCGCTGTCCGGGGCGTTTCGAGTCAACCCCTGGAACGTGGATGACGTCGCCGACGCCATGTACCGCGCGGCGACGCTCTCCGGCGTGGAGGCGGAGGCGAGGCACGAGAAGCACTGGAGGTACATCAGCGAGCACACCGTGGGGTACTGGGCCGCCTCCAACATCGCCGAGCTGCAGAGAGCCACCGAAAAAACGGGAAACGCGCGCTGCTACGGCCTCGGGTTCGGGCTCAACTTTCGCGTCGTCGCGCTCGATCCGAATTTCCGCAAGCTCGAGACGGCGCAGCTCGCCGCCGAGTACGCGAGCACCACACGCCGCGTGTTGCTCCTGGACTACGACGGCACGCTCGTGCCGCAGGCGTCGTACGACCAGCCCCCGTCGAAGGAGCTGCTGAGCACGCTGCGGCGGCTCACCGAGGACCCGAAAAACGCCGCGGTGTGCATCGTCTCGGGGAGGCAGCGCGCGACGCTGGACGACTGGTTCGGCGACGCGGTGCCCGCCGCCGGGTTCCTGGCCGAGCACGGGTACTGGTACAAGGCGCCGCGGGACGCAGCGGAGAGCCCCGGGCAGTGGCGCCAGCTCGCGCCCGCGGGCACGGAGGAGCACATCAAGAAATGGCACGCGATCGTGATGCCCATCCTGGAGCAGTACACGGACTCCACGGATGGCGCGTTCATCAAGGACAAGGGCACGAGCGTGATTTGGCACTTCGGCGACGCCGACCCCGACTTCGGCGCCTGGCAGGCTAAGGAGCTGATGGACCACCTGGAGAGCGCACTGGTGAACGACCCGGTGGACGTGTTTCCCGGGAACGGGCACGTCGAGATCAAGCCGCAGGGCGTGTCCAAGGGCACGCTCGTGGAGATGCTCCTCGGCCCCGAGTCGGCGACGCACCTGCGCGCCACGGGCGGCGACAAGGTGGACTTTGTGTTTGCCGTCGGCGACGACCGCTCGGACGAGGAGATGTTCCACGCCATCGCCGACCGCGTGGCGAACCCGTCGTCCGTCGCCAAGACGCTCCTGCGCGCGGACTCGTGCCCGATGCCAGGCCACGAGCAGAAGCACGACCACCTCGCCGTGTACCTCTCGACGGTGGGCCAGAAACCCTCCAAGGCGGACTTCTACCTGGACGACACGGACGACGTCCTCGAGCTGCTCGGGAACCTCACCGCCGCCGCGCCGTAGACGCGACGCGCGAGACGAGACGACGACGACGCGATACGCAGAATGTTTTAGTAAGATACGAGTTGTACGATGTACGTAGTTGAGAAGAATGTGACGAACGACGTTTCGCGTCACGGTTTCGCGTCACAGTTTCGCGTCGAGCGCCTCGCCGAGGGTCCCGGCCATCGCGCGCGCGCACACGGCATCCGCCAGCGCGTACACGTCCCGCCACGCGGCGTCCCACGCCTGAACCTTGGACGCGCCTCGGCCCTTTGCCGACTGGACCGCGGCGGCGACGCGCGCGCACGCGCGCACCTCCTCGGGCGACCACCCGGGTGGAGGGCGCTTGTTTCCGAAAGACCGCTCGTTCCTTTGCCACTCGCCGAAGGCGTCGCGCGCCAGCTTTTGCGAGAGGATGCGCGAGTCGCCCTCGGCGAACTTGCAGCACTGCAGGAAGTCGGTGTGCTCGAAGCCCGTTCCCGCCATGAGCGCGTACGAGCCCACCTCCTGTTTCAGCCGGTGGCACAGCTCCACGCACGTCTCCACCGTGCGGATCTTCGCCACCGCGATCGCGCGCGTCGCCGCCGCCGGAGGCGGCGCGTCGGCGGCGAGCGCCGCGCACAGCTCCGCCTCGCACGCCGACGCAAACGCCTCTGCGCGCGCGAAGCGCGCGTCGGCTTCGTCGTAAAGAGCCCTGAGCTGCGGGACGTCGCTCAGCGCCGGGGTGGTGCCGCGCATGGCGCACATCTTCCGGTCGCTGTACTGCCTGGTTTTCGCGAAGAGCGCGCGCGAGAACACGAGCGCCGCCTGCGCGACGGCGACGCGGCCGGTGAAGAGCCTCTGGCCGATCATCTCCATCGGCTTCTTCGCGTTTTTGTTTTTGTCAAACAGGTACGCGCCCGTCGCCGCGTCGACGCCGCCGTGTCGGTCCAGCAAGCCGGCGTGGGGAACGCGGAACTCCGTGAACCGCACCCACGCGTTGTCCAGGTCCGACCCGGTGGTCTTCTCTCCCATGTCCCCAACCGTCACGCCTTCTTTTAACGATCCGTCTTTTTCTCTGAGCCGCGCGAGGAAGCCGTGCGGCCCGACGCGGCGGCCGCCCGTCGTCACGTCGGCGACCACCACCGCCCACTCCGCGGTCAGACCCTGCGAGATCCAGTTCTTCACCGCGCCCTCGCTCGGTGAGTTCAGGACGAACGTCCGCGTCGCCGGGTCGTACGTAGCGGTCGTGTTCACGACGAGCCCGGAGTTCACCCCCGCCAGCCGCTCGGTGAGGCAAAAGCACCCGAGCTCGCCGGCGGCTTGGATGGCGTCCAGTCGCCGCAGGTGCGCGGGGCCCCCGAGCGCGACCACCGTCCCGGCGAACAGGTTGAACTGCACGGTGAACCGGATCCAGAACCCGGGGCCGTGCGCGGGGGCGTGCGCGGCCAGAAGCCTGTGCGCCAGGAAGAACCGGCGGGGATCGTCGCGGATGTCGGTGAACCGAAGCGACGCGCGCCGAACGATCTCCCGCAGGAAATCCGCGGACTGCGCGTACGTCACGCCTTTCGAGCGGAGAAGCGAGATCTCGCTCGCGAACCCGCGCGCCCAGGGCGTGCTTGCGTCGTCGTTCGAGGCCACCACGGAAGTTGGACCGCCCGCGGGGGCGGCGGGGACCCACGTCCCGGGCACCTTCGCGTTCTCGTGCTTCTCGACTTGCCGTGACTTGACCTAACAACGGAGAATCCGGAACTGCGGGGCTGCGTCCAGAACCGCGGGGGAGGCCTGCGACGTCGCGCGGGGGAGACGCGGCCGGGCTCGAGACGTCTTCGCGGTCGCGTTTGAGCGACGGCCGGGCGAACGAGTGCGCGCGAAGCGGTGTGCGCGCGACGGGGACGCGGGAAGGTCACGAAGACGAGACTTTCGTCCGATCTCTCGGCAAATACGTAGGATATGGTCCAGTCAGCAGCGCGCGCGGTCGACGAAAACTCCCGCGGTTTTTCTTATTCCTCGGGTGGGGTTTCCCTCCGAGACGCAGAGCAGCTCGCGCGCGGGCAGGTGGCTTGACCGCGACGAACGAGCGCCGTCTCCGGTGGGAAACGCGTGGCGTGGCGCCTGGTCGTCCCCGTCTCGTCCGACCCTCGCGCGGGGACGCGCGCGGCCACCCCGGCAGTGCGCACCGCTGGAATCTGGCGAGATTTCCACGGCCTAATTAGAACCGGACCGGCCACCATGGCGTCCGCGACGACGCCGCTGGCGCTTCAGCCGTGGACTGCGCGCGTCACGCGTCGCGCGCGGCGCGCGCATGCGCGTCGGACCGCGAGGGGTGTCGATCGCGCGTCCCCCTCGACGCGCTGCGACGCCCTGGACGACGCGGTGGCCGCGGTGGGGGATGCCGCGGCGGACGCCGCCTCGCGGCTCCCCGCCGCGCTCGGCGAGCATTATCGCCCGTACGAGGTGCGCGTGCACACGGACACGCACCTGTTCCCCGGGTTGGCGCAGTACGACGCGATCGGCGCGCACTTCAACGTGCCCGCGGTCCTCGCGGCGACCGTCGTCACGACCGGCGTCGGCGTTTTGCTCGCGAGCCAGCTCTGGGAGCGATCCTTCCGCACGCTCGTCTTCCCCGAGGAAGCCGCCGAGGAGCGGCGGAGAAACGCGCCGCCCTTGACGCTGTGCGGCGTGGACTGCTCGGCGTACCCCATCTTCGGCGACCCGACCGTGCAGCGCGCCGTGGCGTTCGCCGCGCGGTGGCACCACGGACAGTACCGGCGGACGGGCGAGACGTACGTCACGCACTGCATCGAGGCGGCGCTCATCTTGGCGGCGATGCTGCCGACGACGGCGCCGGGCGCCGCCGCCAAAAAGAAGTACGTCGACGCCGTCGCGGCGTGCGTGCTGCACGACGTGGTGGACGACACGGAGTGCGAGCTGCAGGACGTGCGGCTGGCGTTCGGGGACACCGTCGCGACGCTCGTCGCGGACGTCAGCACGCTAGGGAAGCTGCCGCAGATCCTGCGCCGGAGCCAGCGGCGGCGCGCCGAGAACGCCGCCGCGGCGGCGGCGAAGCGCGGATCCGAAAGCGGCGGCGGATCCGAAAGCGGCG
>Ga0181559_10005283_pt1 | contig 12386 bp, 9 predicted proteins | sample 011ome_21_FD_133752 | JGI IMG/M metagenome (GOLD analysis project Ga0181559, IMG submission 133752) | Coastal salt marsh microbial communities from the Groves Creek Marsh, Skidaway Island, Georgia - 011508AT metaG (megahit assembly) | ecosystem: Environmental > Aquatic > Marine > Intertidal zone...
CGACGTTCGCGCGCGCGCGCGTGCGACGCCGCGACGCTCGCGCGCGCGGTCGGCGGTCGCGGTCGCGGTCGCGCGAACGGCGCTCGCGTCGATCGATCGATCGCGTCGTCGACGCTCAAACCTCACCGCGTCGATCGCGCGCGCGCGTCGACGCTCGCGTCGAGGTTCGCGCGCTCGAGCGTCGATCGATCGATCGATCGATCGATCGCGTCGATCGACGCTCGAACCTCACCGCGTCGATCGCGCGCGCGCGTCGACGCTCGCGTCGAGGTTCGCGCGCTCGAGCGTCGATCGATCGATCGATCGCGACGGTTCGCAGCCAGAGCTGGCACCGCGCGCGCGACGGCGCGACGCGACGCGAGACGACGACGCGCGACGCGCGACGGACGCGCGCGACGCGCGACGCGAATCGAAAACGCGTCGACCGATCGCGGCGCGGCGAGGGCGCGACGACGCGCGACGACGACGCGCGAGGCGACGGTTCGAACGCGCGAGGCGAGCATCGATCGACGTCACGCGGGCGACGGCGGCGACGGACATCTTTCGCGATGGACGGGACGACGAGCGCGTGCGAGGACTCGGAGACGCGCGGCGGTGGGCGGGCGAGCGAGGCGGCGGCGGCGGTGGGCGCGGGAGGGCGCGATGGCGGCGCGAGCGAGGCGCGGACGGCGGCGAAGGCGGATGGGCGGGACGGCGCGGGCGCGAGCGCGAGCGCGGCGTACAGTCGGAAGGATAAATCGCTCGGCGTGCTGTGCGAGAACTTTTTGGCGCTGTATGGGAACGGGGAGGTGGAGAGCGTGAGTCTGGACGAGGCGACGGAGAAGCTCGGGGTGGCGCGACGGAGGATTTACGACATCGTGAACGTGTTGGAGAGCATCGACGTGATGGCGCGCAAGGCGAAGAATCAATATTCGTGGCACGGCGTGCGACGGTTGCCGGAGAGTTTGAAGCGCTTGAAACAGGCGGGGTTGAAAGAATTCGGGGCGAACTTTGAAATTAGCGGCGCGAATGGAAGCGAGGAGAATAGTAACGACGACAGCGCGGCGTCGCGCGAAGGTGAAGAAGAAAAGGACGTCGGCGGCGACGAACATAACCAACAAAATATTGATTCCGATCGAAGCTCGCCTACGACGACGACGACGGCGACGACGACGACCGCGGTGCTACACTTTGATTCACGTAACGATTCTGTGCGTAACAAGGCCCCGTTCGCGGGGCAGGAAAGATTCGCGGGGCCGTGCGCGCAAGGCGACGACGGCCGCCGCGAGAAGAGTCTGGTATTGTTGTCGCAAAAGTTTGTTCAGCTATTCCTGGCGTCGTCGCTGAACGTCGTGAGTTTGGACACAGCGGCGCGACTTCTTCTAGATGACGCACACGACGACGCAAAGTTGAAGACTAAGATTCGTCGCCTGTACGACATCGCCAACATCTTGTGCTCTTTGCATTTGATTCGAAAAGTGCACCTTGCTGATTCGAGGAAGCCGGCGTTTCTTTGGCTGAGCCGAGAAAACTCTACCGCGGACCTCATCGCGCAAGGTAAAGGCTTGCAATGGTTTAGTAAACTCGATGAAGATGGCAAGCCGCTCCCGATGGCTTCGTCGAAGTTTGGGCCGGCCATGCGTCCGCAAACAACCTCGACGACGAAGAATCCGACGACGAATCAGCGCAAGCGAGCGGCGAACAAGGATTCGAACAGTGCCGAGGCCAAGCGCCCGCGCGGACGACCTAGATTGCCCGGTGGCAACGCACAAATGTCGCTGACTCCAGACAACGTGGCACAGCTCAATCATTTATTCGCGTTCACCACCGCCCAGCTCGCGGCGCGATATCCCTTGGATGTGAACGCCGACTTGAACAGTGTCATCGCGCAGAGAACGATAGGCAACACCAATTTCCTTCATCGTCTCGCGCAAGCGTCGATGGCGCAAGCACAAGCAGCACACCACTTGATGAGCTCATCTCCCGCGCAACCGCCACAGTATGAAACGTCCAAGCTGCCAACGTTAGAAGGAGCCGGCGGCGATTTGTCGCCGCCGACGTTGCCACCTTTTAGCACCATAATGCCAGCGTGGGGCATGTCGGGTATGTCCTACCAGAATAATCAAATGCACGATATGATGCGACTGTACGAAAATTCAATGAATGCTTGGCAAAATGGCAACACGCAGCAGCAAAATGTGCGAGAATGACTTGAATTGTAAAGTTGAAAACAAAGTTGTAAGCAACACGCGAGCGCGACAGCCTACTCTTTTTCGTTTTCATCCGTCTTCTTCGTTCTCATGACTTCTTCCTCTCGACGCTTCTTTGACGCCTCGAAATGCGGCTTTCCCTGACCTATCGCGTACGCGCATCCGAGTAACCCCCCAGCACCGATCGCCATGATCACCGCGGTTTCACCGGAGACGGCGTCCAAGGCAAGCCACTTCTTCGTCGACGAGCTCATCGCGCGTTTTCTGTGCTCAGTTCCGATTCGATTCATTCGCGCGGCGAAGGATCCCGTACCAATTCTGATCCAGTGCATGATGAAGTTTATCGGGGCGTGCATTCAACGACGGCGCGTGGTGCGTCGAGAAGTGAAGTCTCTCGTTCTCTCGCTGTCGCCGACGCCGACGAGTCCTCGAGAGTTGCCGCGCCGACGAGTCCTCGAGAGTTGCCACGCGTATTCTCTACAAGGCGTGAGCGAGGCATAATTAGACGGCGTGTCGTCAATTCTTCGTTCGTATTAAGTCTCTTGTCTACTGTGTTCGCAGAGTCTTCTTGTCTACTGTGTTCGCAGAATTGTGTTCTTGGATGCGATGTCGAACGTTGTCATCGTCGGTCTACTACTATTTTCTCTGCCCCCACTCATTTGTTGGAACCGGCACCTTCAGTCTTCTTCGGTTGCCGTCCATTCTTAGCGCTACCCTTGCGCTCGACCCCCCCCTCTCGTCCCTTCGACTCCTTCTTCCCGTTCGCGCCAACGCCCTTGGCATTGACGACTGAAGCCTTTTTCATCTCAACCACTAAAATCTTGCCGTGAAGCTCGATTGTCGCCTCTAAAGCCGCCTGCGCCGATGCTGGCTCATCGAAGTCGATGAAAGCAAACTTGGTTTCATGCGATAATTTCGGTGCCTTCAGATTGATGCCCTTGGCACCACCGAGGACGACACCAAACTTGCTGAACTCGCGCTCAAGATCCTCCACCGTCGATTCGATGAAGATGTTCTTGATGAAGATACCGCATCCGGGCTTGGTCGCCGCGACCGTTTGCTCCGCCTTATCCGGTGACTTGGAACTCGGCGAGGTAGCGCTCGGCGAGGTCATCGGTGAGATCGTCGCCGCCGTCGCCGCCGTGGGCTTGGCTGTCGCTGCCGTGGGCTTGGCCGCCGCCGCCGCCGCCGCCGCCGAAGCCGCCATCATCGCGTACGTTCTCGGCTTGCTCGGATCCACTTCACCCGCGTCCTCGTCCTCGGTTGACTTGGAGTCACCCTTCGCCTTGTTATCACCACTCTCCTTCTTCGTCGACTTGACCTCCGCCGCCTTAGTCTTCGACTCCCCCTTGACGTCTTGCTGCTTGGCGCTCGTCTTCGCCTCCTTGGGCGCCTTCTCCCCCGAAGTGTCGACCTTGTCCAAGTATCGAACAATGTCGTTCAACACGAAGAAACCGTTTTCCTGAGGCGCAAGCAAGAAAGACTGCACAAAATTGCGCGCAAAATCATCACCTTTTCGTCGCAACGCGCCAGTCACTTGCACCAGCACGCCGCCGCCCAGCGTGTGCGAGGCGTCGATCGATTTCACATCCGCCTGGGTCTCGTCGTACCGCATGCTCACAACCTTGTTGTGAATGTCCCGTTGCGTACGATACGTCGTTGGCGCATCACTCGCCGCACCGTGCTCTCCACTCACGATGAGCGTCGAATCATTCGTGTAAAACCGATACAGCACCGCCGGCGACGTGTGCAAAATCGTGTAAAACTGGTTCACAAACGAATTCCCAACGACTTCCGCCGCGGGCGTCGGCGCACGCGGCGCCATATACGGCACAACTCCCGGCGCAACCATCGCCGACGGATGATACACCATCGCCGGCGGCGAGCCTCGACTCGCCGCCGCCGCCGCCGCGCCTCCGCTCGCCGTCGCCGCCGTCGCCGTCGTCGTCGCCGCCATCCCTTCCCTGTCCCTCCCTCGCGCGCGCGCTCCACGCGCGCGCTTCAGAGGAATTTACTTACGAGTCGGTCTCGATCGCGCGCCCGAGCGCGGCGTTCGTTATCCCGTCGCTCCGCGAGCGAGCTGCGTCGTCGCGAACGCGTCGTCGTCAGTCTCTTCTTCGAATCACGACCCGTCGCGACGCCCAAAAGCCCTGAAAGGATCGATCCTTTCCGCGACGTCGCCGCGTCGCGCGACGCGCGCGTCCCGCCCCGCGCGCGCGATGCGACGCGCGAATATCCCCTCGACGCGCGTCGCGCGATCCGAGCCGCGCATCGCGCGCGCGTCGCTCGCGCGCGTCGCTCGCGCGCGCGGTTCCGTCGCGCGCGCGTCCCGTCGTCGACGGAAACGCGCCGCGCGACGCGCGCGCGACGTCGGCGACGCGCGCGCGCGCGGCGGATCGCGACGAGATTGTTTTTGCGCGTCGCGCGCGCGCGCTCGAGCGCGCGAACGGGCGAGGGCGACGACGTACCGCGACGAAAAGTGTCGATGGCTGCGTTGGACGCGTTTCCGGAACGCCTCACCGATTATTGATGGACGCGCGAAGCGCCTGGCGCGAGAGACTCGAGAGCGACGCGGCGCATCGACGCGGCGAACGATCGATCGCGAACGGGTTCGCGAGAAATACGAAGGATGATTGATGTACAACTGGCGCGAGGCGCGCGCGCGGCGATGGGTCGGGCGTCAGAGCGACGTCGACGTCGGGTCGAACGTCGGGTCGCTCTGCGAATCCGCGGGACGCCGCTCCGCCGCTCGACGCGAGGCGTCGTTATGATTGGTGCGATTGGTGCCGATGCCGACGGTGTTGGCGGCGCGAGGATTGGCGGTGTTGGCACGATTGGCGAGCCGATCGGAGGCGAGTCGCTTGGCGCGAAGGGCGGCGAGCTCGTCGCTCTCGAGTAACCGCTTGCTCGGCACGCGCACGCGCGTCGAGCGCGCGCCCTCTTTCGCCGTCGCGTCCGCGTCGACGCCGTACTCGGGATCGACGGTCGAGACATTCATCGCGACGGCGTTGACTCGCATCGCCGCCCTGGCCTTATTCCGCCCCTCCTGCCGCCGTCGCTCTCGCGACTCTCTCGCCGCCTTTTTCGGCTTGACGGCGCCGCGCGCCGCGCCTGAATCCTCAACCACGTCTCCATCGCTCGCGCGTCGCCCCGTCGTCGTCGTCGCCCCGTTCCCTAGCCCGCGCTCGCTCGCGCGTCGTCTTTGTCGTCGTCGTTCCTTCTCCTCCGCGTCTTCGTCGTCGTCGTCTCCCTCGTCGTCCTCGTCGTCCTCCTCCGTCGCCTCGTCTTCGCTCTGTCCCCGCTCCCTTTCTCGGTCCCGCGCCTCGCCGTCCAGCACCACCACGTCCGCGCGCACGTCCTCCATGCGATCGTTCCTCGCCACGAGCGTCCCTCGCCGTCGCGCGCCGTCGCTCGTCGCCTCCAGCTCGAACGACGCCCACATGTGATGCCCGTCGTCGCACAGCACGTGATGCGCGTGTCGCTCGCGCGCGTCGTGGAACACGACGCACGCCGACACGTCGCGCGCGTAGTCACCGAACGATATCTTCATGCGCGCGCCGACGAGCGCCATCGGGTCGTCGGCGCGGCGACGCGGGGACATTCGCCGATTCGCCGCAGTGTGACGCGCGCGACGATGGGCGCGCGCGCGAGCGCGAACGCGGCGCGCGCGGACGCCGCGACGCTCGTCGAGGCGCTGGCGCTGACGCGTCGGGAACTCGCCGAGGCGTCGGCGGCGAGAGCGACGGACGCGGCGGCGACGACGGCGGCGAGGGAGACGCTGCGGCGCGAGCTCGAGGCGGCGAGAGAGGGGCGCGCGACGGAGGGGGAGCTGGCGGACGCGCGCGCGGCGTTGGACGACGCGCGAGAGGCGGCGCGCGGTGCGACGATCGAGACCGAACGGTTGGCGCGCGAGTGCGAGGAGAAGAGGCGGGAATTGCGAGCGCTGGAGCGGGAGATCGAGCGCGCGGCCGCCGTCGTCAAAGATAATTTGGCGCGGGAGTTGGCGCGAGCGCGAAGCGCGCGCGACGCGCCGAGCAAAGTCGTCGCGGTGGCAGAAAAGACGGCGCAAAAGGCTGAGATCGAGGCCGAGGCGCGACTCGCTTTTGAGCGCGCGGCGGAAGCGCGGTTTCGAGCGGATCTCGAAGCCGAGCGCGCGCGGTACGAATCCAACCTCGACGAGTTGCGATCGAAGCTGGCAAACGCGGCGACGGCAAAAGATGACGCCGAAAGCGAAGCAGCGTCCTTAAGACGTCGATGTGACGCGCTGGACGAGAGGCTGGCGCGTGATCGCATGGCGTTGCTCGACGCGACGTCGGCGCTCGAGACGCGCGGGCAGCTCATCGCGACGCTGCGCCGACGTATAGAATCTTTAGAAGCACGCGAGAGCGAGGCGCGTATGGAGCTGAAGCTTCACGCGAAGAAGGATAGAAAGGTCAAGTTTGACGGCATTCGACAGCATGAATTCGGCGCACCGGTTGCTCGCGTCGAGGCGACGGCGGTGGCGAAATCAAACGTCGAGGCGACGGCGGTGGCGAAATCAAACGTTGACGAGCAGACGCCGCAGTCTTCCAGCACTCGACGCGCGGCTTTACAAGAGATCCGTCGCGAGCTCGCCGATCTTAGCCAGTGACAGTATTGCGTTGTATAGTTTATATAGTTAGGAAAGTGTCATGTGTGGTCTTCATTACACGCGAGCCCGCACCGCCGGCGGAAAGAAACGTTACACCTGAATCGAAAACTCTCTTCTCATCGTCGCGGCGCACCGGAATCGCGCGCGCGGCTTGCTTGCGTGCTGTTCGTCTTCCTCGCGCTTATTCTTCGCCCGACACTCTGGACACGAGCGCATCCACTTGTTCCACGAGCTCTTGGCGGCTCTCCTTGAACAACACGTATCGGTACACGAACCAGGTGGAGTAGCCCAAACCGACGAGTTCCATGATCTTCGGCAACAACGGCACCACGTTGATCGCACCAACAAGCGTGGAGGACAACCACACCACCGCCGTCGCGCCCGCCACGTACGTGATCACCGTCGACTTATTTTCGGTTTCTTCCCACTTGTCCGCGATCGTCGCCAACACGTCGTCCGCGTTAAACTTTTCCGCGCGCGCGATCGTCGTCGATCGAAGCGCGACGGCCGGCTGCGAGCGCACGCACACTTGTCGTCAGTCTCCGCGCCTCGGCTTCGTCGTCGTCGCGCGCTCGATTCATTCAAACGTCATCAAGATGCGCGCGGTTTGTTTTGTTCACTCATGAATAATCCATCCACCGCGAACGTTCGACGACGCGCGCGTTCGTCGCGACGCACCTTGACCGTCATCGCGGACGCGCGTCGCGCGTTCGTCGCGCGTCGCGCGTTCGTCGCGCGGACGTTCGCGCGAACCATCGTGGCCGTGGTCGTGAGCATCATCGCGATCGTCGAACGATTCTTTTTGTGACGCGTCGCGTCGACGCGCGGTCGGTCGGGTCGCGATCGATTTCGAAATCGATCGATCGAACGATCGATCGATCGAAATCGATCGATCGAACGCGATCGATCGATCGATATTTCGATTCGATGATTCGAATGTTCGATTGTTCGAACGTAAGACATTTCGATGACTGTTTTTACAAATCAAACGTCGAGGCGACGGCGGTGGCGAAATCAAACGTCGAGGCGACGGCGGTGGCGAAATCAATTTCGCCAACGCCGAGGCGTCTCGTCGAGGCGTCTCGTCGAGGCGTCACAAGTAGAAGAGGATCAACGAGGCGGCCATGATGGCCATGCCGACGAAGACGTACGTGGTGACGTACTCGTCGTGTGGGTCGTACTTGAGCGCGGTAGGGATGAGTTCCTTGACGGAGATGAAAATCATCATCCCCGCGACGAGGCCGAAGAGGGAACCGAACGCGGCGGGGGACATGTCGTTGCCGTTTAAGATGGCGTAGCCGAAGACGGCGCCGACGGGTTCGCTCAAACCGGAGAGAAAAGACCACCAAAATCCTTTCCATTTGCTTCCGGTGGCGTAATAAATGGGCATGGCGACGCAGATACCTTCGGGAACGTTGTGAATCGCGATCGCGATCGCGAGTGCGGCGCCAAGCTTGGGATCGGCCAAGGCGGCGACAAACGTCGCCAAGCCTTCGGGAAAGTTGTGCAAGCCGATGGCGATGGCGGTCATCACTCCCATATTCTTCAGTTTCTTCGCCTCGATCGCCTTGTGATGGACGTCAGTCAAGTCGACGTTACTGACAGTCACGTCGTCCGGCGGCGTCGTGGTGGTGTCTGAGACGCTCGAACTCGACGACGTCGACTCGTCCGTGGCCTTCGACGCCGCGCATACGTGCACCCGAGTCAGCCCACTCTCCATCTCAGCGATATCCCGCACGCATCCGTCCAACTCGCCGTGGATGCTCAAAAACGAGTGATCGTGCGTGTGTTTCACCCGTGCACCATGTCTATCTTTACTATTCGCGACGTCGAACGCGGCTTTCCCGCCCCCAAAACACCCGCCGTCGTTCGCCTTGTGCACCACGAAATCCAACCCGTACATGAATATCAGCCCACCGAAAAAACACAGCGACGCGTACCGCCATCCGCACCTCCCATCACTACCACAAACTTCCGTGAACGCCTCCACCGATTTCACGCAATAAATCTCCGCGAACGACACGTAAATCATCACCCCGGCGCTCGCCCCGAGCGCGCGCGCGAGCACGCCCGTGTCCGCCCGCGCCGAGCAAAACACGAACGCGCTCCCGATCGCGGTGGACAGCCCGGCCATGATGACCAGGCCGAACGCCAATCCCACGTCCGCGCTCGAGTGCTGTTCGCGTTCGTCGAGCGTCGCGTCGCGTCAGTCGTCCCGTCGCGAGTTGGATAAGAGCCGCGGCGTTCGCGCGCGTTCGCGTTCGCATCGCGCTCGCGCTCGCGCGCCGAGCGTCGTCGACGCGCGCGACGCGCGCGTTCGCATCGCTCGATCGCGAGCCGTCGCGCACCTCGCCCGCCATCGCGCTCGAGCCGCGCGGTGCCGCGAGACGGGCGCCGGCGGCGAGACTGGTCGAGTACGAGGAATAAACACGGAACAAACGGCGCATCGAGACGCGCGCGCGCGCGCGGCGACGCACCGGCGCGCGCGCGACGGCGCGGCGCGAGATCGATCGCGATGACGCACGCCGTCGTCGACGCCGACGCGACGCTCGAGCGGTGGCGCGCGCGCGTCGTCGATGGGTGTAAAAGATTGCGCGCCTGGCGCGACGCGGCGTCGACGCGCGCGAACGAGACGACGACGACGACGCGACGGGCCGACGGCGGCGATGCGAGCGAGGACGAACGGGACGATGCGCGACGCGCGGGTTCGCGCGACGCGTGGACGCCGGCGATGGATGCGCTGGCGCTGGAGTTGGCGATGTTTGAGCAGAGATTTTTAAAAGACGCGAGCGCGCGCGAGACGGAGGCGTTGACGGTTGGTGACGCGTGCGCGTTGGCGTACGGCGTCGAGCGGGTGCGTAAGGCGGTGAATATGAAGTATGGTGCGAACGGTGCGACGACGATGGGTGACGGCGAACGCGATTGGCGCGAACGGTTTCTGGAGTTGACGCCGAGCGCCGTCGTCGAGGCGGCGACAGAGATGCGACGGTTGTTGACGGTCGTGGAGTTGACGCGATACATCAGCGCGCACGGAGGTGGAGAGGTACCATCGAATGTGCCGACGTCGAAATGGTTCGCCAAGACGAAGGTGAGGCGAGAGGAGTGCCCGTTTTGTAAGAAGGCGTTCGTGGCGCACTACCTGGCGGCGCACGTTGCGACCAAGCACACTGGGATTAAGCCCGTGGAGTGTCACTTCAAAGGATGCAGTGAATGTTTCGTGACGACGAAAGATTTGGATCGACACGTGGCACTGGTACACGAGCATAAGCACACGTGTAAGTTGTGTGGGTTGCCGTTTTCGACAAAGCAAGCGAAGGAGAAACATGAAGCGTTTGGGCACGCGGAGGGGAAAAGCGTGGCGTGTCCGGTCGCCGGATGCGGCAAGATGTTCAAACACGCTGACAGTATGCGCGCGCACGTGATGCAGTTTCACGGCGATGATAGCGAAAGACGAATGTACCAGTGCGAGCACCCAGATTGTGATGAGACGTTCCGCACCAAAAGGGAACGCACAAAGCACAGTAAAGAGGTGCACTCGTCAACTTTTCCGAAAAAGCGAAGGAAACCTTCGACGCAGACTCGATTGAAAAGTCCGACGAAGATGTCTCGATGGCTCTTAGATGAAGACGACGACGAACCGTAACGCTTCGTTAGACAGTAGAAATAGTGTAAAAACAACCTCACGATGATTTAGTTACACTTACGCGTCAACTCGCGGCGACGTCAACAGCGATGGTAACGCGCTTTCATTGAGTGATGATTGATTTCAACGAGCTAAAGAAAATATGTGTGTTTTGTTTTATTTTTTCAGTCCGAAGTGTCCGTCGTACACTTCCGCGAACTGAAACTCGGCCGCAATCTTTCTACCTGCAAACCATCTCGCGTGAAGTGCTTGCTGCGCGCGCGTGCTTGAAGCGGTATCGACAAACTTGAGATACACGAATCCCTGACTATCCTTATCCACGAAGGCGTGCGTGATTTCGCCAAACTTTTCGCACTCTCCCTTGACGTCCTCGGCGATGTCCAACCACCACTCCGGGTCGGTTTCTTCCGCGGCGTTGAACAGGTTTTTGAGCAATATGCACGGCGTTGGGATCGGCGAACCCGGGCCGAGTACCCCTTGCGTGATTGGTTGCGCTGCGAGCGGTAACGCCTCGCCGGGTACATCAATCGGCTTCACCGCATCCGCCGTCGTCGGCAAGCCAGTGCTCGGATCGATGGTGAATCCCTTCTCTATCTCTTTGTCTTGACCGGCGAGACGCGCCATGAGTGCCGCACGACCACGACTGTCCATTCGTAAACCACCGCTACCCTCGTCGAGCTCACCGAGCGACTCGACCGGCGCCGCCATCGTGCTCGCCGCTGCTTGCACACCTTGGCTCGCAATGGAAACGCGAATGGGAATACCGACGAGTTCTAACCCATTCAGTTGCGATAGCGCGAGCATGGCGTGCTGTGTCAGCTTGAACTGCACGAACGCGCTCGCAAACTTGCCCGCGGCGCCCGGATCGTCGTCTTTGATCATAGATATGAAGTCAAGCTCGCCGAACGGCTCGAACACGGCTTTGACGTCGTCCTCGCTCAAGCCGAGGTGAAGTCCACCGACTCGCAACTTACACGGCCCCGCCGACCCAATGTACGGCACGCCCTGTCCATAACTCGCCCCGAGCTTCCTCTTTTGCGCCTGCTCCGCCTCCCACGCGATGTTCTTCTCCGCCTCGCTAGTCTTCACCGCGATGGCTTGCCCGTTTAACTCTTGTCCGGTGAGCTCCAACGCGGGGTGTATGAACTTCTTATCGGCGAACTCAACGTACGCCATCCCCTTACTCTTCGGCGTGTTCCTATCGTAAATGATCCGCACGTCCGTCACCTTTCCAACTTTACTGAAAAACTTGAAGATGCCTCGCTCGTCGAGCTTCGTGCTTAAATTCGTCACGAACACCGTCCTCGTATCTCGATCGAGCTTCTCCAGCTCTCTGCGCTGACGATCCGCCTCTCGCTCTTGTCGCTTCCTCTCCCGTTCCTCTTCGCGTTCGGGCGTCGACAACCTCGCGCGGTCTCGCGACCGCGATCTCGACCGTCTCCGCGCCCGCCTTCGCCCTCGGTCTTCGCCTTCGCCCTCCCTCGACCGCGACCGTCGCCTGCGTTCGCCCGCGCGTCGATCGTCTCGTCCGCGTCGCGCCCGATCCGCGTTCTCCTCCTCCTCCCCTCCCGACCGCTCGCCGTAGTCATCCTCCCCGTCGCGGCGTCGCCGCCGACTCGCCTCGACGTCCGCCTTCGCGTTCGCCTTCGCGTTCGACGCGCGCGGCGCCGCCGCCGCCGCACCTCGCGTCGCGTCGCTCGCGCGCATGGACTTCTCGAGCAGGTCCCACTCCGCGACGCGCGTCGCGTCGACGTCGTCCTCGCCCATGGCGCGCGCGCCGATGCCGATCGCCGACGCCGCGCACGAACGTCGTGCGGCAGGGCGACGAAGAGCATCGAACCTAACTTAAGTTCTCGTCGAGTTTTCTACGCATTTACCGTGATTTAGGTCTATGAGTACCGAAATCGCGATCGCGTTTTGTCCA
>Ga0181559_10005288_pt1 | contig 12380 bp, 10 predicted proteins | sample 011ome_21_FD_133752 | JGI IMG/M metagenome (GOLD analysis project Ga0181559, IMG submission 133752) | Coastal salt marsh microbial communities from the Groves Creek Marsh, Skidaway Island, Georgia - 011508AT metaG (megahit assembly) | ecosystem: Environmental > Aquatic > Marine > Intertidal...
ATCCTGTCGGGTGCGCCATTTAAACCGTTGATGTATAACGGTTTATAAAAACGATCTTCCCCAAAAATGCATAAAAATGTGCACTTTTGCTATGCACAAATCGTGCACAAATCTGTGTCCTTCCCCGCAAACCCAAATTAGGTTGGTTTTGATCAGGGGGTGCGGCGATGACAAATAGCTCAGAGGAACGAATTGATCTGCGTGGGGATGGTCGAATCATCCTCTACAAAAGAACGGGGTCGAAAGATTCTGTGTGGCAGTCTTGGTCGTAACCCGCTTGTAGCCGGTGGAAGTCAGAGTTGGCCTTATTGCCCAGAACTCGCATTAGCGTTCTGTTCCGGCTCCTGTGCATTATAGCTCGCTGCCTTGGCTGCAAGCCACATTCCGCGCCCGGTCTCAAGAGGTGTATCAAAACCGAAGCCTTGCATAGCAGCATGCCATTGGGCTGCTGCATCCTTGATCGGGCCAGTTATGGCAGTTGTCTGCAATTGGCGCGCCCATTTGTCGATGGCAAAGCTGTTGAACATTATAAGAAGCAGTGACGACATTACGAGGATGGATAGCATCCAGCGTAGCCCGTTTTCATCGACTGCCGGATCCTCAGCAAGATCAACGGGTGACAATCCAAATTGCAGCCCGATTTGGTCATGATCCTCTGCCACTGCCGCATTGTGGGTCTTTCGCTCCGTGCGCACGCTACCCAGCCTCCCCCTCAGAATTGATAATAGATAAACGGCGCCACACCTTCTGGCGCCATGGCCTCGATGGCCAAAAGCGTCGCAACGCCAATCACGGCGACGCACCACGCAGGCGCGCGGCGGAGAAGCATAGCAGGATGCTCAATGATATTAGACGGAAAGAAATGTAGCGACATCCCCACTACAATAAGCGCTAGAGACAATGGCGAGAGTAGCAGAGTATCTGCAGTTTTGAATGCAAAGAGACCCTCGAGAAACGCCAGGCTTGTTGCGAACTCTGAGGAGCGGAAAAACAACCACGCGATAGTCACAATGTGGAATGTGAGAAACACATTCGCAAACTTGTAGACTGCCGAGGCGGTTTCCATGTCGGTCTTGCGAATGGCCCGTTCAGCAGCCAGCACGAAACCGTGTATAGCACCCCAGATGACGAAATTCCAGCTCGCTCCGTGCCATAACCCGCCAAGCAGCATAGTGGTGATGAGCGCAATATAGAGCCGCTTTGGCCCGTATCGCGACCCGCCAAGGCTGATGTAAAGATAGTCCCGTAGCCATTGCGACAGGCTCATATGCCAACGTCGCCAGAATTCCTGCAACGTTGCCGACCGATAGGGCTGGTTGAAGTTCCACGGGAAACGATAGCCGAGCAGCGCGGCAAGGCCAATCGCAATGTCAGAATAGGCAGAGAAATCACAGTAGATCTGTACCGCATAGCCGTAGAGGCCCGTCAGCAGGTCAAGGCTGCTATATGCGGTCGGATCGAAAAATACAGGATCGACGTAATCGGTCGCCAGCTGCGATGCGATTACGACCTTCTTAAACAGGCCCCATAAGATCAACGTAACCCCGACGGCGGCCATACTCCTTGTAAGCCTAGGTATTGTCTGAAATTGCGGAACGAGATGGCTCGCACGAACTATCGGACCCGCGACAAGATGAGGGAAAAAGCTCATCAGTAGCGTAATATCTAGCAACGATGCTGGCCGGGTATGCTTGCGATAAATATCGATCTGATAGCTCATTCCCTGAAACGTGAAGAATGACACGCCAACGGGCAGGATTACCGACAGGATTGGGAGATCTCGCTCCCACCCAAGAGAATGAAGTGTCGCCCCGACCTGTTCGAGGAAGAAACCATAATATTTGAAGAAGCCAAGGATCACGAGATTGGCAATAATCCCTGCGATGAAGATGGGTTTTGCCAGTCCGGCGCGACTTGCTTCCGCCTCTTCAAAGCGCGCCCACAGGATCAAGCGCGCGCCCCCCCAATTGAGGAAGCCGCTTAAGATCAGCAGAACGACAAACCGCCAATCCCACGCCCCGTAGAATATCCACGAGGCAATCAGCAGAAGAATTTTGCGCCACTCGTTATCACGCAGCGCCCAGATAACGAGGAACACTGCAATGAAAAAAAAATGGAAAGTCACAGTTGGGAAAAGCATGTAAGGTCACCGCTGCCCCATAATTACCGGATGATCTGCACGCCGGTGTCGTTAGCAGGAAGGCCCGTTTGGGCCTGTCCCCCCTCGCCGATCTTCCGGAACGCGTCACGAAGATCAGCGGTCAAAATCTCCCCGATACGCTTGCCGCCTGCCTTTTTGAAGTGGATCGCATCTTGCGCAGCCAAGCCTGCAGCGCGCCATTCATACATTGCGCATTGCGTCCCCATTGCCATGCTCCAATCCCAGAATACCAGTCCCATCTCTTCGGCCACGAGCCGTTGGACGGCGTTAACATGCTGGATATTGCCCGGTACCATAAGGCCTGTTTCACAAACGAACGGCGCTATTTGCCCAGCCTGCGCAATGGCCTTGTTCCTCGTCAACGCATTTGGCGGGCCGATCAGCATGAGCGGTACTGTCGAGGGTAATTGGGACCGCATGAACTGGATATAGTTACGCAGGTTTGCCTCGTAGGCCTTGATATCGAGCCCGGAGTTAAACCCTTCGTTGGTGCCAAAAGCGATAACCACCATATCCGGGCGGTAGGCATTAAGCTCAGCGGAGACAGTTGCTGCATCTTTGCGGTTGGCATGGACCAACTGGGAGCCCGGCACGCCAAGATTGCTGATGGTGACCCCTGCGCCTGCCACACGGAATGTCCCGATCGAGTTGATTGTCACCGGCTTGTCCTCGAGCGTCTGGATCGTAACTGATCCGGCAGTCTGCAACGCGCGTGTTTCCATGCATTGAGCTCCTGCCGTGTCAGACTGGAGGGCAAAGACGTGGGTTTCATTGCCAATAGCGACCTGCAGCGAGCCTGCAATGGGCTCTGTTTGCCCACACAGGACAAATCGGTCGAAAGAGTATCGCGGGTCCTCTGCCGTTAACGTCATCCACTCGCCGGCGGCGTTTGCGCTTTTGGTGTAACCTGAAAGGCCGACCGGCAGCCCGCCGGCGCTCTGCCATGCTTTCCCGAAGATCCCGTTCACCAACCAACCCGGACTTGCCGTGGAATTCATTCCCCACGTCAAATAGCCAGCATAGGGCCTTGCGCCATCGACAACGCCTCGACCGAAACTGCCGTAGAGACTATCAAAGGCCTCGCGCCACCCGTGCGACAAAGCATCGCCGGCGGTCAGGCTATCTCCAATCATCATTATATGTATTGGTCTGTTTTCGTTCAACTTCTGTGCAACAGGAGCAAGGAGATCAGCCTGACAAAGGCGTTCCTCGCATTGATTTGCTACTGGCGATGCAGATGCTGGGATTGAAAAGATGCCAAGCGCGAGGGCAAGAATTGCAAGCATGACAGACATTGATTGAAGAAGCTTTCTAAAAGGGGCGGGCTCGATTTGAGTTTGCCAGATCAGACATGGTGGAATCCATGCCTACCGCGCCACGGCACTGACAGTGACGTCTGCCTGAATATCCATTTTTGCAGGGATCGCATTTCGTATATCCCTCGTCAAATCTTCAACTAGAATGCGGTAGCCTGTCGTGGTCATGTGAATACCATCTCCAGCGCGGGCCATTATTGGTGGGCCTCCTTCGGCTCGTTGCAACATTTCCGTGTAGCCGCCATTTCCATCGACCGACTTGGGAAGCGTGTCGATAAACGGTACATCAAGCTCACACATCTGCTCCTTGTTGAACGCGTTCATCTGGGTCACTTGCTCGTTGAATTTGGCCTTGCGCATGCTTGGCAAGCCAACCCAAACTACCACGGCGCCGCTGTCCTTAATCCGGCCGACGTATTCACGGACCCTGCCTCGTATAACCCGCTGCCACTCATCACTCATATAGGGCATCATCTGCCCTGCTTCCCAGATATCCCACGTGTCGTTGGCACCGAACGAAATGACCGCAAGGTCAACAGCCTGAGACTCAAGCTTGCCCTCGACATCTTCGAGCAGGTTTAGGCTGTGATATCGGGTGAAGCCGGTAGACTGCTTGGCAAACCGATGGACGGTCAGGCCATCAAGGTCACGCAACTCGTTATATAGGCCCGCCCAGATGCCATCGCCAAAGCTGTCCCCGAAGACGCCGATATCTATCGGGGTGCCTTCGGCCAAGGAGCGCCGTAGTGCCGGGCTGAGTTCAAGCCCGGTGGGGCAACTTGCCGCCGCAGTGCCGGCTGTGTCATTTGACTGCATCACCGCCACATTGGCGGCTCCTGTCGTGCTCTTATTCTCCAAGAACGAGTAACTTATAGCCGCGCCGGTAGCTATCCCGATGAAAAGGACGGCCGTGCGGTCTAAGAGGATTCGCACTGGCTTCATGGATGACCGTTCGGCAGATTTAACCACATTCTTGGAAAGCTGGATTTATTCCCGACCATTGTCACAAAAACGATTGTACGGGGCAGATAAGGACAACCCTTTTGGGGCATGATCTAACACCTCGATTTAGCCGATCGAAGAGAATGTTAACCTCCGAAACATAAATTGCAAATAAGAAACGACCCTCGGGAGACAACATATTTGCCTGCTGGCAGCTATCAAAAATCCATTTTGCGCGGCACCATAAATTTCTGAAAGCGCTACGTAACATTTAAGCTGGCAACTGCGTCCTCTCATCCCGTGATCAGCGCATCTCGCCTCATTCATGTCGCGGCGTAGCGGGTGCGGCAATAGGCACGCACCCACAAATATTCATATAGACTAAATTCGGAGTGCAACGCCTTTGGCTCTGAGGAGAAAAAGAGCGTGCGAATAGCATCAAATATGATTATAATTGAAATGTTTAGACCTTTGCGCACCGTGTCTGTAGCAGCTTTGCTGCTTGCGTTCGGCGTGACCACGGATTCGGCATCCGGGGCAGATGAGCTCTTGCCTTCTCAAAGTGCGCTGACCCTTGGCCAGCATGAGATCGAGCTAGCTCCTGAAATGCCAGCCCCGCAAACCGGTCCCAGCGTCTTGGATGAGGCCCCTCAACCCGCGCAGGCGTCTCACGGCCACTCTGATGCCGACCTTCTGTGCCTGGCTAAGATCGTTCACCACGAGTCAGCCAACCAGACCGAAGACGTGCAATTGGCGGTCGCCGCGGTTGTTCTGAACCGCGTTGAATCCCCTCGCTTTCCGAAGTCAATTTGCGAAGTGGCGCTTCAACGCAACCAGTTTTTCAACGTCCACAAATATCATCCCTATAGGGATCCGCGATGGGAAACCTCGAAGCGTATCGCCCGTGACGCAGTACAGGGAATAGGCCGGGGGCACGCGAGAGGCGCGATCTTCTTCCGCTCGGCGGGCTACCAGTCCAGCTTTTTCCGCTCCCGTCCTCATATTGTCCGGCTGGGAGGCCTGGACTTCCACGATTAGAGGTTGGCTGGGTCTCACATCACCGAATTGGACATCTCGAAAACCCTTGTTTTTGAGGCGCCTATTTGCATCAACGGCCTTCGTTGATCAGAGCGGCGGATTGAAATTAAGATCGCACACTTAAGAGACAACGGTAGTGTGAGGTGCTGGTCCTCACACCTCACGCTGCCGCATCTTTTTCCAGGTGCCGCGGTAAGATAGGCAAGCCATGTAGGCTGCGACTGAACAAGCAGAGGTAACAAAACTATAGTTTTGGGTAATTTCGCTCTATTATCGGACGACTATCGATTCGTTGATCGGGGTAACGTTGTGCCTTTTCATAAATTAAGCAAAATTGGCGGAGTTATCGGCATTTCCTTCCTCGCTTTGGGAGGATCCATCCACCATCAAAGTTCGAACGCCTTTGCCGAAATCACCCTGATCTTGGCCTCCGCCGGCGCCCAGGACCCAGATGCCCGCACTGGTTTCAGCGGCGCACAGGCAAATGATGAAACGCAGGGGCAGACGTCAAGCCAAGTAGCCAAGGCAAGCTACCGCATCATCGGTGTTGGCGACATCATGATGGGCAGCGATTACCCTGAACCGCGGATGGATCCGAGGGTTACTCCGGGTTCGGACCCGGCTGATGTTATCGGCGCTGAAATGAAAAGTCTTTTCCAGTCCGGGGACGTCGTTTTTGGCAACTACGAAGGCACTCTTCATACCAGCAATGCTGGTGCGAAAAATTGTCGTAATCCTGCTATTTGTTTTGTGTTCCGAAGCCCGCCCTTTCATGCGAAGTATCTAAAAAGCGCAGGCTTTACCATGATGTCGAATGCCAACAACCACGCCCGAGATTTTGGCGAGGAGGGGCGCAGAGCGACATTTGCCAATCTTCGCGCCACCGGTATGTCAGTTTCTGGGGCGGATGATGCGGACCGCCGCCTTGCTATCCAAACTCTTCACGACGGAACCAAGGTCAGCCTCGTATCATTCGGGCACAACCCAGGCCTTCCGACAGTGCAAGATCTTAATGGCGTACGCGCACTCGTGTCAAAGGCTCAAGAGGCATCTGACATTGTCGTGGTATCATGCCACATCGGCGCAGAAGGGTCTGCGCATGATCGCGTTACCCGCTCAACAGAAATGTTTCTCGGCGAAAACCGCGGCAATCCCTTCGCTTTTGCAAGGACCGCCGTTGATGCTGGCGCGGACGTTGTATTTTGCCATGGGCCCCATATACCTCGCGCCATCGAAGTCTACAATGGCCGCTTCATTGCCTATTCTCTAGGCAATTTCTGGACCTATGGACGCTTCAACCTGAGTGGCTACAACGGGACAGCGCCGATAGCCGATCTCGACGTCGCTAAGGACGGCTCGCTTATTGCCGCACAAATAGTGTCTATTCGCCAAGATCGCCCCGGCGGCCCTTATCTTGATCCAGCTGGCACTGCAGCACGCAGAATTGCGGACCTGAGCAAGCGCGACATTCCTGAAAGCGGGATCGAAATTGCTCTCGACGGCACAGTAAGCTGGAAGCAATGAGGTAATAAATTCTCCGCCTCAAGCAATTTTTCAAAAATTTGAGCACTCTACTGGGCCGTGTTGACAAAAGGGTTTCCCGTATGCCCTGAGTTCTGATTCAAGACTGTTTTTTGAGGAGCAGTCACGGTGCATGGGGGCGTAAGACCTGCCGCTATCATGGCGCTAGAAAGCCTGAGACGATCAGGAAGGGCGCAAACCATCCGAAATAGACACGGACAAGAAACGTTGAGGCCAAGGATCGGCAGATTAACGGACTGGCGCCAAAACTAATTTGAGAGCATTTAACTTCACAAATGAAAAGTTTTGTGCATTATTTCCGTCGTGCACGGATTTCCTGCTGAAATTGCTTGAGGGTAAAATATGCGACAATTAGGTTCTGCCTTCATCGCCTTACTGAGTATGGCCTCTCCGGGAGTGGCTCAAGACTTAGGGCTTCAGCAGGTCAAATACTGCGGATTGGGCGTGCAAGGTGCGCTGACAAACTTTGCAACAAGCAACCCTAATGTTGCCGAGATTTATAATGATGCGAACCTGCGTCAGTCGATAAACGGCCAGCTACTGGCTGCTTCACCTGCCGAGAACTGGAATATAAATTTGTCTGCCGAGGGTGGTGGCGCTTCGGGTTTAGCGATGTCGCACGTCATCACCTTTGAGAACGTTGATCCGCAGCCATTTATCGACCCGCGGACAGGTAAAAAACTATACAATGTTTCTTACTCGGTTGGCATTAACACCGTTCTCTTTGACTTGAATGCGAGACAAATCCGGGCGTTGGTGCCAGCCATTGCGCGATTTAGCGATCTTAAAGACGCGCCTCCATCAGCCAGCGAGCAGCGAGCCGCCTTCGACGGCATCCTGCAAAGCGCCGGGACCCCTGATGGACCATTGGCTCGCTGGCTGTCGTCAATTAAAAGCTTGCCGCTGCGATACGATGAGCAGACATATTTTCAAGTTCTGCCAGTAAACTTCGAAGATGAAGTTCGGGAAAAGCTAATAGGGGAACCCGGAGGGACTGAAAGCGATGGGGCTAAGGAATTTTCCGAGCGAGCCACGACACAATCAGAAGCCTTAATCGCAATGGCTTTTGCAAAGCCCATTGTGCCCGCAACATTAAAAGCTGACCCAATATCAAGCGATCCAGCAATGGCTGGGCAGGCTTCGTCAAATCAATATGTAGCTACAATTCCTGATTGCCTCGGCGATACGGGAGCTGATTTGATTATGCCAGACCCCACTTATCAGCTGCGCTTAACCATCCATAAATTGGCTTCAGCGCAATACAACCACGAATTCGATTCCTATTTGGATAGCGGGCAAAAGTCAGTGCAGCAAGAAGTCGGATTTGGCGGCCGGTTTGGCGCAGAAATAATTGCTTTCAATAGCATCGGGGACAGCACTATTTTGGATAGTCGAACCTTTAGCTTCGCGAAATCGGTGCGGTTTACTGGCGAACGTGAATTAAACTCTTACGAAGAATACCTCAAGCTTACGACCACTTTCGTTCGCGAGTTGCTAGATGCGTACACCAGCCAAGATAAAGATTGGATTAAGGCTCACATGTCGGCGGCCGTGACTGACAAAAAGGCACGCAAAGCTTCACGCGTGCGAAAGGCCTGGCGCGAATTGTTTCAGAAAAAATTACGCATTCCCAAAAGGTAAAAATGCGATCAGGAAATCCCCAGCATTGCCGAGGTAGGTCTTTATGGGGCTGTGAATCCGAGAAAGGAACATGGACCGATGAAAAAGTTATTTAAACAATTATCACTTCTGATCGGATTGGCTGCGTTTTTTGTATTCCCGTCAAGCGCGCGAGCGGATGACACAGCTCTCGGAGTGTTTTATGCGGCTCTCAAAATATCACAAGTTCAAGCCACACGGGCGACGGCAGACTATTATGATGCGCTAGGGTTTGGCGCGGAGGCGCAACGAACGACCGGCCTCGCAAACCAGCTGGACAGCGGAAATTTAGGCGGGAATGAGGGCATCGACGCCTTCTCTGCTTCAACTGGGCATTTAGTGGTACTAATCGATGATCTGCGAGCGCGAGGGGCGATCCCCACCCAATTGCAGCTTGAGCGTGCTAAGGCCGCGGAAGCTAAACTGGACAGTGCCAATGCGGCGCTTGCCATTGCAGTTGTTGCTGGCACGGTCGCTGCCTTAGACGGTGGAAATTTGCTAGAAAAAATTGCGAAAGGCGCCTTACTGGCTGCTGCTGCTGCTAAAATGACGGAGCCGTTGGGAGAGGCGCGTCGAGCCGCAAGGGCCTATAATAATCTGACATTGAGTGGCGAACCCGGATTTCTGGCTGTTTCTTCTCAATTACAGCCGGCTTTCAAAGACCTGTGATTTAGGCGATGGTGCTCCACCCGCAAGCACAGAGGAAAAGCTTACGATGAGATTTAAGAATTTTAATATAGCGGCATTTGGCTTTTTGGGGGCCTTAACTAGCCATGCAGCAGTCGCGCAAAATCAGCAAATCGAGCTGATAGTGCCAGTGGAACTAGACGCTCAAAGCACGAGCTCAAAGAAGAAGCTTGCTGTTTTACAGCAGTTTGGAAAATCAGATGCGGCAGCAGTAGCCTGGAGTAACATTCGCAGCCGCCCCGATGTTCGCGGAAAGATCTCTCGGCTGAATGAGAATGACGAGCTGGCAATAGAGCAGTTCCTCGAACGCGCCTGCGCGTTTGGTTTAATAGGTTCTGACGCTAATGATAAAATCGCAAAGAAAAGGAGGCAAGTAACGGCCCGATACCGGGTCACATGCGATCAACGGGACATTCAGGATTTTATAAAGTCTTTAGTCGGGCCTGGGCTGCCAACCGACAAGCTTGTGACCTTCTTTCTTGTTAAAGAGGTAAGGGATCGCACCGAATATGATGCGAATATCGTGCGATCCCGGGGGACGACGCAAAACATCAATGCATCAGGCCAAGTGAGCAGTTCCTCATCATACAGCAATGACGATCGAGTGAAAAATCAGACGCGTGAGACTTTTGGAGAGCGGAGGGGTCGTGTCGACGATAGCTATCAAGCTAGAGAGCAATCGAAAGGACAGAGCAGTTCGTCGGCTAGCTTTGATGCGAGCGCGAGCGTCGACCGCCAAACTGATGAAAGGTCAAACGGACAAATCACTCGCACAACGATGACCCAAACCTATCGCAATGCCTCACCCGAAGAATTTAACGCCAGCCTCGCAAATGTCTTTAGCAGCGAGGGCGTCAAAATTTATAATTACGCGGACGTAGTGGCTTTCTGTGATCTCGGCAACGTCAGTCCAGATCCAGATGGTCTTGCGCGTGAATATGGCGACAAAGAGGGCGAGCTACCGAGCGCGGTTCGCACGGAGATTATCAAAGCAGTTAAGCAATGCGGGCAAGAATACCTACTCATCGGCTGGGCCGAAGTGGATGGTAGTTTGACCGACCCAGTTACAGGGGCGCCTCGGTATAGTGTCAACACTCGCGCCAAAGTGTACTATCTTGGAGATCTTATTCCCGAAGAGATCCCCGTTAACCCAAAGGCAGGCGCAGCAAGTAATAATAATCCTAATGTTGCTCGACTGAACGCAGTTAACCAGGCCGCCGAGCGGGTGGCCGAAGAGCTAATTGTCAGACTGATTGAGCGTGGCGCGACATAGAGGGGCCGAACCATGAAATTTGTTCACTCTAAAATTGTGGTATCGCTCGCTGCTTTTTCTCTATTTTTTTTAGCCAGCTGCGATGCGCTTGAAACGTCAGACGAGGAGGGGTCTGCGTCTATTGCGGATATGCCGGATTTTGGGGACATCGAAGTCGAGCAAGTCGAAGTAGAAGGGGTCGGCCCGACGCGCGACGCTGCCATTCTCAATGGTCTAAACTTGGCGGTCCGCCAAGTAACAGGCGTTCCACTGCAGGGCATGACAATAAATAGTAATGGCAGCTTATCTTATGGCCAGGAGGGGCCGCAAGATTTCGGCATAACCAACGAAACCGTTCTTTCGATCAGTCAGGGTTCGGTCAGAAGTTTCAAACTTCTTTCAGACGAACAAATGGATGGCACAACAAAAAATGTTGATCGGGGAATAGCGGCGAGCTCTGCTTCATGGAGAGTTGTTCTGTCGGTGGAAGTCAATAAATATAAGGCGTCGGAGAAGGCGTCTCTACCCAAAGTTGTAGTAGCTGACCCTCGGACAAACGCTAGCCGCTACACCGTCGGAGACACTACGCTGGGGGCGTCGGATGCATCTGCCCAGATCAAATCAATCGTCGGGGAAGCGATTACAAAATCCAACCGCTTTTTGGTAATCGATCGTACTTATGATGCTGAGATCGACGCTGAATTGGCCAAGATCGCACCGGGTAGCGCTAATCCCCAAGAGTTCACGAAATTGGGACAGAGACTTACTGCCGACATTCTGGTGCTGCCAGAGATCAAGAGGCTGTCATACATCAAGTCGTCACGAAACCTCCGCTTTTCAGGGCGGGAATTAAGGTCATACAATGGTGGCGTAGAAATTTCGTTTCGCGCAATCAATGTCGCAACCGGCGAATTGATAATGGCCAAAGATTTTGCGCTGGATCTCCCCTCAACGCCGCCAACAGTTTATGGGCAACAGCGAGTAGGGCTTAGCAATATACGCGGCCATCTTGCGGCTATGTCTGCAGATTTTGCGCATGAGTTCATTACGAAAAATTTCCCTATTGCGGTGGTAAAAGTCTCGGGGCAATCGCTGGTCCTCAATCAGGGTGCCTCAATGTTAAAAGAAAACACCCTTTATGAATTGGTGAAGATGGGGGAGCCAATTGTTGACCCCCAATCCGGACAAATACTTGGACGAATGGAAAGCCCGCTTGGGCGCGTTCGAATCACAAAGGCAATGGATAATATGTCTTTCGGCCTGTTGGTTTCCGGAAAAATCGATCCGGCTAAGTTCAAGCCAGGGACTATCGAGCTACGTGAAGAGGTTGAGCAGGATCCGAAGAGTGTCGAGGAAAAACCAACTGAGGCGGTTCGGTCAGCAACTTCTCCAACTCGTTTGCAACGTAAGGCCGTGGATCAAAGATCCGAAAGCGATATATTCGACGCTGAATTCGATTGAAATTGATTTGGCGGTGCGAGAGCGACCCCCAACCAACCATCTTTCCATTATGGGTCTGTTTTAGAAGATTTAATTCTACCTTAGTGGATCATGCGGCGCTTTCGGATTAGGTTATTCTAACGTCCGCAATTGGGTTGTTACCAGCCGTCCAGCCTCCGCTGCGCAACATTTTCGCCTGCGTGCCCCCCTTCATCTCCCTTAGCTAGATCGCCACTTTAGAAACATTTCTAGTGACAGCTTGATGAAATAAATGGCGGCCCAAGTACCGACCATATCGCCAGCAAAAACAATCAGATGCGTGGAGAAGTCCGAATGCCCACCC
>Ga0181559_10005295_pt1 | contig 12373 bp, 9 predicted proteins | sample 011ome_21_FD_133752 | JGI IMG/M metagenome (GOLD analysis project Ga0181559, IMG submission 133752) | Coastal salt marsh microbial communities from the Groves Creek Marsh, Skidaway Island, Georgia - 011508AT metaG (megahit assembly) | ecosystem: Environmental > Aquatic > Marine > Intertidal zone...
ATGAATTGTATGATTTGTCAGTAGATCTGGGAGAAAGAAACAATCTCGCGTTGATTTATCCTGAAAAAGTCGCGGAGCTAAAACAGTTGATGACAACGATTGAAGGTGATGATGCACATGGCTCGGAGCCTGGAATTCAATAGCTGCGAAAGTCATATCTATCTTTCGTGCAGAAAACCTAGTGTATCTATTTTGAGTCTTGCAAGAATGCATTAGACCCGTTCATCTACACTCGCCCCTAAAAGCTACTCCCTAACATCGAGTCAATCTCATGTATGGCCGATTCACGCTGATTACATTACCGATTCTTTTGATCGGATTGGTTGCAGCGATTTTAGCTCAACGACCACCTCCAATCAGGCTGCATCGCATAACAAAAAAAGCACCGCTCAATCTGATCCCAGCTGAGAATCCACCACTGCTGGACAACCAAGTCAGTATTAAGATTGAAGACACCAAGAGAGTCATACGCTCGAATGGTATTCCAAATCATCGAACAGGTGCGTTTCCTAATTCTGGCAATCCTAATCGAATTAGCGAACAGGCTCACCAGTACAGCATTCCTATCAATCCTGAGATTGCCAAACAGACAACGGCGATTCAAGGAGAATTTGGAGTGGCGGTGAACGGCGTTCCTTTTGATCCCGGGGCAGGGGAGTTTTATGACGGAGAACCGGGCTGGCAGTACGAACCCCTGTCGGGAGCAATTGCATTGGGAATTGATATCTCCCATGCACATGTGCAGCCAAATGGAAAGTATCACTACCATGGTCTGCCCTCCGGGTTGCTTGATTCCGTTAACCTCAGCTCCAAACAACATTCATCTTTAATTGGGTGGGCTGCCGACGGGTTTCCAATCTATGCCGTCTATGGATATGAAAATCCAGTGGATCCCAAATCTAAAATTATTGCATTGAAATCAAGTTACCAGCTGAAAGCCGGAAACCGTCCTGGCGGAAATGCACCGACCGGCGAATATGATGGCACGTTTGTGCGAGATTACGAGTTTGTCGCTGGGAGTGGAGACTTGGACGAGTGCAATGGAAGAAAAACGATTACACCAGAATTCCCCAACGGAACCTATGCTTACTTTCTGACAGAGCAATGGCCGGTGATTCCAAGATTGTGGCGAGGCACTCCTTCCGAAGATTTCATGCGTCGTGGTGTCGTCCAGCGCGGTAGCCGGGTGACTGAAGCGAATGGCGAAAGTTTCCGACCTGGTAATCCACAAGAACCGCAACCGATGAATCGGGCGAATGGAAGACCCTTACCGCTTGGACGGCCCGTACAACCTGGTGGATTTGGTCCACCTCGCCCAGGCCAAATCTTTCCCAATTTCCTACTGGAGTCGCTTCGTCTCACAGACGAACAATTCGATGCAATCGAGAAGCTTCAAAGCGACGTCGACAAAAGGATCAAAGAAATACTGACGCAACAGCAAATGAATCAACTCAACAATCTGTCGCCAAACGGAAATCGCCCTCGACCTCAACGACCACCCGGATTCGATCGCTACTAAATGAGCTTTCTCAGCTCCCTTGCAATCAATCGAGCCCCGCAAGCGAGGTTTTTCCGTGATCTAACTTGCGTCGCGAATACTACAACGACCGCTTGAGTCAACACAAATTTAGTACGCTTATGCGTTTCGCGTTATCGGACCTCAACCAATCTTCACTGTTTCGAATCAATCAATTAACCAATTTCTAGACCGGGGAGAGTACCGTTGGATAAGCCGAATGAACGGTCGGCCAATCCGAATTGATTGAGAATCGTCACGTATAAATTAGAGAGGGGAATGCTACTTGGCTCGAATGCCAAATGCTGCCCGTGGTTGTAATTTCCACCAATCACAAGAACTGGAAGATCTTTATTCGAGTGATTTGATCCATTGCCAAGATTCGAAGTGACAACAATCGTGGTTTGATCAAGGAGCGTTTTACCGCTCTCCTGTGTATCTTTCAAGCTCTTGCATAATCGAGCTAATTCTTTGAAGAATTCTGATTCGATTCGCTTCAATTGATCAATATTGCTCTGATCTTTTCCGTGGTGGGACAATGCGTGATAGGCGTTACTAACACCCGCCACATTGACTTTATTCTGTTCAAAGTAGCCAAAAGTGACCACTCGCGTTGAATCCGTCTGAAATGCCAGTTTCGTGACATCACAAACGTTACGAAGCTGTGTCACGATCTCAGCATTGTCCGTCGGGTCTCTCGGTTCCGATGTGTGTACTTTAGGTTTTGGTGTATGCACCCATTTTTCAGATTTACGTAGCCTTCTTTCCGTTTCGCTGACAGACTGAAAATACTCGTCCAGTTTCTCTTGATCTTTGACTGATAATTTTGGACGTAAACGATCAGCTTGCCTCTGCACCAAATCTAAAAGGCTTTTGCCCTGTGCAATTTGACGCAAAGACTCTTCGGTACCAGCTTCGTCTTCTTGACCAAAAAGCTTTGCATAAACTCGCGACATTTTTGATTCAGCAGGAATCATGGTGCCGCTATCGTTCCAGCTGAATTCATTTCGTCCGGAAGACAACACCAACGAATCAAACCGAGTATCAGCGCCGATTCTGGAAGCAACGTACTGATCAAGAGAACGAATATTTTTCTTGTTCGAAGGGATACCGGTAAAAATTCTCGGCTCAGCCGAATGCCCACCGTTGACTTCAGGATGATCAAGTCCAGAAATCACTGTCATCTGATCACGAAATTCATCAAGAAACCGAAGATAATCAGTGGCTTCGTAATCGCTGCCTTCCTGACTGGGAATGAGTGCATCGCGATAAATCCCCAGCGGTAAGCAAATCATCAACAAGCGTTGTGGTGACACTTTCATTTCGGTGGATTGAGCAAAGCCTCCCAACGAATCAAACCAAGGCAGCGCGGCAACAGAACCCGCCGAAGCTAGAAAATCTCTGCGATTAAATATCATTAGTAGCTCTTGGATTCGTACGACAGCGAAAGTTGTCTTTTTCCGCTTTGATGATTTAGGTGAATGAATGATTTCCTGATAACTCTATCACGGCTTCTTGAAAAGATCGCTTGTAATCAGAGTACGGATCATTGTTTTCAAACCACCGCCTTTTGACGCTGTCTGTTGAACGATCTGATTTAACGATTTCGTATCGGCATAGGTGATCGTGCGACCCAAAGCGAAGGTTGCTAATTGTCGTCCTACATTCTGCTCCACTTGACCAATGTCAGTGAGCAATCTTGCTCTAAACTCGCGAAATCCATCAAAATTCCCGTGAAACGGAATATTGCCGGAGCAGTCGATTTTTGGACCATCAACTAATTTGGGGCGATTTGGATTAGCAGTTGGCTCCAGTGCACGGTAATTCTCCCGATAACCACCAATCACATCAAAATTTTCCAACCCAAAACCGTAGGGATCTATCTTACGATGACACGCAGCACATTGAGCAATCGATCGATGCTTTGCCAATTGTTCCTGTATGGTCGTAGCGCCTCGAATATCCGGTTCGATTGCCGGCACATCGGGGGGCGGTAACGGCACGCGTTTACCCAAGAGCCGTTCAGCAACCCAAACACCGCGAACCACGGGGGAGGTGGTCGTGCCATTCGACGTGATGTTGAGAATACTAGCGTGAGTAAGTATTCCACCTCGGACCGTATCTGCTTTATCAAGTTTGACGCGACGAAATTCATTTCCGTCAACATTGGGAATTTTATAATGACCAGCGATCCTCGCATTTAGCATTGCCCAATCAGAATCAATCAAATTGACGATTGGCAAATCGTGATTAAGCATTTCCTGAAAAAACGATCTTGTTTCACCAACCATCGCAGCTTCGAGTTCGGCATCATACTCCGGATAAAGGTGACTATCGGGTTGCATGTCACCGATCTGTTGTATTCCTAGCCACTGGCCAACAAAGTCATTCACAAATCGTTTTGACTTTTCGTCCGACAAAAGACGATCAACTTGTGATGCAAGAACATCTGATTGCAACAATTGCCCGGAATCAGCGAGCTCACCTAATTCTTTATCTGGACAAGATCGCCAAAGGAAGTAGGAGAGGCGATTGGCGATAGCGTGCGCGTCCAAGCTAGAACCAAACTCAACGTGGTAAAGGAAGCTAGGTGAGGCCATCATTGCTTTGGCTGTGAGCTTAAATGCATCCACGATGGAATTATCTTTTCTCACCAAATGATAAAAGTGTTTGTATTCATCGATCATTTGTTGGTTGACTGGTTGTCTAAACAAATGCCGCGAAAAATCCCTCAAAGCGATCAATGCTTCATCCTCGGAAAGCGATTTTGCTGCACGATCACCGAGTAGCGTTTGATGCCCCACTGGAGGCCATTGATCATAAAGCGGCCCCTCCATCTCCATTTCTCGGATGGCAATAAAGGGTCCCGGTAATCCAACAAGATCTTCTCGACGTGCCCAGTTGGTGCCGTCAATCATTTCCATTTTGATGATGTCATTGGGCTGAAGATAGACTCGATACTCGTACTCTTCTGGCCTAGACTCTTTTAGGTACAAAACATCCGCAATCTTGGGTATCGTGCCTTGTCGGAATGAGCCGTAACTTATTTTTAAACGTACGGGCTCACCTGCTGTCTTGATACCGTAAGCCAAAATCCGAAATCGATACCAACCCAGTTCGCGCGCGGAGAAAACGCGGCGAGTATCCGGAGCAGCGTAAGATGCCATCATCGGTATAACCGCATCCACTTCCTGCCCATCATCGGCTGTCGGCACTCGTAACGCTTCTCCGTCCCAAATTGGAAAAGAGAAACCGTCATACGGATTCGCCTCTAAAGATTTTTTCATCTCAAGCGTTTGTTCCCTCTCGCTGTTGGTCAGCTCATCAAATCGAGCTAAACGATTCTCTAACTGCTCTCGATGTCGCTTTACTGCCTCGCGGTTGTAATCATGTAAAGTGAAAACGGATCGATTGGTTTTGGGGCGATCCCGCAATTGGATTGATCGATCGAGAATATAATCTGCTGCTTTGAGATATTCGGTAATTTGCTCAGATGACAGCATGAGTGCGGCACCGTTATTATCAAAGGCATTGAGCTTTGCATCGGATGGGAATCCATCGGCAAAATCGCCACGGACACCAAACAAATCCTCGATGGTGTACTCGTATTCGGTTCGATTTAATCGACGAAGCACCACCTCCTCTGACTGACCAGACAGCGCGAATTGAGCTCGCTCTAATTCAGACTCAATCCACGACGTCACTGCTTCCAGCTCAACTTCTGTCGGTTGCTTTTCTTCTTGAGGTGGCATCTCCCCAAGATTGAGATTATCGAGAACTAGCCTCCAATTCTCCGCATCGCCCTCGGTCTGAGAAACCACCAACTTGTCAACACGAAAGTCCGCCTTTGGATTTTCTGGTCCATGACATTTCTGGCAGTACTGAATGATGAACTCGTGGACTCTTGTATCAACACCCTGGGCATTAGCTCTGCATAGAAAAAACGGAGCAAAGGCTATCAAGAGTGCGAGGGAAAGATTACTTGCATGCACCATAAAAAACTCTTGGTCTTATCAGAATCAACATCGAATTCATTGTAGATTCAATCGAGGATTCAAAGAAATAGGATTGAGCCCCGCATTAAATTATCTTTGGCTTCTCGTAGTCGTACCACCTACGGAATCAACGATATTTTGAGCGGATCAGATCATGAATCATGACATCCGATACCGTAAATGCTCAGCAAGCGTCGTAGGCGGTGTACGATAAGCAGCGATAGAGCTTAATCAAACTAGAAGCCCACAACGGTTCCCTTTCGATTTTAGGTCGATCCAAATCATGCTTACTTTGCGTCTCTTCCAGTTATCCACTCTACTTCTCTGCGTAGCGGTCGCGAATGGTTCTGAACAGAAAAACGTTGTGCTAATTCTTGCCGATGACTTGGGTTGGGCAGATACGACCCTTTATGGACATTCAAATCTATACGAAACCCCCAACATCGAACGATTAGCGAAGCGTGGGATGGTTTTTTCAAATGCATATGCGAGTCCAATTTGCTCGCCGACTCGTGCAAGTATCATGACAGGGCAAAATCCAGCCAGACATGGAATGACCGCACCCGCTGCGCATCTTGAAGTCGAGCGGTTTGAAGCAGTTGCCAGTGAAACTGGACCAGCACAACAAAAAAGCACGAACGTTCGGACCTCCACTCGCCTAAAGCCTGAGCTTCCCATGCTCAGCCAAGTTCTTCAAAACGCAGGTTATGCCACCGCGCACTTCGGTAAATGGCACCTCGGTAGAGAACCTCACTCTCCACTTGAAAGGGGGTTTGATGTTGACTTACCGCATTGGTGGGGGCCGGGTCCTAAAACCGGTTACCTTGCGCCTTGGAGTTACAACAATCCTAATTTCAAGGAAGGCTCGCCGGGTGAACATATCGAGGATCGAATGGCTAAAGAAGCCGCCGAGTGGATTCGAAAAAGAGATCGCAATAAACCCTTCTACATGAACTATTGGCAGTTCTCTGTTCATGCGCCATTCGGAGCAAAACCGGAACTTGTCGAGCGATATCGCAAGAAACTTGGGCAGCAAGTCGATGAACTCGCCGATCCTGAGATACGAAACCAGCTTCTGAATTCGCACGTGCCAAACATTGGTATGCCTCAGCAATCTCCTACCTACGCAGCGATGGTTCATTCGCTCGATGACGCGGTAGGTACCTTGCTTGATACGTTGGATGCCGAAGGAATAGAAGACGACACAATCATTATCTTCTACTCTGATAACGGTGGTAACATTCACTGCGGATTAGAAGAAACTTCGGAAGCAGGGAAAAAGTACATCACTCCGATCACCAGTAACCATCCTCTTCGGGGAGGAAAAGGTGGTATTCACGAAGGTGGGGTTCGGGTACCGGCGGTAGTCGTGTGGCCTAGTGTCACAAAACCGGGAGCGCAGAGTGAAACACGAATCCATGCGACAGACCTTTATCCCACAATCTTGCAGATGCTGAGTGTGGATCAACCCAAGAGCCATACGATAGACGGCGTTGACTTCTCCAAGGCGCTTCAGGGCAAAGAATTGCAACGCCCGCCTTTATTCACGCTGGTTCCCAATCATGGAAGTACTCCGCACTGGCTTCCACCTGCAATTTCAGTGCACATGGATGATTGGAAGCTAATCCGGATCTTTTATTATGGTGAAAATCAAGACCATCAGTACCGACTCTATAACCTAAAGCAGGATCTCAGTGAAACGACCAATCTAGCAAGTCAGAATCAGGACAAAGTGAAATCTCTTGACAAGCTAATCGAAAATTACCTCATTCAAGCCAATGTCGTTGTACCACAACCTAATCCGAGTTTTGATCCAAAACAGTTCAAACCTGAGCTGATCGGAGTCCAGCCAGGTGGGTTAAAGATGCCGCCCGGTTTCAAAAAAGAAGCAAGCGACAAATCAGCAAATCAAAAAAAACCGGTTAATTTCAATACGTCCCTCATGGGATGGCAGATCAGGAATGGAGACGCAGCGACAAAAGATCAATCCATTGTCATCACCGGCGCGAACCGCGAACCATTTATTGCCAATGCAAAAATAAGATCTCCCGAAGATACCGCCATCATGATTCGAATTAAGGCACCAATGAATGGGATAGCAAAAGTCCAATGGCGTTTAAGCGGACAGGAAACGTTCCCAAGTAACCAGCAGTTTCAGACGGTTAAAATTACAGGTGGTGATTGGAACGAACTCAAGGTCAACCTATTGAACGAGGAACCAATCATTCATATCCGAATTCACTTACCAGCATCCCAGCAAGGTGTTGAGATTGATTGGATCGAGATTGTCTCTGAGAAATTAGAAGCCGCAAATAAGCGACATTGGGACTTTGGCACTGCTGCTCGATAAATCAAAGATTACACACTAGCTGATAATGAAATAGTCTTATGGTCATTTCAACTTAGCGCATCACTCGAGCGACAAATGTGATCCGAACATGATGCACTGAAGTCAGCTTGCAACCCTTCACCCAAAAGCATTTTCCGAGGAACAATCCCAGTTCAATAAAAATACAGCTTTGCCCTCGATACAGTGCCGACCAACTGTGATTCGGTCATGTATCCCGCTGTGTTTACCGGGAAAATCTAAGAACAGCTCGCCCACCATTCGCAACGATCAAACACCAAATGGTCAAGAAATCCTTAAGTGAATCAAAGTGCGTGATTGCCTGCCGCGCGTTCCCATATAATCAAAGCGTGAACCACGAGACGTGATACATTCGCAATCGAATGCTGAAACCGATCTCGAAATAAAAAAATCTCATTACCTACATTACGCTCGACAGATGATGGAGGCATACCAGCCTCACGCAAAAGTTACTTGAAACTTGGTTTGAATTCACTCTATCGAGCAAGCATCAATATGCAAAACTTTGGCAAAAATGCAGTAACACAAATGCCCAGAATTTATCTCTTCGCATTGGTAATCTGGAACTGCTGTTTTTTCAATCTGCTCCTAGGATCCGATCTGCAGATACACCAATTTCCTGACGAGCTGCATCAACGCACCGAAAGGTTGAATAACGACTTTGTCGCCTCGGTTCCACCGATGGAAACACCCGATTCAAAATTTCCATTGCTTATTTTTTTACACGGTGCCGGAGGACGAGGGGACGACATTGAGCGAGTCGAGCGAATCGCTAGACCGGTATACAAAGGGATGATTGCTTTAACCCGTGAACCGGCCATTTTCGTTGCCCCACAAGCAAACCTTGGAACCCAACAGATTCAGGCTAGTTGGCTACCCGATGACCTTGATTTGTTTCTGTCGTATCTCAAGAAAACTTTACCAGTCGATGAAGACCGCATTTATTTAACCGGCAATAGCATGGGAGGTTATGGAACATGGGCTTGGGCAGCAAAATCCCCGGGTTCGTTTGCAGCAATCGCTCCAGTTGTTGGCGGATTAGGGAAAGGAGGACCAAAAGACATCTCGCCCGAAATCAATGACTGGGCGAAGCAACTGGTCACTACACCTGCGTGGGTATTTCATGGAGCAAATGACAAAGTCGTTCCGGTCGGCCGATCACAAGAAATGATAAGGCTGATCCGCGAAAACGGAGGCGAACTCGCGCGTCTTACCGTTTTTCCTGATGAAGGCCATGGAGTAGGCAGAATCGTCTACACATCACAAGAGTTTTTTGATTGGATGTTTGCAAAAAAGTCAAATACCGTTTCGAAGATTAAAATGAAACGATCGAGATAAACCTCCATTTCCTTTATCGAATGTTTTACTCATGAACACAAATCCTGAAGAAATTCTTTCATGTCCTCACTGCACGAAACTGTGGGAAAAGCTAGAAACGCTGGAGTCGGAAAAAGCAAAAGTCGAGAACGCAAAATCAAAGATTGAGAAACAAATGGCTTTTCTTCTTCCATTGTTGATTGTGCAACTCGTGCTTAGCTCAATTGGGCTACTGCTCAAATTTGCAATGTGAACGATTGATCCCCACAGATCGCTAAAACATCAAACTCGTTGATTCGTAATCGTGAATTGCCTAAGTATTTCTTACTTCAAAAAAAGCAAACACATCGCATACCGTTGGGCTCTACTACAATACCTAGTATCAACCCGATTCGCTGAATAGATCTTTCGCAGTAGTTTGTTCGATGCTGCGAGATAACTTGTGGAGTTCTTCGATGGCTAATTCTATCGAGCAATCAAATGCTGTTCATTCTTGGAAAAGCATGATTTTGAGGGGAATTCTTACGAGCGTTCTTAGTTTGACAATTGCTTCTGGCGCGATTTTGATGATCGGCCCGCAGGTAGTTTTCATCATTCCCTTCGCTATGATTTGCGGCATAGCATTGGTGGCAAAACGATCCTACTGGTCGATGGTGTTCCTGGGGTACCCGCTCACGTTCGGTTTGGTTTCCGCGTGGATTGGATATTGTGAGATCGAAGGGTATCACCAAACCAAGGGGTTCTTGATCGCGGTAACGATTGGATCTATCGGACTATTGATGATCGCGTCGGGATTATGGAAGGCATTCTCCATTTCATCCAAATAGCCTGTCGCACAGCAGGCTGCCCATTCTGAACTCGCAAATTTCATCTTAGCGAAAGAAAGCATGAATACGAAAATCATTTTGTCGTTAACGATTTTGTGCGTGACCCACCTTCTTGACATCACCAGCAGAGTAAATGGAGCAGAGAAGCCAAACATTCTCTTTATCTTCGCTGATGACTGGGGTTGGGGGGACCTAAGCTGCCACGGACATCCCTATGTAAAAACACCCAACATCGATCGACTCGCAAGAGAGGGAACAGATTTTCATCGATTCACGGTGGCAAGCGGCGTCTGCTCACCGAGTCGTACAGCTGTGATGACAGGCCGTTTCCCAGCTCGATACAACATTGATGGACATTTTGCTTGGGTTCCCCAAAATCAGAAACGCAATATGCCGGATTGGCTCGACCCTAGCACGACAACGTTGCCAAGATTGTTACAACAAGCCGGCTACAAAACCGCGCACTTTGGCAAGTGGCATCTTGCTAACGACATGATTCCGGATTCACCTCTGCCGAGTGTCTATGGTTACGATGATTACGGGGCGTTCAATTGCGCCGGGGAGCAGATGCCAGTACACGAGGATGCTAAACGAGCGATTGATTTCATCAGGAAGAGCAATCGCGATGGCAAACCGTTTTACGTCAATCTATGGATTCATGAACCACACACACCTTTCCACACGGTTCCTAAATATGAATGGCGATTTCGCGAAATGGAAAACCGTGAAGACCAGATTTATGCATCGGTACTATCACATGCTGACGATCGGATCGGTGAAATCCTGAACGAGCTTGATCGACTAAAGGTAACCGAAAATACGCTTGTGATTTTTAGCTCTGACAATGGTCCGGCACGAGCGTCGGGACCGAGCGAATTAGACCTACATTACGATACTGCGACTGGAGCCGGGTGGGGAATTGCTGCAGCAAAAGGACTGACCGCAGGACGCAAGGGCTATAAGTCTGCTCTTTTTGAAGGTGGGATCGGTGTGCCATTTATCGCACGATGGCCAGGTCAGATTGCCGAGGGCAAAATTGACAACTCGTCACTGCTTTCTGCAGTAGATCTTCTGCCAACCTTTTGTGAAATAGCGGGTGTGGAGCTACCAGATGGTTATGAACCCGACGGGATTAGTCAGGTAGCACCCCTGCTCGGCAAACCAACTAAAACCCGAATTAAGCCGTTGTTTTGGAAAATGCAGTCTCCTTGGCCAATCCAAAAAGCGAGGCCCTACCACTGGGTATCGTTTGCGATGGTACACAAGAACTGGAAGCTACTTACCAATCAAGATTGCACCTACTGCGAACTGTATGATGTAACCTTGGATCCACTTGAAACAGTAAACGTCAGTACAAAGTATCCCGAAGTCGTTGAGCAAATGTTGAAGGATCTGGACGGTTGGAAATCGACTCTTCCTCCCTCGCCATCCGGAGATGTTTTCTCCGTCGAAAGATCACAATCCACTTCAAATTAGTCAGTTTCAAATGATTGGAATTCAACTAAATCTCTGCAAGCTGCCAGTATCACAAAACTCAGTTCGTGGTAACTCTTCGAGGTAGTCTTACCGATAGGATTCAAGAATCCCTAGGTCGGTTGTCTGAGCAGTTGAACCCACAGAGCTTACTACGCAACGTAATGATACGCACTCTCATTCGACCAAAAGTAATTCAATGAAATCGATCCTATTCATACTCGGCGCATTAACAGTGCTTTTTTATTCAAATGTTCACGCCAAGCGTGCTGCACCCACCAAGGTAAAGCCGGTTGCGTCGGGAACAATGGAGTATCGAGCGCCACAAAGCCAAATAGGATGCATTGAAGCATGGAATACCGAGTCAAATGAAATGAGCTGGCGGCGCCAGATTTACGTGATCAAATATCAGTCAGGTCTTGAGCGTGATATCCAAGACATTTTTATCACGAATCTTCGACTCACTGAAAACCAACTAATCGTGAGCAATGAATCAAATTCCGAGTACTCCCTTGATCTAAATACCCTTGAAGTCAAGGTTTTGAAGGGCGCACTGGTGGAATCGATTGAGTAGGTCGTGAATTGCTGAAAAGGCTTGAGCAAGCACGAAAAGAGAGTGATCCAGCAGACCTTGAAGAAAACGCTAAGTACACCCGGAGGGATTCTATCAGGTGCGAGAACACCGCTATTTGAGAAGACGATTCTGTTTTGTGTACCACATAGTGTCTAACCGTGTCGCATGGACGATGAATTCTCATATCTAGACGATCCAGTTTGGCAGCAGTCATCAAAACATAAAGGCACTCAGAAACATAGACAGCAACATAAATAGCATCGCTAGTATACCCATTATTAATGCCGCCAACGCTATGAGAGG
>Ga0181559_10005299_pt1 | contig 12366 bp, 6 predicted proteins | sample 011ome_21_FD_133752 | JGI IMG/M metagenome (GOLD analysis project Ga0181559, IMG submission 133752) | Coastal salt marsh microbial communities from the Groves Creek Marsh, Skidaway Island, Georgia - 011508AT metaG (megahit assembly) | ecosystem: Environmental > Aquatic > Marine > Intertidal zone...
GTATTTCGAACGGTCACCGACCCCCCGACGGCGCTGATCCGGGTGAACGAACCCCCGCGAACGAACCGCAACGTCTCCAAACGCGACAGATTCAAGTCTTTCCCGACGCTTCGCGCGCGCGCGAAGGCGCCGTCGATCGAAGCGAGAGACGCGCACTCGGCGATGCTCAACGACCCCGACGTGATTTCATCCAGACTCGTGAACGAACGCTCGATCGCTCGCAACGACGTTTCGTTTCGTATCACGACGTCGCCGTCGCGTATTTCCCGAAGCGACGGGAACGCGTCGGAAATACCCTCCAACGCGCCGTTCGTCTCGAGAACGAGCGACCCGACGACGCGCGTCAACGCCGGGAACGGGCGCGAGGTTCGAGAACGTTTAGAGTTGGGCAACGCGCCGACCCAATGAGGGATCGCTCGCTTCACGTCTCGTACGAGAGGCGCTATACGTCGCAGCCCGGCGTTGTTCGCGATGCGAACGCCACCGCCCACCGTTCGCAACGCTTCGAATCCCTCGAACTGTTCGAGGACGTCGTTTCGCTCCACAACGAGCGCGCCGCCGATTTCGGCGAGACTCGGAAACGCGGCGAACGCGTCGTCGCCCAACCGTAACGCCCTTTCGTTCTGCTCTATGCGCACGTCCCCGACGACACGCGTGAGTTTCGGGAACACCGCGAGAATCACTAGGTTGGTTTGTACGAGAACCACGGACCCGCCGACGTGCGTCAGCTCCGGAAACGCGCCGCGCAGAGACGTCTCCTCGGCGCCCGGCGCCACGACCACGTCGCCTTCCACGCGAACGACGACGTCTTTTGGCGTTCTTTGGTCGCTCGGGTCGCTCGGGTCCGACGACGGGTCCGACGACGGATCGCCGATAGGGTCGTCGATGTGGTTCGCCAGAGCCGCCGCGTCGGTGAACGCCGGGTGCAGACGACCCGTCACCACGAGCGAGCCCGCGATGGTCGAGCACCGCGCCGCCTCGGGGGTTGTGCTGGCGTCAACTGTGCCTGAGCAGTCCGAGAGCGCGGGTCCGTTCGCGGCGACGCCGACGAACGCGCACGGAAGCCACGCCATGAGAAAACACGCGTGGAGCGTTAGAAATGAACGCGCGTCTCGATTCCCGCGCATGACCGGCGACGCGTGGTCGCGCGGAGGCGAGCGCGAGCCGTCCGTCGCGCTCGTCGAGAAATAAAAGCAGACGCTCTTCTGACGCGACTCGTGTGCGTGGTATCGACCGTCGCGTTTTTTGGGTTGTGAGATGCGTTTGACTTCCAACAACTCGCCTCCCGCGTGGCTCGCCATACTTCGGCGAGCCCGAGACTTCCGCCGGCCGAGATGGCGCAGCGTCAAGGCGGCATGCAGCTCGAGTCGCTCTCGCCCCAGCAGTTGCAGGTGCGCGCGCGGTCCCGCGCCCGCGATCTCGCCGATCGTTTGAAAAGGCGACCGGGAGGCGGATCTCTCTTCGCGCGCTTCTCGATCGGCGCTCCCGGTGGCGCCCGCGGGGGTGACACGCCGCGTCTCGAGCCGAGCCGTCGCGCGCGCGGTCACGTGACCCCGGCGACCGCACCACCCGCTTCGCGTTTCAGAATCTGACCTCGTCTTTCCCTCCCGACGCGCGACGCGCGACGCGTCCACTCGTCTCGACGCATCTTCGCGCAGGGCCTCTCCGAGCAACTCGAGTCGGACGTCAACCAGCTGACCGAGTCGCTGGCGAACCTGCAGAAGGCGGTGGCGCGGTACCACACCTCCGGCCGCGCGCTCGAGGCGATGGAGGCGGAGACGGAGGGCAAGGAGATGCTCGTGCCTTTGACGAGCTCGCTGTACGTGCCCGGCAAGCTCGGCGACGTCGACAAGGTTCTGCTCGACGTGGGCACGGGGTACTTTGTCGAGAAGTCGCCGGCGGACGGCGTGGACTATTGCAAGCGCAAGGTGAGCCTGGTGCGCGACAACATGGAGAAGCTCATCGAGGTGATCTCCACGAAACGCAAGCAGGCCACGCAGGTGCAGCAGGCGTTCGGGATGAAGATGCAGGCTATGGAGGCGGCGCAGGCGAAGCAGAACGAAGTCGGCGCGTGAGCGAGCGTTCGAGGAGGAGCGAGGAGAATCGACGCGGTTCTCGCGACGACTTCGTTCGACGAAACCGAAACATCTCCGCGTTTTACGTACTGATATCGACTCGAATCCACATCATCATCATCATCATCATCATCATCATCAGTCCCTTTTCGGCGGCCCTAGCGGCGGCGGGGGCATCTCCCGTTCGTCCCGCGTGAAGTACGCCAGGAACTCCGTGTTTCCCTCCTTGGCGCCCTTGATCGGAGAGACGGTGTGCGCGACGTACGCAAACCCGATTTCGGCGGCGCCGTCCACGACGCGCTTTATGACTTCCTCGTGCACCGCGCCGTCGCGCACCACGCCTTTGGCGCCGATCTGCGACCGCCGCGCTTCGAACTGGGGTTTAATGAGCACGACCAGCTTGCCTTTACCGTCGGTTCGCATCGTCGCCGCGACCGCGGGGAGGACTTTCAAAACGCTGATGAAGCTCAGGTCGAGCGCGGCGACGTCGACGGCGTCGGGCAAAGGCTGCAGGTATCGCAGGTTCGTGCGCTCCATCACCACCGCGCGCGGATGGACGCGGATCTTCTCCGCGACTTGGCCGTACCCGACGTCCACACCGTACACTTTCGTCGCGCCTCTCTGGAGCATGCAGTCCGTGAACCCCCCGGTGCTCAGCCCCGAATCCAAACACACACACCCGTCGACGTCGATGCCGAAGTGATCGAGCGCCTTCTCCAGCTTCAAACCGCCGCGACACACGAACTTGGGTTGCTCGGCGATGATGTCCACCGCGACCGTGGACTTCACCTTGGTGCCAGCCTTCGTGACCGGTTGCCCGTCCACCAACACCTTGCCCTGCGCGATCCAGGACTGCACGACCGTGCGGCTGAACTCGGGGTACCGAGCGATCGTCAGCTCGTCCAGGCGCTGCTTGCCCGCCTTGGGGGGTCTCGGGCGGGGGGGAGGCGCGTCGGCGGTCGCGACCCACCGCGCGTGCGCGGCGGCGGGGGGCGCGAAAAGCCGCGCGGCGGGGCGCTCGCGGCGGCACGCCGCGCGCACGAACGAACCCAGATGAATTCCCGTCAGCCTCGTGAGTGGGGCCGCGGCGGCGAGCATGCTCATGGCGCGCTTGGAAGCGACCCTCAGCGGTGCGGCGCAGGTGCCGAGCTGAATGAGGCGACAGTGTTTGACCCTGGCTTCTTGGGTGAAATCGTCAGCTCGACGGAATCGCTTTTTCTGAAAAAGCGTCGCTGACCTATCCCTAATCGTCTTCTCTCCGCGCGCGTCTCGGGCGCCGCCACTTTCGCCGCGCGCGCCTCGACACCATGTCGGTCGTCGTCGCCTCGCGCGCCGTCTGCCTCCGCGCGGACGGCGCGTCCGCCCGCGCGACGTCTCCCGCGTCGCGCGCCAGCGCGCGCGCGAACCCGGATTTCGCGGCGGTACCCAGCCGCCGCCGCTTCAGCGCCGTGGGTTTCGGCCGCGCCCGCCGCGCGCGCCACCTTTTAGTGCGCCGCGTCGCCGAGCGCGAGCCCGCGGCCGGCGAGATTGACGAGGAGGAGGCTCGGTACCGCGAGATGATGAAAACCACGAAGGAGTGGATGGCGTACGACCCTGATGAAGTGCCGGAGTCGCACCCCGCGCCGTGGGAAACGCACGTGCAGAACCTGATGGAGAATGGCCCGTGGCCGTGCTGGAACGCGGATCTCCCCGAAGAGCAGCCGGAGCCGGAGTTCGTGCCGTTCAACGAGGCGCCTCGCGCGTACAGCGCCTTCGACGACCGAGCCAAGATGTTCAAGATTAAAGTGACGGAGGAACGCGCGGCGGCGACGGCGGCTCGCCAGCGGGAGATCCGCGCGCGGAACTGGATGCCGATGGATGACGACGTGCGGTTGGCGGACATCCCGAGTTGCGACGAGAGCGGGTGGAGCCACGAAAAAATCATGGAGCTCATCTCGTACCCGGAGGAGGTGCAGACCGCGATGGAGTCGTACTCCGTGCACGTGTACGACCCGCGGTTCCCAATCGACAACACGTGGATCCCGCCCCCCGAACCGGACACCTGGGAGTTCATCCAGAAGATCGGGCACGCGGGCGTCGCGGGCGAGGACGAGCAGGACGTGGGCGACCGCCTGGCGATCAAAAACGGCATCGCGCAGCGGTTCGACACCGAGGCGGACGGCAACGAGTTCCTGAACCAGACCTCCGAGGCGAAGCTGGCGCGCGCCATCGACATCGGCGAGGAAGAAGACGAGGACCGAAACGACGACGGAGACAAGCGAGACGCCGCGAAGGACGCCGCGGAGGAGGACGACGAATGAGTAGGTATTAGGAGAGAATCTTTCGCGCGTAGCGGCGTACCAATCGTACGTAGACTACCAAACGATCATAGACTACGTATCTACTAGCTAGCTAGTCTACGTATCTTCACGCGTCAAAAATAGTTATGTATCTCTACTACCGCTTCCCTTTCGCTCTGAGCGCCTCCCTCCGCGCGTCCGCGAACGCCTTGTACCCGACCCCGTCCGGGTCGAAAAACACCGCGTCCACCGCGGAGGACCCGCCTCTGCGGCGGAGCTCGACCGTCCAACCGGCTTGCACGGCGTCGAGCGGAGCGAAGCGCTCGCGGCGCGAAGCGTACGCTTCGGGCAAGTCCGCGATTTTCCCCCGCGCGTACAGCACCTCCACGCCGGCGCCGGCTTCGGCGGCGACCCCGCGCTCGGAGCGGGGCGTGGCGTCTCGGAGAACGCGAGCGGTGGAAGACGGAAGGCGTCGCGCGGGTCCATCCGTCGAGGCTTCAAACGAAGAGGGCTCGCCGGAGTCCGAGAGACGTAGGTCGCGCGTCGCGCGCGCGAGCGTCTCGGAAGGCTCGGCGCCGGGTTCGGGTTTTGCGGGTTTTACGGGTTTTGCTTTCGTACGCACCGTTCCTGTCGTCGTCTCCGCGCCCCCGCTTTCGAACGCCCCGACGGAGACGCCGCCCTCGGTGACCGCCACGGTGACCACCTCTAAGCGCCCGGTTTTCCCGGTTTCGTCGCGCACGAAGGCGTCGCACGCGCGGTACGCGGACGGGTCCGCGACGCAGACAATCTCGCTCATTTTTTGCAGACTCGACGGCTCATCGTCGTGGTGCGCGGTTCGCTCGACACGCGCGTCGAGCACCGCGCCCGATTCCAGAAACGTCTTTGTTTTTTCAAACCACTCGGAACCGACGACCAACTTGAACCGCATGGCGGCGCGTTTGATCGGGAACACGGCGCGCAGTTTCGGGATCGCCGCCAGCGCTTGTTGCTTCGCGGACCGCATCGGGTCCACGGAGAAGTGGATCTCTCGCAGCGCGCGCTCGATCATGCCGGGCGGGTACGGGCGGTTCGTGTTCGGGTTGACGCATTTCTCGACGAGCACGGTGACGGCGTCGCGGAAGATGACGTCGAAGACGTTTTTCCGCTCCTTCTCCGAAACTTGCAGCTCGCCAGTGTCGAGGATGGCCCGGCTGACCGTCTCTTCGTCCTTCGTGCCGAACGCGCGGAGCAAGTCCTCTTCCTTCGCGAACACGCCTTTGCTCACGTTGTTGTACACTTTGGTGGTCTGCAGCACGTTATCCAGGTCCTTCTCGAACCCGTCTCTCCACGCCACGACGGTGTTCTTGTAGCACGCGATCTCGAACCGCACGCCAGCCTTTTTCAGGCGCACCACCGCGATGTTGGTCAGCTTCTTGATGCCGGTGGGCAACGCGAGCTGGGTCACGGACGCGCGGCCGCTCATGTCGGCGGATGAGCGACGGGCGCGAGGGTCGCGAAGCCGCGGCCCGGTCCCCGCGCGCCGCCGGAACTGAGGGCGTTTCCGAGAAAAGGCGCCGAGAAGAATCATCCTATAAATAGTCGGCGGCGGCGGCGGTCCCGAGAAAAAGAAAGGAACAAGTCGTGTCTGGTGCCGAGTCATCGAGTTCGCGCTGCCGCACTCGGAGGCGCGCCCGAGCCGCGCGCGCGGGGCGCGATGGCCGCGCCTCCACTTAGTGACGGCGCACGTGAGGATGCGTCAAAATCCGGCGGCGACCGGTACGCCTGGGTGCCCTATCCCGTCGGCCACCGCAAACGCGACGGTTTCATCGCCAATTACGAGACCACTCGTACGGAACGAGAGAGGTTCTTCTCGCGCACGAACTGGACCCCCGCCGTGGCGAAGGCTTTGGCGTCGGAGGCGTTCAGGCCCGACAGAGACCGAGCGATGACGCTTCGTTACGACCCGTCCGAGTATCCGCTGCTCGACGCGTTCTGCGACTTGGTCGGCGAGCGCCACCTCGCCACCGTGCACGAGCGGTGGCGCGCGCACGACAGAGGCCAATCGCACCTCGAGGAGAAACGCGCGCTCCTCGCGCCGCTGGCGGTTCCGTCCGCGAAACGAGACCACTTCGAGGAGGTGTACGACCGGCTCGTGCGCGAGGTAGTGTTGCCCGCGATCGCGGAACGGCAGCGGAAACACCTCGCGCGACACGACGCGCGTCACGCGAACGACGACGACGCGGAGGAGACGTGCACGCGGCGGTACCTGTATGCGGCGTTTCCGTGCGCGCGCGTGCAGCAGCCCTCTCGGTTCCACACCATCCGGTGCCACGTGGACGCGATGTACGGCCACGGGCCGTGCTCGGTGAACTGCTGGCTGCCGCTCACGGCGCTGGACGAGCGGGGTCTCAACTCCCTGCACGTCGAGTCCGAGCCCGGCGCGGAGGACTTCCGACCCATACGCGCGCGCGTCGGGGAGATTCGCGTCTTCGACGGGTCCGCGTGCGCGCACTACACGGTGGCGAACGAAAGCGACGAAACCAGGGTGAGCCTGGACTTCCGGGTCGTGCCGAGGGGGTTGTTCGCGTTCGACGCGGTGGAAAGAAACGACGTTGGAAACGACGTTGGAAAGAAACGACAGACGACGCGGTACCGCGTGGGCGGCTACTTTTCCGCCGCCGAAGCCGACGCGAGCGGCGCGTTCCGCCGCGTCGCGCGCGGCGCGCCGTGCGGCAAGCACGGCTTCCCGCACTCGGACGAGGAACGGGCGGGTGACGAAAACGCTTTCGTGTGACCGCTGAAACGGCGCTAACGCGTGATGATGCTAACGCGTAGTTATAATATAGAGTTCACAGATATTAATACTGGTAGCGCGTATTACTGTTATCCGCACTCCGTTTCGTCTCATCACTCCGTCAAAAGCATCGCCCTGAACTCGGGGTACTCGAGCTCGCCCGAGCCGTCCATGTCCACGCGGTTGAACTCGGCGTCCAGGTCCCCGAGCTCCAGCGCGTTGCTGGCCCACTCGTGCAGCGTCTGCATGTACGAGTCCGAGGAGGGACACACCTCCGCGGACGCGAACGCTCTGAGTTCCTCGAGAGACACGGTGCCGCTCCGGTCGGCGTCGTACCGAGAGATCCACGCGCGCCATAAGTTCTGAAGCGTACTTTCCAACTCGGCGTTTTCGGATTCGGCGTCGCGCGCGTTTTTCCGCCGCGCCTTTTCCGTCGCGTTCAGGTTCCATCGGCACGTGGGGTGGTACCCCATGTACTCCTTGCCGAGCGCGCTCGCGAGCCCGTCCACCGCCGCGAACTCGTCCACCTCGCCGTCGCTCGCGTCAGAGTCCGTGAAGACGCTTCCCGCCGCGCTGGACGTCCGCGACAGACCGGCCGCCGCGTCCGACGCGTTGGAGGCGGAGCGCCCGCCGAGGCTCATGCCTCCGAAGGACGAGCCGAAGGAAGAAAACGCGCTGATCGCGCGGCGCGAGGTGCGCAAACTCGCGCTCGGGTTCCGAGGTGCGGGTTCCGGCGTGGGTTCCGACCCATTCCGACCCATCGCACGTCGCGCCCCACCGCCGGCACCCGAGGCTTCCAGCCTTCCGGTCAATATACGGAGCACCTCCCCCGCGTACGTGCGCGGCTCGAAGACGCCGTCGGTGTCCAGGTCCGGGAACGGGTCGGAGTCCGCGCCGTCGTCCGCGCCGCGCGTCTTGATCGCGCGCGCCGTGCCCGAGCCGCCGCGCAGCTCGCCCACCTTCCTGTGCCCGTTGGGCGCGCGCGAGAAGTCGAAGCCGAAGAAAGGCCCCACCGGCGCCACGCCCCCGTGCGTCATGAGCGACGCGGGCACCGGCCCCAAACCTAGACTCGCCGTCCCCGGCGGCCGCGACGACCAATCGACGCGCGCGTGGTCGGCGTGGACCACGCCGCGTAACAACTCCGGGACGCCGTCCCAATCCTCACGAGGCGCCAGCGTACGCCAACACACGCGGAGCGTCTCGTGGTTCCCGTCCAGCGCGTCCATTTCGACGTCCTCGGCTCTGTACGCGAGTTTGCCGTCTGTTCCTTTCGGCGGTCCTTCACTTTTCGCGGCGTACTTGCGTTTCCACGCGTCGAGCGGGTCGCGTACGTTCGGGAACCCGCACGCGACGGCGACGACGCTCGTCGAGCACACGTACGCGTCCGTCGGCTCGTAAAACGCGTCGCTGGCGTACGCGCAGAGAACGTGCCAGGCGAGCGCGGCGTCTTTTTCGAGCGCGGCGCGGTTCGCGACCGGGTCGTCCGACAGCTGACGCGCGGAGAGGTTGTACATGAGCTCTTTCAGCTGAAGCTCGCACTCGCCGTCCGTGTCCTCCCCGGACGCGTCCGTCGCGATGGGGCCGACGACGACGTCGCCGACGACCCGAGTCGGCGAGGAGGCGCCGCCCGGAGAAGGCGCTCCCCGATCCACGCTCGCGCGTCGAACGACGCTCGACCGGCGCTCGGTGGTCAGGGTCAGCGCGTTGATCCTGCTCCACCACTCCAGCGCGGCGATCGGAACGTCCGGGTCGGAGGCTTCTTCCGAAGCCGCCGCGCGCGGGCGCCGGCCGATCAGCCGCGCCAGCAGACGCGGGCCGCGCAAGTCGGCGTCGTCGCCGTCCCAGATCTTCCCCCCCGTCTGTTCGGCGTGCTCACGGACGCACATCTCGAAGAACAGGTCCAGCGCGTCCCGGTCCACTCGGCCGAACGCGAGCTCGCGGTTCATCCACGCGCGCCCGAACGCGGCGGCGCAGGCATCCAGATCCTGAGTGAGCCACGCCTGGGGAAGCACGGTCGCGTTGAGGCACAACCACGCGCTGAGTCTCGTCGCGTCGCGCTTCGCCCCGGGCTCGTCCAGGTGGTGCAGCGCGTCGATCCACAGGTGCGTCCACCCGGACTTGATCTGGGGCGTCTCCAGGCATCCCAGCGGGACGAACGCGCGCGCGGCGTCGGAGACGACGCGCGCGGGGTCGCGCACGGCGCAGTCGAAGCGCGTCACGCGGTCGGCGCGATAGCTCAACATTCGCGCCTTGGGCTGGTGCACGAACTCGTCGTACGTCATCGCGGACAGGTAGTACGCCGCCATCGGCGACGCGTCCACCGCCTCGGACCAGCGCGCGTCCAGAAAGACGTCCCGCAGCGGCACGCTCTTCCTCGAGTCGCGACGGGGGATAGTCGTCACGACGCGCACGAGGGCGTCGGATTCGTACGCCGACAAAGGCTCCGAGATGGATGCCGCGCCGCTGCCGCGGCGCAGGGAATCGGACATGACGCCGCCCGACGCGTCGCGCGATCCGAACGCGACCGATCCGGTCGCCACCGGAATCAAGCCGCCTCTCCGCGCTCGGCGCCGCCCCGCGCTCCTCCGCGCCCGAGCGCGACTCGAGATGAGATCGAAATTTAACGAACTCTCCTTTCCGTCTGCAAGTGATCGCAGCTCGAAAACCTCGAAATTTCTGAGTGGCACGACGCGTCCTCGCGTTCGTTCGGACCTTCTTTATTACAAAATGTATATTTTTGATACACGTACCCGGTGCGCTACGCGGCGCCGACGGCTGCGACGTACGCGCGCGTTACTCACTCCGCGCTCCCCCCGGTGCCCGTCGCCTGCTCCAGCCGCACGACCACCACCGCGACGTCCTCCCTGGACCTGCGCCGGCGCGCCAGCTCCACCAGGCGCGCCGCGCCCGCCGCGGGCGCCCACCGTCGCCGGACGCTTTTGCTTTTTTCCCCGCCGCCCGGAGACGACGTCGCCGCCTCCGCCGCCTCGCGCGCGTCCGCGACGCGCCACAGCCCGCGCGTCGCCAGGACGGCGACGTCGTTCCCGTCGCCTCTCATGAAAATCGGCGCGGAGACGTACGGCGTCGCGACCAAACCCGGGAGCTCGCGCTTGAGAAACGCGTCGCCCACCGAGCGCGAGACGCGCAAACCTCTGACTGTTTCGTTGGTACCTTCCGCGACGCTCGCGCCGGCGGCGACGAAGCGCGCGCGCTCGGCGGGGTCCGCCAGCACGTGCGCGCGCGTCACGAGATGCGCCTCTGGATTCGCACGCGTCTCGGATGGAGCTTGTCCACGCGTTCTTCCGAGAACGATGCCGGCGTCACCCACGTTGGCGGTTTGCGCGTAGACGCCGCCGGTGGCGTCGCACCGCCAGACGAGCAGAACCGCCGCCGAGCACCCCTCGTACTCGCACGCGATGTTCGCGTCCGTCTCCAGGAACGCGTCGCGCAGCGCGTTCGCCGCGTCCCCGGGCGCGTCCCCGTGGCCTCGGGGGGCGCAGTGCCCCAGCCTTTTAGCCAACACCTCCGGAAACACGCGCCGCGCCCGCTCGGCGGCGTCCGCGCCGGCGTGGCCGTCGAAGACGGCGAACAGCGCGACGTCCGCGCACCCGCGCAGGGGGCACTCCGAAAGAGAGCGGTCCTCCATGCGCGGGGGCTTGCCCGGGTCGACGCGCGCGGACGACCGCAGGAACAGACACTTTGGCTGGAACGCGCGAACGTGTGAACGCGGTAAGTGTACTCCGTGGCTCGCGGCATTCGCGGTATTCGCGGTGGTATTCGCGTCGGCGGTTTCGCGCGTCGGATCCGTCTCGTGAATGAGCGAAACCCGCAACGCCGGGCTCTCCGCGCGCTCGCCGAGCCGAATCTCGTCGCCGTGCCGCAGCGCGCGCCACGGGTTCGCGTTTCGACCGCGCGGACCCGCAGACCCGTGAACGGCATCGCCGTTCAGGAACGTGCCGTTGGTGGAGCCGACGTCCGCGACGCGCCACTCGCCCAGCCGCGCGCGGCCCGCGTCGTCGGCGCCGAACACGCTGATGTCCGCTCCCCGGGCTCCCGCGCCCGCGTCCGCCGCGTTTTTATTCCCAACGTCGCCGGCGGGAAACGCCGTGAACCAGGTCCAGCGGAACTCGGCGTGCGACGACGAAACCTCGACGTCGCCCACGCACAGGTCGCGCGCGTCCCCGCGGCCGACGGTCAGGAGCTCCACCCCCGGGGGCGCGGAGACCGCGTCCCCGCGAGACACGCCCGACAGAACCTCCAGGCGGAGCGTCGGCGGCGCGGACGGCGAAGGCGCAAAAGCCGGCGCGCCCCCGCCGTCCTCCGCCGAGGACGCCGACTCTCGCGCGCGGCGCTCAGCCTCGCGCCCGATCGAAGACGCGGTGATTCCGGACCGTTCAAACGGCGCGAGATCGACGGTCACATTCGTCGCGCGGTCGAATAAGAAACCGCCGTCCTCACGTTGGTTTTTTCCCGTCGTTCGCCCTGTCTCTCGCGCGTCGTCTCGCGCGTCCCGTTCGTCTCGCCCGTCCGTCGCGGTCGCGTCCCCGGGGGCGCGCCTCCGAGAGGGTGAAAAAAACGAGCCGCCGCCGCTCTTCGTCGGCGACAGCGCTTGCATCCTCGCGCGCGTCTTCGCCAGCCACGCGCTCGCGGCGCCCGTCGCGGCCTCGACGTCGGAGACGTCCGAGCCCGAGTCGCTGGAGTAGTCGTCCAGCGAGCCGTGGTACGAGGACACCGAGGCGGCGGAGGAGGTTGAGTTCGCCGAGCGCCGGCGCGCCTCCGCGGACGCCGCCGCCCACTCGTCAAAAGACGCGCGGCGCGCGGCGGTCGCGCCCGCGGCGGCCGCCGCCGCGAGCGCCGCCTCGCCCGCCGCGTGTCTGCGCTCGGCCTCCGCCGCGGCGGCGGCCGCCGCCGCGGAGGCGCGCCGGCGCTCGGCGAACTCAACCTCCTCCGCCTCCTCGTCGCTGGTCAGGCCCTCGGGGTCGTCGCCCATCGCGGCGGCGCGCGCCGCCATCTCGAACGCGGACGCCGCGAACGACTCGGGCGAGGGGCTCCCGTCGCTGCGAGGGGCGCGCCTCTCTTCGCCCCGGTCCGCGCTGGACGTCGCGATCGACGCGTCGTTCCGGAACGAAAATGGGCGGGGAGCGGCGTCGCGCGACGGAGACGCGTCTCCGTCGCGTTCGCCGCGTCTCCCGAAACGATCAAACGTCGCGCCACGATCGGTCGAATCCTCGCGCTCAAC
>Ga0181559_10005301_pt1 | contig 12363 bp, 6 predicted proteins | sample 011ome_21_FD_133752 | JGI IMG/M metagenome (GOLD analysis project Ga0181559, IMG submission 133752) | Coastal salt marsh microbial communities from the Groves Creek Marsh, Skidaway Island, Georgia - 011508AT metaG (megahit assembly) | ecosystem: Environmental > Aquatic > Marine > Intertidal zone...
ACACCGTGGGCACCCCCGACTCGTTGTTGAATCGCGGGTCGTAATCGCTCGCGTTTTTCGCGTCGCGAGCGCCGGGCGATCGCGGATCCGACGCGCCGGCGCCGAGGCTGGACGACGCTCCTGACGCGCGCCTCCTCTGCGGGGACGGCGCGGGGATCCTGCCCGTCGGCGCGCGAGCGGGCGCGACGCCCGCGCCCGCGCCCGCGCGCAGCCAGGTCGGGACGCGCGACGCGCCCGCGTCGTCCTCGGGGACGGGCTCGCAAAGCACCACCGCGTTCGGGTCGGTCGCGCCCTCGCCGCTCGTCCCCGCCCCATCGCGCGCCTCGGCCGCCTCCGCGAGCTCGCTGGGGTGGACGTACCGGCGCTGCCCCTCGTGGTTGGGGGAGAGCCACAGATCAAGGGGCTCGCCGAACGGGTCGAGGACCTGCGTGAGCGGCATCGCGCCCGCGCGGCGAGCGGGACGCCCGCGGGAACGCGGACGTCGCCGTCGAGGGCGTCGCGCGGGCGAGGCGCGCTGGCGAGTCCGAGATTCCGTCGCGAAAAACGGCTCCTCAAAGCCTTCAATAAACCTTCGACGCGCTTCTCGCGCTAGCTAACCTCGACGTGCCGCGCGCCACAAATAGGGTTTCTGATGAACGACGCGCTGGAGGCTCACACCGCACGGCGGCCGACCACCCATCGCGCTCGTCTGGTGGGTACACGCCGTTGGCCCGCGTGCTGTGCACGATGTCCATCTCCAGCGACGAGGTCAACTACCTCGTGTACCGCTACTTGCAGGAGTCCGGTTTCACGCATTCGGCGTACACGTTTGGCTACGAATCGTTCGTTTCGAAGACGTCCATCGCTCGCGGGGTGGAGCTCCCGCCCGGTGCGCTGGTGTCGTTCATCCAGAAAGGCCTGCAGTACCTCGAGCTCGAGGCGAACCTCAACGAGGTGCGTTTACACGGCACATCCCCGATTCGCACGAACCGCACGGCGCCGTCTCCGGCGTCGCATTCGGCTCATTTTTCCCGCCAATCGAGCGCATCTGTGCGCGCCACGAGGCGCGGCACAGACGCGCTCGACGCGCGCCCGACGCGCGGGTCGCGAGGACACGAGGTCGCCGCGCGACTCGCGCGCGGCCACCGGGTTAGCCGCGCGTCAATCGCGCGCCTCGAAAACCGACGCACGCGACCCCCGCCCTCCCGCGCGCCCCCGCGCCCCGCGCCCCGCTGACCGACGCCCCCGATCCGATCGCCCCGCGTCGACGTGAACAATCAATCGTCTCCTCCTCTTCCCATCGTCGCCGTCGCGCTCGCAGGATGGCACGGACGTGGACAACAACTTCTCCATGCTGACGAGCTCGGACTTGCTGAGCAAGCCCGTGGAGGACCTGAAGACCATCGTCAAGACGAAGCGCAACATGACGGACGCCGAGCGCGAAGCGGCGCGCGCCGACGAGGAGCGCCGGGAGAAGGCGCGCGTCGCGGCGGCGGAGGCGGATGCCATGGAGGTGGACGGCGCGGCGGCGAACGGCGCCGTCCGCGACGACGTCGCGCTGGTGCCGCGGGACGCGGTGACCGTGCTCGAGGGGCACACGTCCGAGGTGTTCATCTGCGCGTGGTCGCCCGCGGCACAGGCAAACTTGCTGGCGTCCGGCGGCGGCGACGCGACGGCGCGCATGTGGACGGTGCCGGCCGGGCCGAGCGGCCGCGGCGCCGCCGCCGAGGCGCCGCCGCCGCTGGTGCTGCGCCACGAGGCCAGGGACGGCAAGAGGCCGGGCGACGAGGGCGAGGGCGAGGGCGCTGTGGACACTGTGGACACAGACGCGAAAAAGGAGAAGAAGGGCGGCCACAAGGATAAATCGACGTCGAGTTCCCCGGTGAAGAAGGAGAAGAACGACGGCGGCGCGGGCGGCGATTCGGAGTGGGCGAACAAGAGCAAAGACGTGACGACTCTGGATTGGAACGGCGACGGATCTTTGCTCGCGACGGGGTCGTACGACGGCTTGGCGCGGGTGTGGAGAAGCGACGGGTCTTTGCTCCACTCGCTGAACGAGCACAGCGGTCCGATCTTCTCGCTGAAGTGGAACAAGAGCGGGACGGTTTTGCTCAGCGGGAGCGTGGACAAAACCGCCGTCGCGTGGGACGCCGAGAGCGGCGCGGCGCGACAGAGGTTCGCGTTTCACGCCGCGCCGACGCTGGACGTGGACTGGCGAGACGACACGCAGTTCGCCACCTCGTCCATGGACCACATGATCTACGTGTGCGAGCTCGGGAAGGAGCGGCCCATCAAGGCGTTCAAGGGGCACAGCGATGAAGTGAACGCCATCAAGTGGGACCCGAGCGGCGCGTTACTGGCGTCGTGCTCGGACGACTACACGTGCAAGGTGTGGAGCCTGGACTCGGAGACGTGCGTGCGCGACTTTTCCGACCACCGCAAGGAGATCTACACCATCAAGTGGTCGCCCACCGGGAAAGGCACGCGAAACCCGGACCTGCCACTTCTGCTGGCGTCCGCGTCGTACGACGCCACCGTCAAGCTCTGGGACGTGGAGAAGGGCGTCTGCGTGCACACGCTCGCCGCGCACACCGACCCGGTGTACTCGGTGGCGTTTTCGCCCGACGGCCGCCACGTCGCCTCCGGGAGCTTCGACAAGCGGCTGCACGTGTGGCGCGTGGCGGACGGGAAGCGCGTGAAGACGCACAAGGGCGAGGGGGGGATCTTCGAGGTGTGCTGGAACGTGGACGGGACGAAGATCGCGGCGTGCTACTCCAACAACGCCGTCAACGTCATCGACTTTGACGACGCGAAGCGAAAGCCGTGAGCCGCGACGCGACGACGCGAGGAAGCCGCGAGAACGGGACGAGAAGAGAAGGAATTTTTAGCCGACGATTGTAGTAAACGTCGTCGCGAATGAGTGAATCATCGTATACATCAAGGATAAATCGTCGAGCACGCACACGCGTTCGTCTACGCACACGCGCACACGCGCATCACGAGACGTCGTACCTCGCCGCGTGGAACTTCAGAAAACTCGCCTCGGCGTCCTCCAGCCACGCGAGGGGCGCGCCGGCGCGCTCGACGAGGAATTTTCTTTTGCGCTCGTCCGACCGCCACTCCGCGCACCGCCGGCGGAGCGCGCCGCGCACCGCCGCCGCGCGCCTCGGCCCGTCCGCGACGTGCATGAGCACGAACACTGTCCACTCCGCGAGGCTGGAGTGTTCTTCTTCCGAGGAAGTCTCGAGTGATCCGAAGGCGTGCACGACGTCAACGTCTGTAAACCCGTCCAGCTGGCACGCGAAGCGCACCGCCAACTCATCGCCCAGGCGCTCGACGTCGTCGCCGTCGCCCAGCGCGCCGACGGCGCGAAGCGCGCAAAAGGCGCGCCAGGCCAAGGCGGCGTTCGCGAGGTCCGCGGCGCAGTACGTCAGCGGGTGGAACATCTTGCGCGTCTCCAGCGCACCGGCCGCGCCCGCCTCGCGCAGCGCGTCCGCGCCGGTCGCGAAGAGCACGAGCAGGTTGAAGCAGGTCTCCCGGAGCCGATCGGCGCGCGCGTCGACGGGTGAGCACTCGTCGGGCGTCGCGTCGGAAAACCCCGGCGCGTCGGGGCGCGCGGCGGCGCCGTCGGCGACGGCGTCGAGGTACCCGTCCAGGACGCGCGCGATCGTCGCCGTGGGGCTCGCGCCGTGCCACACGTGCAGGCCGAAGTTAACGCGCCAGTCGCGCACGGGCAGGTCCGCGCGCGGCGGCGCCACCTCGCCGGCCAGCACGCCCAGCGCCGAGGACGCCGCCGCCGGCACGTACTTCTCGACGGCGCTTCCGCGCCAAACCGCCAGTTGCGCAGAGGCGAGCGCGGCGCCCGCGCCGCCGCACCCCCCCTGCGCGATGAGCGTCGCGAGTCGGGGGTAGCCGGTCGCTGCCGCCGCGCGCGTCGCGGCGACGGGCGCGCCGGTAGCCGCCTTCACGGCAAACTCATTCGCGTCGCCGGACGTGTAGACGGCGGCGCCGTTTTGTTTGCGGAGCCAGGCGCCGAGTTTGGCGCGGCGCCGGTGCCGGTCGGCGGCGCTCCCGCCGGGCGCGCCGCCGGGCTCGTCGCCCCAGAGGGTCTTCACCAGGTCCCACGCGCTCACCTCCATCGCGAGCTCCGAGGGGTCGAGCGCGCGCGCGCCGTCGAACGCCAGGCGCGCCTCGACCGCGCGCATGTACCGGTCGCACAAACCGGGGAGCTCGAGGCGCGAGCACCGGAGCCTCCGCCGTTTGCCGAACCGCGCGTCGCCGTTTGCGCTTCGGTCCTCGGCGCCGGCTTCGTCGCCCGCGGTCATCTCGAGCGCCACCTCCAGCGCGGCTCTGAGCGCCGCGGCGTCGCCGGAGCTCCGGCGCCGCGGCGCGAAGCGCTCGCAGACCACGCGCGCGCACGGCGCGTGCGGCGACTGATCGGCGATGGCGGCTTCCGAAGCGGCGGCGTAGCCCCCCGCGTCGACCACCCGTTTGGCCTCCGTCCGCCCCGCGTGCGCGAGGATACCGGCGGGCCCCCAGCTCGGCCGGAACGACGCGCCGAGGAACGCGTGCGCGTCCGTGAGCTTGGGTTTCGTGTCCAGGGGGAGGAGAGGGAGGTCCAGGGGTTTCGCGTACCCGACATCGCCGGTGACAGACGCGGCGATGGCGTACGCCGTCGCCGCCGCTGGCGCGCGCCGTCGTCGCGCGCCGCGGCGATTGGTTTCGCGCGCTGCCGAAAGCGCGCGCGCGCCGGCGGCGGCGGCGACGGCATCCGCCGCGGGCCCGCCGCCGAAACCGCGCGATGACTCGTTCGCGTGCGCGGATTGGCGCGGAAGCGTCGCCGCCGCGCGCGTCTCGCCGAACGCATCCTCAGAGTTCGCGGCTTGCGAAGCCGTCGCGGCCCCGGGGGTCCTCGGGACGAGAAGCTCGGAGGCGGAGGCGTCCTCCGCGCCGAATCCTCCGCGCGTCGCGAACGGCGCATCCTCCGCGCGCGTCGCGGAGGATTCGATTTTCCGCGCGGCTCGCTCCTCCGGGATCTCCATGACGTCCTCCTCCTCTTCCTCGCTGTCCGACGCGTCGAGGTCCATCCCGTACCGCGAGAAGTGCCGGACCCGGAACGTCCACGCGCCCGCGGCCGGGTCGTACGAGACGAAGGTCGATCCGTCCTTCGCGTACGCCTCGAGTCTCTCGGTCGCCTCCGGGAACACGCCGAGAAGCGTGACCGTCGCGGGGCGGTTCAGGCCCGAGCCGCGCGGGGGTTTCGTCGCGGACGCGCGCCCGTCGTACACCGCCACCTCGCCGCGCGTGATCCGGACGATGTCGAACAGATCGTCCGCGCGCACGGCCGAGAGGTCCACGGGCCCGTCCCATCGGACGCTCCCGAACCCCTCGCGCCCCACGAGGAAGGAGGGGACGGACGCGAGCGCCGACGCGCCGAGCGCGCCGAGCTCGCGCGCGGACGGGACCTGCGAGAGAAGGGGAATTCGATCGAAAGGTGGGGGCGCGGTGAGCGATGGGATCCGCGTGTCGGTTTGATGCGTCGAGACGCGGAGGGAAGACACGCGGAGGGACGTACGGTGTAGTACCCATCGTCGCCGGACGCGTCGGGGAGGTGGCCATCCCTTGGAGGATCTTTTCGCGCGTCTTCCGAGGGTGGGGCCGAGCCGAGATCGGGTGCCGCCGTCTCCACGCCGCGATCGAGCGCGCGGTCGAGCGCACACTCGGCGGCATCCGCGAGGCGCTCGGGCGCCATATTGCGAGTCCCACCCGTGGAGCCTCGCGTCGCGCTCTGCCGCGCGGCGGCGACGAGAGCGCTTTTGAATTCAGGTCCGCGCGGAATCACGCGGGCGCCGCTGAAAAAAATCGTGTTCTCGTTCAGTTCATCAGATCAACAACAAGTGTGCCTACCTGTTCGCCACTTCGCGGCGCGCGCGGATCCGCGCGAACCCCGCGCTGCCACGCCCGCGTCGTTCCGCCGAGCGCCGACTCGCCTCGTGCCTGTCGAGCGATGGGCTCCGGGGGCGAGTCCGACCCCGGCGCGTCGGATGCGCCCTCCTTTCTCGGCATCCCCGCCGTGGCGCTCGAGAGGCTCTCCGTGCGCGACATCGCCCCCGCGGACTTCGAGCGCGCGCACGTGGACCGCGCGGTCCCCGCGGTCCTGACGGACGTCGCCGCGAGCTGGCCGTGCGCCTCCAAGTGGACGCTCGCGTGGTTCGCGGAGACGCACGGGGACGTGCGCGTCGCCGCGGACGACGGCACGAAGGAAAAGATGAAGTGCACTTTACGCGAGTTCGCGGAGACGGCGTCGGCGTCGCGCGACGACGTCGCGATCCCGACTGACGTCCCGTACCTGCGTACGTGGAACTTCCTGGACGACCTCCCGGAACTCAAGCGTGACTTCGAGGCGGACGGCGGCGGGTACTTCCGCGACGGCTTCGATTTTCTAAAGCCCGCGTGGCGCCCGCCGTTCACGTGGGCGTTTCTCGGCGGCGCCGGCGCGCGCACGAAGTTGCACGTGGACGTCTGGCACACCGACGCCTGGCTCACCGTGACGCAGGGGCGCAAGCGGTTCGTGCTTTTCCACCCCGGCCAAATGCGATACGTGTACGACGAACAGACACAAACGTTCGCGGACCTGGACGCGCGCGGGGGTTTGGAAACGATTCAATCATCCGGTTTCCCGGACTTCGCGAAGGCCACCCCGGTGGTCGCCGTCGTCGCCGCGGGCGAGACCATCTACATCCCGCGCGGGTGGCCGCACTACGCGGTCGCGCTCGAAGCTGGTGTCTCTTTGACGGTGAACTTCCTGGCGCGTGCGAACCGCCGCCGCGTCCTGGAGAAGGCTGTGGCGTTCGCCAACCGGCGCGACGCGTGCGAAGCGGTGCTCGGCCGCGCGCCCCGCGCCTCCGACAACCTGCTCAAGTTTTGCGTGCACGGCGGGTCCATCGGGACGGGGGACGCCGCGAAGATCATGGGCGTCGACGCGGAGACGCTGCGGGAGAAGATGAGCGAGGCGAGGCGGGAGAGGCTCAGGGCGGAGGCGGAGGCTGCGGAGGAGGAGGAGGAGGAGGAAGAAGAAAAGGCGTAGGTCGGAAGCTCGCGACGGAAGCTTGCGACGTTGTATCATATCTGATAGGATACTACGTTTTCGCGATGAGACCACGTCAGGTTTCAACGCACACACATGAGAAATCGCGGTCAAACCTTATGCGTCGTCGGGTCCGAGCTCTCTTCCGCATCCGTCAGTCGTCGGCGCGCGGGTTCTCGGAGCGATGCGTCGCCGCGGCCCCACCGTGCCGCGGAGCTCGGCGAAGCTCGGCGACAGCGAACCCGGCGAGGGCGACGCCGTGATCGCGTCGACGTGGCGTCTGTCCATCAGCACGGACGACGCGTCCACCTCGACGGACCCGATCCAGAAAACTGACCAGAGGCGCGTGGGCACCCACCGGCGGTGTTTTCAAACGACGGGCCTCGGCGCACCCTCACCCCCATCACCCGCGACGCGAGCTGACCTTCGCACGCGCACGCGCGCGCGTCGCACCCCCCCCGCCCCGCTTTCCACGACAGGGTCCAATCGTACGGCATAGCCGAGCGCGGCGTTCAGACCGACGGAAGCGCGTCGACGCGCGAGATGCGCGAGGTGACCGTCGACGGGCTCTCGGCGTCGGCCCGGACGCGTCTGCTCGCGTTTCTCGAGGCGGCGGTGCCGAAGATGGAGCACGCGCTCGCTGAGAACGAGCAGAGCGACACCTTCGACGACGACGCGCGGAGCGCCGCCGCCGCGCGGTACGAGGACGACACCGGCGGACGCCTCGGGCCCGAGTGCGTGCACGCGCTGGACCCGCGGCCGTCGACGCGGGCGAAAACCGACGCCGGTTCGTCGCGCGACGAGCGGTTCTGGCGCGACCTGGTGCCCACCGGGCTGAGCTGGAACCGGAGCGGCTACTCGATCGCGGTGTCGTACGGGCGCTTCGACGTCACGGGCTGGTGCGACTCGCCGGGGGCGCTGTGCGTCTGGAACCTGAGGCGAGAAGACGTGGACCCGCGGAAGCCGGACCAGACGTTCGAGACGGACTCGTGCCTGCAGTGCGTGGCGTGGCACCCGGTGGACCCCGCGGTGGTCGCCGCGGGCTCGTTCGACGGCGAGGTGCACGTCTGGGACGTGCGCGGGGACGCGGACGGGGACGGGGACCCCGGGGACGGGGACGGGAAGGAAAATCGGGAAGGAAAATCGAACGACGGATTCGTCGCGCGGAGCGCGGTTTCCGACGCGTCGCACCGCGAGCCCGTGGTTTCCGTCGCGTGGCTCCGGAGCGCGCGCGCCGCGGGGACGCGCGCGGGCCGCGGCGCGACGCGAACGCACGACGTGTGCTCGTTCGGGTCGGACGGACGTGTCCTGGTCTGGGACTTTTCCAAAGCCGAGATCCAACGGGGAGAAGACGCGGAGGACCCGAGTAGTGAACGATCGAAAACACGAGATCCGACGGTGCGACGCGTTCCGTTCCCGTCGTTCGGGTACGAGACGCGTCCGCCGGGAGTCGACGCCGCTCGCGAACGCGGCTTCGTTCGCGGAATCGCCGCCGCGTCTTTCATCCCAACCGCGCGCGCGTCCGGCGATCCTTCCGGCGCGAACGCCGCGAACACCGCGACTACCGTGACTACCGGCACCGTTCAAAACGAGCGTTACGTACGCGCACGCGAGGGCTCGAGGGAGCCTTCGAGCACCTCCTCGTTTCTGCTCGGGTGCGACGGAGGCGCCGTGCTTGAGTGCCTGATGCGGCACGGCGCCGAGGCGGGCGCGGCGGCGTTCGCGCGCGAGTGCGCGGCGGGTTCCGTCCCGGCGATGCGGTCGCCCGCGACGGCAGAGTACGAGCCGCACCGCGGCGCGGCGCACGGCGTGTGCGCGCACCCGAGCGAGCCCGGCTTGTTTTTGAGCTGCGGCGCGGACGGCGCGCTCAAGCTGTTCGCGCGGCGCGCGCGAAGGTCACCCGTGGCGCGGCTGGAGCCCCGCGCCGGCGCGCTCTTCTGCGCGGCGTGGTCCCCGGCGCGGCCGGCGCTGGCGGCGTGCGGCACGAGCGGCGGGACGGTGGTGCTGTACGACCTGCTCGAGGCCTTTTCTTCTTCTTCTTCCATCGACGGAATCGATGGAATCGACGGAACCGGGACGAACGACGAACGAAGTCGAGGTCTCGGCGCGTCTTTCGGGGGTGGGCTGGCGTCGCTGGCGCCGACGGCGGAGCTGCGCGGGTGCGCGCGCGGCTCGCCGACGCAGGCGCTGGCGTTCAACCCGGCGATGCCCGAGTACCTCGCCGCCGCCGACGGAACCGCCGTTCGCGTCTGGGACCTCGGTACGAGATTCGCCGTGCCCGCGGCGCACGAGGGCGCGGCCGTCAGGCGGCTCGCCGCGGGGGAGGAAGGGCCTCCGGGATGAGGTACTGGTAAGAGACCACCTTCTGCGTAGCTATTACAAGGTGGTAGAGATTACGATAGGATACATACTTTTCACGACCTACGTATTCGCGGTACTGAGTACCTCGCTACTACTAGAGACGCGTCTCGTCTCCCGGTGGCGACGGCGGCGATCCGCCTCGCTCGCGCGACTTGGACCTGCTCGACGACCTCGCCCTCGACCTCGCCTCGGGCTCCTTGTCGCCTCGGCGGATCTCGGGAAGCACCACGGCGAGCGAGTCGTGTTCTCGCGCCAAAAGCGCTCGAGGAACGCGCGGGGGGTTCGCGAGCTTCCCGTCGCGCGTCGTCGGACGAAAAGTATCCGACCGGCGCGTCTCCCTGTCGTCACTTTTCCTCTGTGTGTCCAGCGCGGCTTGCAGCGCGCGGTGCAGCCCGTCGATCGCGCTCTCGACGGACTCCACCCGCGCCTTCTGCGCGTCCATCGCCGCGATCATCTTGTCCTGGAACTTCCTGAAGTCCGCGCTCGCGGACGCGCTCGCGCTCTTCGAGCGCGCCTCCGCGTCCCGCACGCGGTTCCCCACATCCGCCACGTCGGCGTGCATCTGCGCCACTTGCCGCTGCACCGCCTCCACCTTCGCCGCGTGCTCCGCGCCCTCCGCCGCGACGAGCTTGGCGCCCTCCAGCTTCTCGCCCTCCAGCTTGCCGCCGTCGCCGTCGCCCAGCAGCTTCACGGCCTCGTCCTCCTTCGCGCGCTCCGCGCGCAGCTGCGCGTGCCACCCGCTGTTCAGCCCCTTCTTCGTCTCGTCCCACAGGTCCTCGCGGCCCACCGCCCGCGCCGCCAGCCTCTGCGCGGCGCGGCGCGAAATCGTGAGCTGCCGGAAGAAGGTGTCCGCCACGTTGCGCGCCAGCTTCGGCTGGCACTCTTTCATGAGCGCCTTGAACGCCTCCGGGTCCCAGGTGGCCGCCTCGACCGTCTTGTCGTACGGCACCACGCACAGCGTCGCGCGCGCGTGCCCGAGCGCCAGGCCGGGGTTCACCAGCAGACCCGGGCCGCACAGGCGCGCGTCCCCCGGGCGCGCGCGGCGCGAGAGCTCGCGGTGGTAGGCGCGCGTCTCTCGGTTCCCGTCATCCTTCAGCACCTTTTCGATCGCGGGCGCCACGCAGGTCGTGCCCTCGGTGACGATCGCGATGCTGTCGCAGCGACCGTTCGCGATCGCCAGCGGCAAATCGCGCGTGAACACCACGGGCCGCATCTCAAGGCACACGCGCTCGACGACGCTCTCGTTCGGCCTCACGTCGCCGGCGAACGCGGCGGCGATGACGCGACCGTACACGTAAAAGTTGACGTCGGCGCGTATGTGGCTCGGGAGCTCCGCGATCACCTCGCGGTCGCCCGGCCGCGCGTTCTCCTTGACGTGCTTGCGGAAGGCGTTGATGCGCAGGCTCAGCGCGCGCGGCACGCGCCTGTTGTCGATGAAGCGCCGGAGCGAGAGCGAGCGCTCCACCTCGACGTTCTCGGCGCTGTCCTCGGAGAGGAGCGAGGACACCTTGCCGATGATGAGCGAGAACACGAAGCCTCCGAGGAGCATCACGGCGCACGCGAGCAGGCGCTCGGGGACGGTCTGGGGCACGACGTTCCCGTACCCCACCGTGGTGAGCGTCTGCACCGCCCAGAACAGCGAGGCGACGTACAGCTCCCAGGCGCGCATGTTCGCGCCGGCGTAGTCCTCGCGCGCGAAGTCGTACACCGAGCCGTACAGGCACGCCATCCAGTGGCTCAGCAAACAAAGCACGACGAGCAGCTTGGTCATGCTCACCTGCGCGTGGTACATCAGCGCGTACTCCTCGTACCGCTCGAATATGCGCGCCGCGCGTGCGATGCGCAGCAGCTTCAGCAAACGCAGGAGCGCGAAGAAGTTGAGCGCGGCGGCGGCGCCGCTGGAGAGGGTGTTTTGTTCACCCGCGCACGGGTCGTTCGACGTGACGTCCCACGAGCACTCGGCGAGGCCTTTCAGGCCTCGGCTGATGTACTCCACGGGGATGCACGCCAGGAAGTCCACCGTGAACCACGTTCGAAGGTAGTGCTCACGGATCCGCGTGAGGTCCACCACGTACACCACCTCGTCGTCCTCCTCGCGGTGTTCCCAGTACGCGGTGAAGAACCCCAGGCAAAGGTCGATCCAGAAGTACAGGTCCACGAAAAACTCCAGCACGTACCAGCCGCCGTACGCGTCCGCGTCGAAGCCCATGCGGTACGGCACCGCGAGCGCGACGTACACCAGGATGAAGATCTGCGCCGTGTCCCAGACGCTGCGGAACGGCGTGTTCGCGTGAAGCACGTACGGGGAGACGTCGCGCGACGCGCGCGCAGCCGCGACGGCGGAATCCTTCTGCGCCATGTCCTGGCCTTTTCTTCTCACGTCGGGAATCGTGTCGGAGGCGCCTCGTTTCAGGAACGGGTCGTCGTCCTCCGCCCCGCGCGCGCGACCGGGACGCGCCGCGTACGCGGACTCGTCGTCGGAGTCTGCGCGGGGTTGGTTCGTGCGGTGCGCGGTGAGTGGACGAGCGGTGCGTGCGGTGAGCGGGGGTGGCGCCGGGGCCGGTCGAGGGAAACGGGAACACCGACAAAACGCTAGCGAGTAGTGGCGCGATAACAACGACGTCGCCGCTCACCTGGGGCGTTTCCGTCGCGGGCCTGGGGGGGGAGGTTGTCCATGTTAAACTTGCCGGTCGGCGCGCGGGTCAACATATCGCCTAGCGCCCTCGCGAGGTCGGAGCCCGTCGCCGTGGCGCGCCGGTGGACTGCCTGCGCCAAGGCGAACGATCACAGAAGTGGGAAAACAATGGGACGCGTGCGGCGAAACCGACGCGACTCGGCCTAGACAATCCTTCCGCGAAAATAGTGCCACGTCTTCAGATCTGTGCGCGCGCCCCTGAGAGATGGCGCGTCGCGCCGTGCTCGCCGAGGCGGCGCGA
>Ga0181559_10005303_pt1 | contig 12361 bp, 5 predicted proteins | sample 011ome_21_FD_133752 | JGI IMG/M metagenome (GOLD analysis project Ga0181559, IMG submission 133752) | Coastal salt marsh microbial communities from the Groves Creek Marsh, Skidaway Island, Georgia - 011508AT metaG (megahit assembly) | ecosystem: Environmental > Aquatic > Marine > Intertidal zone...
GCCCTCCCACCCGCTTCCGCTCCGGAACGCGCTCCTCCGAAGTCGCTCCACCCGCGGCGGGAATCGCCGCGGGGGCATCGCCGAACGCGGCGAACGACTCCGCTGTTTGATCAAACGGCTCCGGCTCCGCCTCTGGCTCCGCCTCGCCGAACGCCCAAAACGCGCCGCCGCCGCCGGGATCCGCCGGCGCCTCCGCGACCCGTTCGTCAGCCACTTCCGCGGCGCGCGCGAGCGAGGCTTCGGGGACGAGCTTCTCCGCGAGCTTCTCCGCCACCGCGGGAGGCGCGGGCGCGGGCGCGTCCGGAGGCTTCGGTTCCGCGGCGGGAACCGGCGGCGGCGCGGCCGCCGCGCCGCGCAGCGCCGCGGCGAGCGCCGCCCTCGCCGGCGACGCGTCCCACGCCTTCGGCGCGAGCGCCGCACGCCGAGCCGCGTCCGGCGGCGCGACGCCGGCGGCCACCGCGGGCGCCCAGCCCGCGACGCACGACTCGAGAGCGTCGGCGAACAGGCCGCCCGAACCGGCCGCGTCCCGCGCGCGCCGCGCCAAAGCGACCCGCGCGCGGTCGGCGCCGCCGTCCCTGTCCCCGTCCCCGTCCCCGTCCCCGCTGGTCCCCGCGCTTCCAAACGTCCCCGCGTCGGGGAACGCGCGCGCCAGGACGGCATCGACCGCCTCGAGGAACGCCTCGGGGCTGCGCTCAGCGACGAGGTCGTCCCCGAACGCTCCCGGGGATACTCGTTCGACGACCGGGGACGGCGCGCGTACCGGCGGACGCGGCGTCTTTTCCGGCGCGGGGGTCGCCTCGTCGAAATCGCCGAAGTCGTCATCGGCCGGCGGAGGGGGTGAGGCGGGGACGGGGGCGGGGGCGGGGGGCGGAGACGGGATGCTCAGGGGTGCGGGCATCTCCCTATAGTCTCCAAAGTCATCGTCGTCTGTTTCCGCTTCGAAAATGGTCTGTGCGGCTGGCTCGTCCGACGCAGCCTCGTTTTCCTGCGTTCGCGGTGGAGATGCCTCTGTCACCGAGGCCGAGGGCGCGTTGTCGGGCGGGAACGCGTCGAACGCCGCGAAAGACGCCGGCTCCTCCGGCGCAGGCGACGCCGTGAAGTCGCCGAAGTCGTCGTCGTCCATCGCAGGCGCCCGCGCTCCCTGGAGGGTGAGCCACGAGCGCCGCGCGGCGACGAGTGCATCACGACAGATTTTCCGTGACGGTTAGCCCTTGGTCATCGCCACGGCGGGCTCGCATTATTGTCGATTTAGGGTTCCTGTGCGCCACACCGTCTCGCGCTCGCGTCGAGCACGATGACGAACGACTCGTGGACCCTCAGCGCGGTTGCGAGCTTGGTGGAGGAGCTCGACAAGAAGCTCCTTGTGATGCTTCGCGACGGGAGCAAGATCCTCGGCACGTTGCGATCGTTCGATCAGTTCGCCAACATCGTCCTGCAGGACGCGGTGGAGCGCATCATCGTCGGGTCGTCCTACTCGGACATTCCCCTCGGGCTGTACATCGTGCGGGGCGAGAACGTGGTGCTAATGGGGGAGGTGGACGAGACGAAGGAGACGGAGGGCTTGACCATGGTGGATAACGACGAAATCAAGCGGGCCAGGGAGGCGGAGAAGGCGGCGGAGAAGCTCAAGGGCGAGATGTTGTCCCGGATGGATTTCCTCGACTCGCTCGAGTAGAGCGCGGGGACGACCCGCGAGCGCGCTCTCTCGACGCCGCGCGGGGTTCATTTTTTTTCACGAACCTCGCGAACGGTCCCGACACGAACGGGGGATCCACCAACAGGTACGCCTTCAGTCCGCACGCGGCGCGACGGTGATCGGGGGGCGTTTTCCGATCGATCCGATTCCGAACGAAACGCGCGCCTCGATATTTTTTTTTGATTTTCCTTGTTTTGAAGGCGCTCGCGAGCGCGCGCACGGCGGTTGACGATTCGCGACATCGCACCTTCGGTGAGAGTTGTGCTTGGCGGCCTTCTTCAGTGAGACCATCAAATTTCCAATGGATCCTTCCGACGCCGACGCGCGCGACCGCCCCTTCGCTTCTTGGCTCCGCGTCGCCTTGTGTCGGGAAACGGGCGAGGCGGTGATGCCACTCACATGCAAAACCATGAGGGGCGCGTCCGACAAGGCGCGCTCACCGTGAGTACCGATCGATAGATCTGAGTCTCGCCCGGGGCCGAACACGAAACGCGCGCTTTCCCGATCGATCGAGCCCGAGCGTGCCACACGAGAACTGCCTCCGACGACTTTCTGACGCGCCGTCACCATCCTTCGCCGAAAAACCGCGACAGGACCTTCGCGGCGCCGTCGTAGACACTTAGCACGTCGTCAATACCGAGCGCAGTAGCGAAACGCAGAGCACACGCATTCGTAGAGATTCGTATCGTTACAAAACCGGAAAGCACGCGGAAAGCACACGCGTGCTTTCCGGAAAGAATGCGTTTTCAAAGACAGAAAGAAAAGAACAGTCGCCGCGGCGGCGGCGCGCGACGGGATCGCGAGACGCGACGGCGCGTCGTCGCCGGCTCATCGCGCCGCGGCGAAACCGCCGCCCTCGCCGCCGCCGGCGACCATCTCCGTGCGGAAGTCCGCCGCGAGGTCCGCGAGGTCGTTCCAGAACGAGGGCTCGGTCGCCGCATCGTCCTTCTTGGTGGGGTACACGGGCTCGGAGGCGACGCCGCACTGGCCGGCCGGGCCCTTGCCGCCCTTGGCGATGCGGATGAACCCGTCCTCGCCCCAGGCGTCGCCCCAGGAGTTCTTCACCTTCCAGAAGTGCTTGTGCCCGGGCGAGTCCGCGTCGAAGCCGTAGCCGACGACCAGCACGCCGTGGTCCAGCTGCGTCCCGCAGTCGTCCGCGGCGTACACGCCGCCGGCGTAGAGCTGGAACGAGCGGTGGTCCGCCTCGATGGCCACGGACACGGGCTGCATGGCCACCGCCTTCTCCAACGCGTCCTCGTCCTCGGGGGGCACGTCCGTGAACCCGTCGATCCGCACCGGCCGGCGGAACTTCTTGGCGAACCAGCCGCAGCGGCCTTTTTCGGCGTCGTACGGCCAGTCATCCTCGGAGTCGATACCGCCGTTGCGAACGATCCAATCCAACGCGTTGTCCATCAGCCCGCCGTCGCACCCGGCGTTGCCCTTCGTCGAGCACGACACCAGCTCCTCCTCGGAGACGGAAACCAAAGAGCCGGTTTTGATGAAGTTCACCCCCTCCACCGAGCCGGTGGTGGAGAACGCCCAGCACGAGCCGCACTGGCCCTGGTTCTTGACGCGCGTCACCGCGCCCTCGGAGACCCAGTCCTTCTCAGGGGGCGCGCGCACGTCCGCGTACTCCCAGTCGCTCGAATCCGCGGGCTCGCGACGATCGGAAACCGACCGGAGCGACCGGTCGTAGCCGAGCATCTTGGAAAACTCCTCGCGCGTCAGATCCGCCAGGTGGTTCAGGCCGAGCCAGTGCGAGTGCTCGCCGCGCTCGTGCTCGGCGTTGTGCTTCGCCACGAACGCGGCGTTCTCGGCGAAGATGGCCGCGCGGCGGATCCATTCCTCGGCGGATTCGTACGATTTGGCGTGCCTCGCGGCCCACGATTCGAAATCGGCCGCCGCCTCGCCCGGCGCCGCCAAACCCGACGCCGGCTCGGCGCGGACGGCGGGCTCGACGGCGCGCTCATCCGAGAGAGCGCGCGCGTCCGCGCCGACGCCGAGGAGCGCGGAGATGGCGCCGAGGGCGACCACGCGTCGTGAAAGTCTCATCCTCGTGGCTTCCGCTTTTTTTGTTTTGTTGGAGCGCGCTGAACGACTGCGAAGGTCCGACGAACACGACGCGTAACGGGCCACGTGGTGGCGGGGCGGTGGGGTCAGCGCGGGCACGGGAGGGGGGTTCGGCGCGTGCGACCCGTGCTCGAGGTCTGCGAGACGCCGCGAGACGGAGTGAACTTTCCGCGGAGCGTGGGACGATGCGCGTGGACTGCGGGGTCGTGTCTCCGGCTCGGAGCGGTGCGGCATCCGTCCGTGTCAGATTCGACCGCGTTTTTCCCGGGAAAAACAAAACGTGTCGCGTCGCCTCTCGGGCCGGCCGATGGCGTTCGCACCGAGCGCGACCCGCGCGGCGACGAGGTGACGACGGGATATCGAGAGCAGAGGTGCGCGTACCTCGGGATCTCTCTCGCGGGAAAGTCGCGCGCTCAAACCAGGGTCGGTGCGCGCCGTTCGAATGCCGCGGTGACGTCGGAACCAGCAGTTTTGCAACAACGCTGTCGGCTGTGATTGGTCCAAGCACGTCAGGCGACGAGGCCGCGGAGGACGTCGGCACCGTCCGAATAAATCGATCGAACAGTCTCGAAGGCGCGTCTACGATGAGGACGCGGCGCGTCCGGGGCGTCGGTGCGGCGGCGCTTTCGGCCTTGCTGGTGCTCGCGGCGGTTGCGGGCGCGGTGCCGACGGCGAAGGCGGTCTCGATCGACCCCTCCAAGGCCCAGTTCGTGGCTGGCGAGGTCGGCGACGCGACGTGCAACGTCGAGGATGTGCAGTCGGCGAACGAGCATCAGCTGCACGAGATCCTCGCGGAGCTGACGAACACCACGTACTTCCGCCTGTTCCAGGTGGACCTGAACCGACCGTGCAAGTTCTGGAACAAGCCCGACGCCGAGGCGGGCGCGGAGGAGGCGCAGACATGCAGCGCGGCGCCCTCGGACGTGAGCGCCGACGCCGGCGGATTCGCCGACGCCGGAACGCCGGCGGCCTTCGGGGAACACGCGCCGGAGCCGCCGACGATGTGCGGCTTGGACCTGGGCTCCGGCCCGTCCGCGGCCGCCGCGAAGTGGGCCGATCACCCCACCACGCCGGTGGACACCACCATCTCGACGCGCGAGCACGAGGCGCTGGAGGGCAGCGCGCCTGAAGATCACGCCTCGGCGTGCGCGGAGGATCGGCCCGAGTTCTGGCTGGACATGTGCGAGGGCGGCGGCCACGGCGCGGGCGCGAGCGCCGCCGCGGAGCACGTCAACCTGCAGCTCAACCCCGAGGGCTGGACGGGGTACAACGGGAGCCACGTCTGGGAGGCCATCTACCACGAGAACTGCCTCCGCGGGGTCTCCGACCCGGACGATATGTGCTACGAGGAGCGGGTGCTGTACCGGCTTCTGTCGGGTATGCACGCGAGCGTCAACGTGCACGTCGCGCTCAAGGCGAAGCCCCCGCGGCGGAACACGCCCGGGCGCGAGGCGTGGAGCCCCGACCCAAAACGCTTCCAGCGCATGTACGGCGAGCACCCCGAGCGCCTCCGGAACCTGCACTTCTCCTTCGTCGTGCTGCTGCGCGCGCTGAGGAAAGCCTCGGAGGCGCTGGCGCGCGCGGACGTAGCGCTCGGCCACGACGCCGCCGAGGACGCGCGCACGGCGGCGTTGCTCCGGCGGCTGCTGGACACGCACATCCTGTCCTCATGCTCGGGCGTGTTCGGGGCGTTCGACGAGAGCGCGCTGTTCAGGGCGGTGGCGGAGGAGATGAAGGCGGGGCGGGATCCGGAGACGTCTCGACAAGAAAGCGTCGGGACGGCGGCGGCGGGCGGCGGCGCCGGCGCCCCGGCGTCGCTCAAGGCGCAGTTCAAGGGCGTGTTCCACAACATCAGCGACGTGATGGACTGCGTGTCGTGCCAGAAGTGCAAGCTGCACGGCAAGCTGCAGCTGTTGGGCCTCGGCACGGCGCTCAAGGTGCTGCTCCTGCCGGAGGACATGCACGCCGCCGCGCTGAGCCGCGCCGAGATCGTCGCGCTCGTCAACACGGTGGCCAAGTTCTCGCACGCCATCCTCGAGGCGCCCGCGCTCGCCGCCGCCGCCGCGCGGGAAGAGGCACCCGCTCACGATCGCGACGACGCAGGCCCGGAACCGCAGCCGCGGGCCGCGAAGGCGCGGACGGACGCGAAGGACGCGAAGGAAAGTCCGGAAACGCCGGCGACGAAAAAGGCGGAGGCGCGGGACGGGTCCCGTCCCCGCGCCGCGCCCGGGCTCGCCGGCGACGAAAAAGGCGGAGGAGAAAGAGAAACGCCAAAATCCCAGGGAGTTTTCACTGCAGACGGACTCGCGGAGACTCCGGAGACTCCGGGACGCGCCGGCGCCGGGTCCGCCCCAGAAGCGGGGGGCGCGCCGGCCGCGGACGAGAAGACGTCCGAGCTCATCGATAAGGCCGTGCGCGCGACCGCGGCGATCGCGGAGGGAGGCGGGCTGACGGCGACGCGGGAAAGCGCGCTGCTGGACGCTCTGTTCGCCGCGGACCCGCGCGTGCTCACGCTGGCCAGGTACTACGACGGCGCCAAGTTCGTGGAACGCGCGCTGCGAGTCATCGACGCGCGGGAGACGCGAGGCGGGGAGCCGACGCCCGAGGCGACGCCCGAGGCGACGCCCGAGGCGACGCCCGAGGCGACGCCCGAGGCGACGCCCGAGCCCACTCCCGAGCCCACTCCCGAGCCCACTCCCGAGCCCACTCCCGAGCCCACTCCCGAGCCTACCCCGGAGCCTACCCCGGAGCCTACCCCGGAGCCGACCCCGGAGCCGACCCCCGCGCCGACCCCGACCCCCCTCGCTTCCGGCGGCGGCGTCGAGGAGCACGCGGACGCGGTGGTGGTGGGCGGCGGCCTCGCCGGCTTGACCGCCGCTCTGACCCTGCTGGACCGCGGCGCGCGCGTGATTTTGCTCGAGAAGGAGGCGTACGCCGGCGGGAACTCGCGGTGGGCCTCCAGCGGCATCAACGGTGTGGACGTCGAGACCGTCGCCGCGAACCCCGACTCGGTGGCTTCGTTCCGGGAGGACTGCGAGAAGTCTTCCCTCGGCGGCGGCGCGGGCGCGGCGACCGGCGCGACGCTCGAGTCTTTAGACTCGAGCGGCGCGGCGGCGCGCGAGAAGTCCTCCGCGCCCCCCGCGCCCGAGTCCGTGGAGCACCTCCCCGCGCTCGCGGAGGACAGCGGCGCGACCCTGGCGTGGCTCAAGCGGCGCGTGGGCGTTGATTTGAGCCTGGTCGGGCGGCTCGGCGGGCACTCGCACGCGCGCACGCACCGCCCGGCGAGCGGCATGGCGGGCTCGGTGCTCGTCGCGGCGACGCAGAAGGCGTGCGAGGAGTACGCGGCGAGCGGCGCTTTCACGCTGAAGAAACGCGCGCGCGCGACGGAGATTGTCGTCGGCGCGGACGGCGCGACGCGCGGCGTGCGCTGGTCGCCCGTCGCGAAGGCGGGCGGGCGCGGCGTGGGTGAACAGTCTCCGACGGGTTCCGACGAAAACGAAGGACCCGTCCTCCACGCGGCGGTGGCGCCGGCGGTGGTGTTGGCCACCGGCGGGTTCGCCGGCGACGCGGCGGGCGCGGACTCGCTGCTGCGCGCGCACGCACCTCTGGCGGCGTCGTTCGCGACGACCAACGCGGCGGGCACGACGGGCGACGGGCACAAGATGGCGCTCTCGCTGGGCGCGGCGGCGGTGGACATGGCGAACGTGCAGATCCACCCCACCGGGTTCGTGGACCCGAAGGACCCGGGCGCGCGCGTGAAGACTCTCGCCGCCGAGATTCTGCGCGGCGCGGGCGGGCTGCTGCTCACGCGCGACGGGCGCCGCTTCGCGGACGAGCTCGGGACGCGCGACTACCTCAGCGGGCGCATGCTCGCCGAGGCGCGCGCCGAGGCGGCGGCGGGCGGCGAGCGCATGCACGAAGGCCAGTCGCTGGAGTTTGCGCTTTTGCTCAACGCGAACGCCGCGGCGGAGGCGGAGAAGCACGTGGCGACGTACGTCGACAAGGGCCTCCTGACGCGCGTCGAGGGCGTCGCGCGCGTTGCGGCGTGGCTCAAGCGCGAGATGGGCGGTGCGCGGGTTGTTAACCCCGCGGCGCGCGCGCACCGCGGGAAGCGCACGGTGGAGGCGGCGTTGAGAGACACGCTTCGCGCGTACGACGACGCGGCGGCGATGAACAATTGTTCGCTCACCAACAAGACGGCGTTCGCCGGCGCGCCGTTTCTGAGCGAGCGCGCTCGCTCGCGCGGCGTCGACATTTTTGACAACGGCGACGCAGACGCGTCGCAGAGTACGTTTTACGTGGGGCGGGTCACGCCCGTGACGCACTACACGATGGGCGGCGTGCGCGTGGACGGCGACGGGCGCGTCGTGCGGAACGAAGCGCGCGCGGCGAAGACGAACCAGAAAATTATCCCCGGCTTGTTCGCCGTCGGCGAGCTCGTCGGGGGCGTGCACGGCGCGAATCGTTTAGGCGGGAACGCGCTGACGGAGTGCGCGGTGTTCGGCCGGCGCGCGGGGATGGCGGTGCCGCTGCCGCCGCGCGGCGATGAAAAAAAGATGAAGGAAGATGTGAAGGAAGAGGTGAAGGAAGATGAGGACGCCCCTGTCACGGCGGCGGCGGCGACGGTGACCCGCGCCGAGCTCGCGCGCCACGCCTCCGAGGACGACTGCTGGGTTGCGCTGTACGGGGAGGTGTACGACTTTACCGATTTTCTGGAGGACCACCCCGCGGGCGCGGAGGCCATCACCAGGTTCGCGGGGACGGACGGCACGCGGGGGTTCGACGCCGTGCACAGCCCGGGGATGCTCGAGGAGTTCGAGGCTCTCGGGAGCCTGGTCGATTGAAACTCTATTTTTTTACAGTACGTAGACGTTCTCGCCGAAACTCTTGAAACTCTTCGCGGCGTCGCGTTCTAGACGCCTGGGCTCGTCTCGTCATCTTCTCCCCTCCGCGGTCCGCGCGTCGCCACCCCTCCGCGCGTCCATCGATCGCGCGATCGCGCCGCTCGCGGCGCCGCCGGCGAAGAACGCCACCCCGAGCGCGCCGCACCGCGCTGCCGTCGGCGGCCCGGCGCTCCTGTAAAACTCCCGCCAGGTTGAGATCTTCAATGGCTCTCCGAGCGTCGAGGAGACCTTCGCCAGGCTCAGTGGCCCGCCCTCGTCGACGAGCGGGAACGCCACGCGTCTCTGCGCGGACCACGTCGCCGCGACCGCGAGGACGCCCCCTCCCACGGCCGCGAGGCTCGACGGAGGGGGAGGCTCGGTGCGTCCCGAGGCGTCCGACGCGACGGCGACGGCGTGGCCGGCGTTCCACGTGAAGGTCGAGATCAAGACGACGCTCGGGGGGCCGAGCAGGACCGCCAGGCCGGCGCACATGCGTCGCGCGCCGCGGACAACAGCCCGCGGGCGCGCGTCGAGCCGCCTACGCGCGTCGCGACTCCCTCGCGCGCGGCCAGTCTCTGCGCGCGAGTGAGGAGTGAGGAGCGGGGAGTTTTCGGCCGGCCCGACACTCTCCGAGCCGAAACACGACACAAGTGGCGCGCGCGGCGAGACGCGGCGGCGGTGGCCGACCGCGCGGATCGGCGTTTGAGCACCGTAGAGAGCTAACCGCCCGGGTCATGCGCACGGAAGGGGAGTTCCGCGCGTTGCAGCACGGAGGCCCACACCCGCTTGACGGCGTGATGACGCCTTCTGAGGGTGAAATCGACGACACCTGTTGGCGCGAACCGCCTCCTGCGGATCCCAACGCGGACCGCAGGGTCGTGGCACACTTCGACGCGGACTGCTTCTACGCACAGGTAGAGGAGCTCCGCGACCCGAATCTCGCGTCGCGACCGGTCGCGGTGACCCAGAAGTACCTGGTGGTCACCGCGAACTACGCCGCTCGGAAGGCGGGCGTCGGCAAACTCACGTCGATCGCCGAGGCGAAGAGGCTGTGCCCGGATGCCGCGTTCGTGTGCGGCGAGGACCTGACGCCCTACCGAGAGTTTTCGAAGCGCATCAGACGCGTGCTCGCGCGCTTCGGCGCGTGCGAGAAGCTCGGCCTGGACGAGTGCTGGGTGGACGTCACGCGCGAGGTGGACAGAAGGCTGGCGAGCGCGGCGTTCGCGGGGGACGACGCGACGAATGACGAAAACGTCGGCCACCGGCTCGCCGCCGGCGCGACCCTGGCGTCCTCGAACCGACACAGGCCGATGGATTTGCGGGCACAACGCGACACAGCGCCGACACGGCGCATCGACGATACGGCGACACGGACGCCGGATCACTCGATCTTATGTACCAAAAGCTTATGTACCAAAAAAGAAAACAAAGACGAGCGCCGCGTACGCGTCGGCGCCGCCGTCGCCGCCGAGGCGCGCGCCGCGGTGCTCGCCGAGACCGGCGTGCGGTGCAGCGCCGGCGTCGCCGCGAACAAGATGATCGCGAAACTCGTCTCCGGCGTGCACAAGCCCGACGACCAGACGTACGTGCCTCCCGGGTTTCGGGCGCGCGCGTCGCTGGTCGCGCCGCTCGCGATGCGAGCGTTACCGGGCGTCGGGAGAAAGATAGAATCGGAGCTGGCGCGACGGGGAGTCGTCACCGCAGCGGACGCCCGAAGGCACGCGCGCCGGACGTTCGTGGAATGGCTCGGCGCGCGCGTGGGCGCCAGCGTGCACGACGCGGCGTGGGGCGTGGACCGCTCGGAGGTAATGGCGAAGGCGCCGCAGCAAATGGTCACGTGCCAGGACAGCTTCCGCGCGTGCGAGGGCGCGGCGGCGGCGCGTCTCGCGCTCGCCGCGCTGGCGCCCGACCTGGTGCGGCGCATGGACGAGGAGCGCGACGAGCGCGAGCCGCCCCGCGTCGCCGGGCGGCTCGTCGTGCGTTGGCGCGAGAGGTGGCCGTCGCCGGCATCGGCGGCGGGGAAACGCGGGACGGACCGCGCGCCGAAGAGCGGGTCCGTGTCCGCGCCGATGCCGGCGACGGCGACGGACGCGCGCCTGGAGACGGAGGCGCGCGCCGAAGCCGTCGCGGCGGCGGCGTCGCGCGCGCTGGCGGGCGCGCTTCCGAAGTCGTTCAACCTGACGCTCCTCGCCGTCGGCGCGACGGCGTTCCGAAACGAGATTGGAACATCATCGGAACATCATCGGAACATCACGCGGGAAAGGGCGCTGTCGTCCTTCTTCGCGAACGTGAAAGGAACGGAGCCGCTGACGAACGGGCTTCGAGAGGAGGAAAAAGGCGAAGACCCGCGCGGCGAAGAACGCCGGTTCGTTCCGCCGACGCGGTGCGCGCCGACGCGCGCTCGGGCTTTGTCGAAGCGAGAGGCGCGCGAACGCGTCTCGACGCGCGACTTTTTCACCTCTCGTGAAAGCCCGCCGAATCTCACGGCGAATGCCCGGGTCGTCTCCTCGACGCGCGCGCGGCGGGACACCCCGGAGGATCGATCGGAGGATCGATCGATCGTCGCCGAACGCGCGGGCGCGGCGTGCGGACGAAACCGGCGTCGCCGCGATTCGAATCGCGGCGACGACGCGAGCTGTTCGGACGAGGAAGACGACGGCGCCGCGTTCTTCGCCGACCTCGCGGACACCGTCGCCGAACCCAAGCGGAGACGAGGCGCGTAGGCGCGGCCGGATACCACCGAAAGGTGTCTTTTCATGAGTGTTGATACTTACTAATGCATTTTTATTTTTAACATTAACATCTCCTCCTCTACAGGCTCTACTCACACGCGTCGTTCTCACGCGGTGGCGGCGGAGGCGATGCCGTAGGCAATGCCGGGGATGCAGAAGAACACGACGCCGGTGTAAATCAGGGGGAACACCTTGCCGTACTTGGGGTGCGCGGTCATGCGGCCGAGGTAGCGGCACATGCTGAGCGGGATGTTGCGCATCTGCGGCACGGGGTAGAACAACAGGATGCCGAGGAGGTTGAAGAACAGGTGGCAGAGCGCAACCTGCATCGCCTCGACGGGGTTCGACGTCGCGACGGTGGCGCCCATGATGCCGGTGAGCGTGGTGCCGATGTTGGCGCCGAGCGTCAGGGGGAACATCTCGTCGAGCGTGATAAGGCCGACCGCGGCGATGGGCGTGAGCGTGGAGGTGGTGATGGACGAGGACTGCACCATGATGGTGATGCCCATGCCCACGACAATGTTCAGGTAGGGGTTGAAGCCGATAACCTTCTTGAGCACGCGCGCCGCGCCGCCCTTGATGATGATCTGGAGCGTGTACACGATGCAGAAGAGGCACGCGCACAGCGCGCCGAGCGACCAGATGGTCAGGAACGTGCCCGCGCCCTCGTCGGTCATCTTCCACTCGTCCAGCGCGAGGCCACCCTTGAGCAGGCGCTTGTCGCACAGACCCGTCTTGATATGCGGGCACACCTCGTACAGGGTGTTCGCCGCGAGCGTCGTGATGGACAGCTCTTCGGTGTCTGCGTCGTAGACAGGCGTGGCCGTTGTGCAGTCTTCGTCCGAGGGGCAGCTGTAGTAGAACCCGGCGTCGGCGGTGTTGGCGGCGCCGTTGGCGTCGGTCTTGATGTACGCGGGGACGCGCTTCTTGTACAGCTTGCCGCTGGACATCCACGACGAGGCCTTGAACGAGGCGTGCAC
>Ga0181559_10005307_pt1 | contig 12355 bp, 11 predicted proteins | sample 011ome_21_FD_133752 | JGI IMG/M metagenome (GOLD analysis project Ga0181559, IMG submission 133752) | Coastal salt marsh microbial communities from the Groves Creek Marsh, Skidaway Island, Georgia - 011508AT metaG (megahit assembly) | ecosystem: Environmental > Aquatic > Marine > Intertidal...
TCGTCGTCGTCCACCCCCGGCGTGGTCTCGACGACGACGTTCGCGGAGGCGAACGAGGCTGAGTTGATTCAGGCGTGCGAAGCGTTCGCACCAGGGAAGACGTTCACGCTGAGCGATACGAGCGGAGGTGTGAATAACCACGTGAGATACGTCGACTGCGACAACGGGGAGCGATACGTGGTGCGGTTGTATAACAACGGGCAGGAGACTGAGCGAGTGGCCTTCGAGCACGCGGTGTTAGCGGCGGTGGAACCGAGGGTGCGTTCGAGCGACGCGGGATTTGTCGTGCCGAGGGCGTTAAAAGCCAAGGATGGGAGCGGGAAAACGTACGCGGTGCTTCCGAGCGGCGATTGCGCGAGCGTGTTTGAGCTTATTCCCGGCTCGCTACCAAAGACGAGGTTCGCGGATGCCGTGGGCGAGGCGACGGCGGCGTTGAGTAAATGCATGGAGGAGGCAGAGGCGGAGGTTCGCGCGGTGGCTCCGCTTTCTCCGACGAGCGTGTACCGAAACATTTTCGGCGCGTTTGAGAAAAAAGGCGGTAGTCGAGAGGCGTTTTTCACCGAAGCCGAAACGAACCCCGGACTGGACTCCGTGCGTGAGGCCGTGAGCAGGCTTTTGGATTTCATTCGTAAATTAGAGGTGAAACTCGCAGAAATTGAACAAAAAGGTGGTCTGCCTGAGACACTGATTCACGGCGACGTGCACTACGACAACAGTCTCGCGGACGAATCCACGGGACGGGTGACTGGAATCATCGATTTTGAGTTTGCTTCGTACGATTGGCGCATGATGGAATGCGCCGCGGGTTTGAGCAAGTACGTCGGTGAGAAAGATCCAACCCCGTACGTCGCCGACTACATTGCCGGCTACTGCCGTCGAGCGACGCCCACTGAGGCTGAGATCGATGCCCTTCCGGATCTCATCAAGCTTCGCGTGCTCGAGACCGTCGTGTATTTCGTCGCGAGAAGCGCCTCGGGAGAAGACGATATTTCGCAGCTCGCCTTAAGAGCTGAAAATTACGCCGCTCGCGTCGCTTGGATCGATGCCAACGCTGAATTTATTCGCGACGCCATGCGTGCCGCCGGACGAGTAGACTAGCCGACTAGCACGTTCTAGTTTTATTTATATAATTGCGGTGCCCCCGAAATTACACTCATGCAACGCGTATTTTTAAGACTCTTTCGCGCGCTCTTCTTCTTCTCCACATAAAAATATCTCACGTCAAAAGAAAATCGAAGATAAATACAACTACTTAAAACATGAACGCACTCGCACCACCCGCGACGACGACGACGACGACGACGACGACGACGACGACGACGATGAATTCTGCTCCCGTGTCGAGATCTGCTCCCTCTTTCCAAAGGCCCAGACACCAAAGAGTGGAGATGTTGTGTCGCAGCGCGCGACGGGATTACGCGAGTCCCGATGCCGACGACGTCGACGTTTCCACGATATCGTCGACGAGAAGAAAAACGATGATGGTTACCACCGCCGCGTTCGCGTCGATGATGCTCAGTAACGAGGATAGAAGCAGTAGTAGTAATAATAAGAACAATTACGCGTTTGCGGCGGAAGCTGCCAGTGGGAACAACATGACGACCTACACGGACGACCTGCTGAAATTCAGCATCTCGTATCCGACGGATTCGTGGAAGCTGTTGGTTGGCGAAACGGGCGGTTCGGGAGATCGATCAGGGTCTCGACAAGTCATCGCGTTCGCACCGAAGAACGCAAATCCGAAAGATGTGAACATTTCTTTAGTGGCGACGCCAGTTGGTGCGGATTACCCGAAGATGGGAAGTTTTGGATCCCCGTTTGAGTTTGGTTTCAATTTGGTGAACCCGATGAACAAACCGAAAGCGAGGAAAGGGAGAGAGGACGAGGTGCAATATTCCGAGTTGATTGAAGCGGGAAGTAAAGGATTGAACTATTTCGTGGAGTACGAACTGACTCGACCGAGCACGGGGATTGATTCTAAGCAGCTAGTTGTTGCCGGGATCGGGTACGATGGGAGAGTCAGTCATCTCTATTCGACGACTGCACAGATGCCGAGAGGAGAGGAAGAGAAGTGGAGACCAGAGATTGAGAAGATATTAGATTCGTTAGTGTTGCCGCCTCCGTTGTATAACTAGAAAAAGTATTATTATTATTATTGTTGTTGTTGTTGTTTACTGCCTCTTTCTCTGTATTTCAAACGCGTTTTTCTCGGTGTGGTGGCGTGCTCGAGCCCCTGGTTGTTTTTTCGCCGTGGAGATTTTTTTGTCTTCTCCTATCGGTCCCAGACTCGTACGAAGAGGCACGGCGTTCCACGGGAGAGATGTTCTCTTCGTCTAATTCTGATGATGATGATGATGATGATGATGATGATGATGATGATGATGATTCAGCCATCCCTTCTTTCTTGGTATCGTTCTCCTTGATGTCGTTTGTATCGGCAACATCAACTTCCTTGTGCTCGACAACTTCTTTGTGTTTGGTAGGCTTTTCCTCCTCTCGTTGCAAACGCGGGAACTCTTGCGAGTCGTTCAACAAGGGAAACTTCTGTTCTTCTTCGCCTTCCTGTTCTTCTTCTTCTTCTTCTTCGCTTTCTTCTTCTTCGCTTTCTTCTTCTTCTTCCTCTTCTTCGCGAGACCAGTCGCTCTCGGCTTGCGCTATTCGATGATACGCTTTGGTCGTCGTCGTCGTCGTCAGCTTCGGCGGTGCTACCGCGTACGCCATATGCATATCACGTTCAAGCTTTTCCAATAGTTGAACCGTTTTCTTCAACCTCTTCTGATCTAGAGACAACCCTATCGAAATCATCGGACGATCTCGAGTAAAACTCGGTTGCGTTGTCTCGTCGTGTCCATGAAACGCCCTGGTTCCCGCTTTTGCAGTCCCTATCACGACTTGTCGATAGACTTTCCCCCCCATAAATCGTCGCCCTACGTATTCTGCAACCTGAATCGCTTTTCCAACGCACTGGCCACTCCCTCGCACGAAAACCACCGATCGTATCTCCGCGTTTTCTTTCTCTCTCTTCTCCCCTTCTTCTTCTTCTTCTCCTTCTTCTTTATCTTCTCCTTCTTCCGAGACCTCTTCTGGAAAAACAAGAACTCTTTGCAACCGATCGAAAACGACCGTCGAGTACCCTCTTAATTTCGATCTCGTCGCGATCCAAACGTCGTACACGTTCGCCAACGGGTACCTCGCGTCGTCTTCTTCTTCTAATAGCTCTTCGCTTTTAAAATTATTCATATGTATCTCTTTTTTGCTCGCGTATTTTTTTTTCCGTAAAATTTCTTCTTCTTCTTCTTCTGGTTGTTGTTTGGCTTTTTGCGATCTGAAAAAAAAAAGCGACAAATCTCATCATCGTCACAAAAAAGTTAAAAATTTTGGTATAATCTTAAACGAACAAAAAAAAGAAAAAAAAGATGTCCGCTACAGCCGCCGCCGCCGCGCACCTTTCCGCGCGCGCAGCTTGTTCCTCCGCGATCCGCGGATCGTCGCGATCGTGCGTGCATTTGTCCATTTTTATTCTCTCTTTTTTTGGTCAATTTATTATTATTTAAAAAAAAAAAAAAGTGCCTCGCGGCGGCAGCCGTCTCACACGCCGGCGATTGCTTTTTTTCTAACTAACTTTTCTTTTATTTTATTCTCCTCTTCAAACGCAGCGGCGGAAGGTTTTCGAACCAAGCGAGACGCAGATCGCTCGCGAGAGCGTCGTTTTTGGACGTCCCCAAGGAAGATTTACCGGTCGTGACTGCGAACAAGACGGTTAAAGTCGGCATCAACGGGTTCGGGAGAATCGGTAGATTAGTTTTACGGGCGGCGTTGGAAAGGTCGGACATCGAAGTCGTCGCGATCAACGATCCGTTCATCGAGGCTGAGTATCTCGCGTACATGTTTAAATACGACTCAACGCACGGGAATGTTAAGTGCCCGGTTGTGATCAACGACGACGGCGAGTTGGAGATTGGTTACGAAGGCACTCCGTTCGCGAAGAAGTGCGTGAAGTTATTCACAGAACGGGATCCGGCGCTCATCAAGTGGGACAGCGCAAACGTTGACGTGGTAGTTGAATCTACCGGCGTGTTTACGACGACCGAGAAAGCTTCTGCGCACTTTGCCGGAGGTGCCAAAAAGGTTGTTATTTCAGCTCCATCGGCGGATGCGCCGATGTACGTCGTTGGCGTCAATCACGAGGCATACGAGAAGAGCGAAGCGGTCATTTCAAACGCGTCGTGCACGACGAACTGCTTGGCACCGTTGGCGAAGATTATCCACGAGAAATTTGGTATCAAGGAAGGGTTGATGACTACGGTACACGCGACGACTGCGACGCAGAAAACTGTCGACGGTCCCTCTGCGAAAGATTGGAGAGGCGGCAGAGGAGCCGGCGCGAACATCATCCCGTCTTCCACCGGAGCCGCTAAAGCGGTTGGGAAAGTCTTGCCGGAATTAAACGGAAAACTCACCGGAATGGCGTTTCGCGTCCCGACGCCAGACGTCTCCGTCGTCGATTTAGTCGTCAAGTTGGAAAAGAAAACCAACTACGAGGAAATTTGCAAGGTTTTGAAAGAAGCCTCGGAATCGAAAGAGTACGCCAACATCTTTGGCTACACCGAAGACGCTGTCGTGTCCACCGACTTCTGCCACGACTCGAGAAGTTCAATCTTCGACGCCAAAGCGGGTATTATGCTCGGCGACGACTTTGTTAAACTTGTCAGCTGGTACGACAACGAGTGGGGATATTCAAACAGAGTCCTCGACTTGATCGCGCACGTCGGAAACGTCGCGGATTTGGGCGAACCCAGATCCTCGTCGTCTCAGAAATCCGCCGATGATAAGAAGAAGAAGAAGTTCGCGTTCTTCTGATGCAGAGATTTTCTCACGTAAGGGGTAGCAGTGACGGGATCTCCGTCTATTTAAAATTCTTTTTTGTGCATGTAAAAATATCTCTACGCCCGAATATATACATACATCTTCTCGAAAGGATTCTCGCCTCCGCCGTAGCCGGAACTTGTCGTGTTTTACAGTTTGAACAGCTTTTTTATTACTTTACGTATTTACTTTAATATTTTAACGATGCTATCTTATTCTACTAAATTCATATATATGATTTTACCTCTCTCGCCGTGTCCAAACTCTTTAAGCACCAGACGCCTTCGCCGCCGCAGCTTCCGCCGCCGCGTGCTTCTTCTTTTGCATTTTCTTGACGTAGAAATCAAGCTCTTTACCCTCCAAAATGTACCCATCAGCGCGTCCGCATTGACCCGGTCTAGACGTGATCAAAGCAAACAATCTACCAGATTGGAACTGCGACTTGACGTTCTTGGCGACTTCGTGATTCTTGTTTCTCGCGGCAAGCTTCGATTGAACGTTCTTTGATCTCTTCACATCATCAATGTCTTCCGACTCCACCAACTCCCCGGCGCGCTCCTTGACCCCAATCTTCTTCCCGTAGTGTTGCGCATACCAGGCTCTGAACGGCGCGCAATCAACAGCAACGACGGCCGACTTCACCAACGTCTTCGTTCTCAACAACTCGTTATTGGTCGCGTTGTACACGACGTCGACGATTCTCGCCTTTCTCGTGACGTTTTCGCTACCCCAGGAAAAGTTTCCATCGGAGAGACGCAAGGCGCGAAACTTGATGTTGCCACCTCTGCATCGCACTTGTCGAACGTCCTTCGTGGCCGCGAGCTTCGTGTTCGCCGGTTGTCGTCCGAGTTCGTGCCTGTTTTGAAAAGAAAAAGAGTGAGAAAAAAGTTGGTCAGCACATAAACACAGATGGTTTGTGAGCGTGTATGAGAAAAACGACGACGCGATTTCAAGGCGATACACTCGAAATCCAGACGAAAGCCCGAACGAAAAAATCTCAAAGTGGCCGCGAGAAACGACCGCTCTCCCACGCGACGCGAGCGCACAATCCATCGAGAGAAGGCTCAAACGCGGTAATCAAACTTATTTCCGTTCAATTCAACCACTTTCACCCCCATCTAAACGACCGATCGACACGAACCGCGCGCATTTCGAACCCAAAAATCGCACGAGACCCACAAAAAGAGGGCTTCTCTCCGCCCTATTTTTATATAGGCGGACAAAACCGCGAAGAGCGATTTTGGCAAACGATGCGGGAAAAAAAAACCCACACGCGAACGTTAAAACGAAACGTACTTTCTAGCTTTGCGCCACGGCTTGAGTTTACCGCCCGTGGCGCGTCTCTTGTGGAGCGAGTCGCGACTGATACCCATTGTTATTTATGAATACGCGTGTAAAGTTTGATAAAATTACTGGCGTTTTCGTCGTGGTTGATGGACGAAAGTGGTGAGTTGTTGCTCTTCTTCAAAAAAAAATTTTGGAGGAGGAGGAGGAAAAAAAAACTCTTCTCTCTCCCCCGCACAAAAAAACTGACGGACTCTGCTAAAGAAGAAGAGGAATTTTTCCAAAAGAGCACCTTCCCACGTCGCACGTACTTCGACCCAACGTACATTAATCGGAAGAGAAGCGACTCGTCGTCGTCGTCGTCGTCACTATCATTCGTTAGTAGTAAAGTGATATAAGAAGAATAAAAACCATGACGAGAAAAGAAAAAATATTCGCGCTGGCGAAAGGTTTTCGGGGCCGAGCCAAGAATTGCTTCCGAGTGGCGAACGAGAGAGTGGAAAAAGCGTTGCAGTATCAATACAGAGACAGACGGACGAAGAAACGAGAGGCGAGGAAAGATTGGATCGTGAGGATCAACGCGGCGAGTCGCGAACACGGGGTGAAATACGCGGAGTTTATACGAGGTATTGGGGTTGATAACGTCTGTTTGGACAGGAAGATTTTAGCTGAGTTAGCCGTGAATGAACCAAAGTCATTTCAAGCGCTGTGCGAGAGAGTGAAGAAAATGAGAGCGGCGCCGGAGCCGCTGCCGAAGATAGAGTTGAGAGAGACGGAGTTGTAATAATGATGTAATGTGTGCAATAGTAGAGGTAGTCGGAATAATAGTAGCGGTAGTCGAAATAGTAGTTTTTATATGAATTACGTAAGTAGTGTAATAGTTTACGAATGAAATAAGTCGCTATGTATGTGCAGTACCTCTCTCTCTCTCTCTCTTTATCTCTCCTTAAAACTCCTCAGAAAACGGACTTCCGAACGCGTAATACGCGTTGATAGCGGACATCATTCTCTTAATCATCACCTTCAAAACCGATCCGACGCTTTCATCGGTCGGAAGCTTTCTCGAAATCACGAAAAACTCGCCTTCGATGAACTCGTCTTTACCGCTGCGGTTCATCTTTTTAATCCCTTCCGTATCCCCTGGCTTCGTCGGCGGTAAAATCGTATCGTACGTTTGGACCATGGTTGAATCCATCTGACAGATTAACTCCGCGACCACTTTCTCTTCGCCATCTTTAAAGTCGTACACGCTTATCAAATACCCGTTCGTTTCGCCCGCTTGGTTTTCGTTTATCGCTTCCAACGTCATTCGCTTCCCGAACGTCGCCAAACCGCCATCGGTAAACGTCATATCCGCCCATCGGTACATTTGCTTCACAAAATCCACGCGTCCAATGTGCGGAGGAATCTCGCACTTACACAATTCTTGCAACCCAGGCGAAGTTTCGATGATTTCCGCTCGCGTCACCACGGATACTTGTCGTCTTTTAGAAGCAGCGGATAATCGGCTGCTGGTCATCAAACTTCTTCTCGAGGAAGAAGAGGAGGCCGACGACGCGCCGAACTGCGTCGACAAAGAGCTGGTCGTTGCGGATGCCATTGTTTATATGTATATATAACGTGTGTGTGTGTGTTTGTATATATACGTGCGTGTGTGTGTATATATCCAAGCGATGAATATGTGAGGAAGAAGAAGAAGAAGAAGAAGAAGAAGATAGAAAAAAGGTGCACCCGGACGCTTTTTTTTCTTCTTTCGTGAGATGGGACGCCGTCATGGGACGCCACGAAGGTCTCACTCGACACAAAAAAAGGGAGGAAAAGGAACGCGGTGAGAGGGGCTTTCTTTTCGAGAGAAGGAATGGAAGGAAGAGATGGAGAAATTTGAGCCGCGAAAAGAAAAAGAAAAAAAAAAGAGAAAAAATTTTCTTTGTTCGTGGGGGGCAACTCAAACAATCCGCACAAAAACAAGAGCGTGCGTATCCGCGCACCACAAAAGCGCACGCGCAAACACATCTCATCGTCCGTTTGGTCACCTTTTTTTTCGTTTGTTTTCGTAATTCGAGCGCGCTGATTCGTCATCATTTTCGGATTCGGGAGCGAGACGAGAACGCAGCCGACGACGACGACTTCATCCTCGGACGAAGAAGAATCTTTGCCATCATCATCTTCACCATCATCGAGGAGAAGTAGAAGAAGAAGAAGGAGGAGGAGCAGAGAACAAAACAGAAGAGAGTCTCCGTCGCAACTGCTGTTATCAGACGAAGAAGAAGAAGAGGGATATTCAACGTTCTCTGAAGAAGAAGAAGAAGAAGAAGAAAACGGGAGAGAAGGAAGAATGATGAAGAAAAACTTCCCCATCGGGACTCGATATTTAATCAATCGAAATGGAGGCAAAAATTTCTCCATCGAAAAGTACCGATGGTCGGTTTTGGGTTTAACTTTTTTGAGTTACACGATGTACCACGCGACGAGGAAACCGCCGTCGATCGTGAAATCGGTTTTGAATCCAGACTCGACGCAGAGAGAGTTAGGGAGAGACGGGTGGGAACCGTTTAGCGGGCCGGACGGAAACTCTTTGTTAGGATCGATTGACGTTTCGTTCTTGGCGGCGTATTCTATTGGGATGTTCTTTTCCGGACACATTGGCGATTCGATGGATTTAAGAAAGTTTTTAACCATCGGTATGGTTGGGTCTGGGTTTTTCGTCTGCTTGTTCGGTTTGGCGTATTTTTGGGACATTCACTCGATGTATTATTTCGTGGCGGTTCAGATTATGGCTGGGATCTTCCAATCAACCGGGTGGCCGTCGGTCGTTTCTGTTGTTGGAAACTGGTTCGGAAAGAGCAAGAGAGGTTTAATCATGGGCGTGTGGAACGCTCACACGTCGGTGGGGAACATTCTCGGTTCGTTGATCGCGGCGAGATGTTTGAGAGACTCGAATTGGGGGATGTCGTTCATTATCCCTGGCGTTTTGATGGCGCTGAGCGGCCTCGTGATTAATTTGTTTTTAGTCGTCGATCCTGAAGATGCGGGACATGCGTCACCACACGACACATCGTCGCATCAAGAAGGAGGAGATATTAGCGAAGATAGAATTGCACTGACGTCTGCAGCGGCTGGGGGTGAATCGATGTCCTCCATGGTGTCCTCGGACGACGAGAGAGCGTCGACGCCTGGATTGGGAGGCGGGTCGTCGCGTTCGGGATTCACGGAGAGACACCAAAGCGAGGCGGTTGGATTTAGAGCAGCGCTCAGAATCCCTGGTGTCGTGACGTTCTCTTTGTGTTTGTTCTTCACCAAGCTCGTCGCGTATACGTTTCTGTATTGGCTTCCATTTTACATCGAAAGAACTGAAATCGGTGGCGAGTATTTGTCGGCGGCGAAAGCGGGCGAGTTATCGACACTTTTCGATATTGGGGGTGTCGTTGGTGGTATTTTAGCGGGATATTTGAGTGATAAATACAACGCGCGATCCATGGTTTCCGCCGGGTTTGTGTATGCGTCCATTCCAGTTTTGTATTTGTATCGAGAATACGGCTCTTTATCGATGAACGTGAATGTTGGATTTATGATGTTGGCGGGCGTTTTAGTAAATGGACCATACGCGCTCATTACGACCGCAGTATCCGCAGATTTAGGAACGCACGAAAGTTTAAAAGGTAACGCAAAGGCGTTGGCGACGGTGACGGCGATTATTGATGGTACGGGATCTATCGGGGCGGCTATCGGGCCGATGTTGACTGGGTACATTTCCAGTCGCACGAACGATTGGAACAACGTATTTTATATGCTTTACACGGCTGATTTAGTCGCGGGATTACTACTCACCCGCCTGGTTCTTAAAGAAATACGAGCAATGGTTGCGTTGTAAGATTCAACTTTCAATTATATACATGTAGTTCTCAAAAGAGAAATTCAAAAGCAAAAAGCTACACCGCGCAAGCGAGACTTGGTGTACTTTTTTTTGTGCCTACTGCTTCTAAATTCTCTCCATCACTCAACCGGACGATCTTTTGATTCCGGATTTTTTCAAGTGTCGCTCGTTTGCTTCGATCTTTTGCTCGATAGCTTTTACGCCTCGCTGAGCTGCTTCTTTCCAACTTTGTAATAACTCTTTCGCTGTTCGTCTCGCCTCGTCGGTCATGCTACAATCGTCCTCGGCGATAGCGCTTACCGCGGAGGCAATGGGAGAGAGCTCTAACAGCTCGAGACTCATATCGACATCTTTCAAGGCATCTAACGCAGAAACAGCGCGTTCTGGAGGTAACGTGTTCGAACCGAGACGCGTGACGATACCTCGAGCGATGTCGCGAAGCGCTTCAACCGTAGATGCGTCTGCTCTTTGCGTCGTCCACGTGAACGAGGCTTGCAAATTTTGCTTTTGATTTTCAGTAACTCCATCGCTAAATTTGACATTTTTCTTATCGTCGCGAGCTTTGTTCGACGCGGTGATAGCGGTAGTGATGGTGCTTTTGTCGTCGTTTGTGTGCTTTTTCATCGCGGTGATAGGAGCCATCTGGTCCTCCTCGGATGCTTCGAGATCTTTCAGTTCTTTCTTGGTGAGCGGGGTCGTTTTGAGTACTTCGTCCAACCAAGCCTTCGCATCTGCGGCGTTTGTAAACGACGGAGGGTTCCACGATGGCTCGCACAGCGCGCGCAACTCGTCTGATACGATGTAATTGTAATGCCCGTTTGAGTTCTCTTTTCTTTCCTTGATGATTGCAAAAATACCTCTCTCGTTCAATACGCGTGAACGAAGATAGAAGCCAGAGCGCTTGTGGAAGGGATTTTCCTCCATATCTTTCTTTGATGCGATGGATTTCGCATTGATCTCTTCGTAGCAGGAAAACCGACAATTCGATAACGGCAGTTCTCCGCAGTTCAGGTTGTTTAGCTCCTGTTCGTCGAAGAATGCGAGGCTGTTCATAATATCGGAGTCGTAAGAAAATTTCTCGTCGACCGCGCCGCCGCAGTCGTCATCCTCCGACGTACGACAAAGGTCGCTTCTTTCACCTAATACTACTTCTCCTGTTTTGTTATTATTATTATTATTATTATTATTCTCGTTGTCGTCGTCATTGACATCGCCATCGTCGTTATCTTCGTCGCTCCCATCGATTGTGCCCGGGAATGGATCTTCGCGATGCCCAAAAAAATCTTCATTCTCGGCACCTTGGCTTCCTCGTCTTTGTTTCTTTGTCGTTGGAGGAGAGTATTTAATCGAAACGAATTTTGGTTTTGTTTTAGGTCTCTTTCTTAGTTGTTGTCGCAATTGTCTTTCTGCTTCCTCTTCTGCTTCTCTTTCTTCTTCTTGTCGTTGTTTCAAACGCTTCTCCGCCATCTTTCTTTCGTGAGATTCTTTCACCGTATTCACGGCAGACGAATACGCCAAATTTGACGCTATTCCTCCCGGAAGAATGCCCGTTCTCGTCCTTGGCGTTACCACGCGAGCATTTTCTGATCCTTTGTGATAGCAATCTCTATTCCCGGCGCTTTCGCGTTCACGAACGGCTCGGCTCTTATCTTTTTCGTTTTCAACAACCGCTTCTTCCAAGTTCATCTTTTCCAGCCACGCTTTCAACTCGTCTCTCTTCGCCGCGCGCAACGTTCCGCCTATACTCGAGAACGGTTGCGGCAAATTCTTCGCGCTGTGAAACGTGTACGACCCTCGATTCCTCGTCTGTTCCCCTTCGCATATCAACACGTCTTTCGCCGCATCCTCTTTATGCGCCGCGTATATTTCTTTCCGTCCGAGAAGATTTTTCGAGGAGGACCGTCCTCGCTTTTGAGCGTTTCCTCTCGAGTTTTGTCCATCACTGGTGTTTATCTTCGACGCGACCACGTAGTGGCCAAAATAATCGCTCAATCTCATCGTCGTCGATGTCGTCGTCGGCGGTGATCCTCTTCCTCTTCTTTTCCGCGCTCTTCCCGCGTCTTCTTTTGGTCGTCGCTTTTTCCTTTCTTTTTTTTTTCCGGGTTCGCGTATTTTTACCCGAGAAGAGACCCTTTTGAGACCTCTCTCCCTCTCTCTCTCTTTGTATGCAAACGCGCACCCGCTCGCGATCGAAAGGATCTTCTGTTACTTTCTCCGTGTCTCTCTGTCTTTGCCAAGAGGAGGACACACGAAACGCGTTTGGTGCGCGCGTGTGTGTGTGTGTGTGTGCGTAAAAGCGCGCCGCGCGTTTCTGGGGAAAGAAAGAAAGAA
>Ga0181559_10005309_pt1 | contig 12352 bp, 10 predicted proteins | sample 011ome_21_FD_133752 | JGI IMG/M metagenome (GOLD analysis project Ga0181559, IMG submission 133752) | Coastal salt marsh microbial communities from the Groves Creek Marsh, Skidaway Island, Georgia - 011508AT metaG (megahit assembly) | ecosystem: Environmental > Aquatic > Marine > Intertidal...
CGGAGAGAAACGCCGGCAAAAGTCCTTAAGGATCGGCGTTCACCACGCCGACGCGGTCGTATGGGGACCAGTGTATAGAACGCACCTGAGTACTCCGTGAACTCGCTCGCCTCGCCTGCCGCTTCCACTTGCCCGGGCGACCGCGGCGTCCACGCCTTCTTCGTCGCCCTGTTCCCGGGCGTGTACCGCGGGATCGCGCCGTCGTGGTCGCCCTTCCCCTTATCGTTATCCCCGCCCGTCCGCGAGATCCCACGCGCGTCCTGCTCTCCCTGCGCCAGTAATAAATCCGCGCTGCCGCGGCGACGGTGCCGGTGATGCTGGTGATGCGTCTTCGACGACGGCGACGGGCGCATCCCGGTGCTGTCGTACCCGGCGCCGTCGCGCTCCGCGTCTGAGGTGTCGTCGTCGTTCCCGGACGTGACGTCCGCGTCGAGCGTCACGACGCCGCCGGAGCCCGAGCCCCCCGCCGACGACCGCGACGGCATCGGCTGCGTCTGCGTCGGCGTCGTCGTCGTCGTCGCGTCGTCGTCGTCGTCGCTGGACGACTCCATCGGGACCTCGTGCAGGGGCTCGACCTCGACGTTCGACTGCTTGCGCTGCCTCTCTCGGTGCGGCTTGTGGTGGTCGCGGGCGTGGCGGCGGCGCGCGGGCGGCGGCGACGCGGTGGCGTCCGGCGCGGCGGCGACGCGCGTCGAGGTGGTCGAGGTCGAGGTCGTCGTCGTCGTCGTCGTCATCGACGCGGAGCGTCGCGCGAGCGCGAGCGCGGTGCTGCCCGCGACCGCCATCCCGAGGAGGCCGCCGGCGAGGAAGATCGCGGCGGAGCCGCGCGAGTCGCTCGCGGTCGTGGACGACATCATCGCGCGCGCGCGGGGTCAGATCCCGGCGGAGAGGATGCGCGGGCGGCGCGGGTGCCGTCAACTTTTACCGGTAGGTCGCGCGAGGGATCGGGACGGACGCCTTCGCGCGCCGCCGCGCCGCCGCGTCGCGTTCGACGCGTCCCCGCGCGCTCGAGCGATGCGCCTCGACTCCGACGGGGCGTCGAGGATATCGCGCGCGCGGTGCGGTCTGGCCGCTGTGACGCGGACGGAGGGGCGGCGACGCGCGTGACTCAGCCGCTAGACTTTTTGAAACTTTCTCGCTGTTTGAACGGGACAGGAGGTTCGCGGCAAAAACAACGACGACGTCGCCGCGGCTTCCACTTCTCCCGCCGCCGCCTGCGATATGATCGCAGAAGATGCCGAAGATCAAGCTGCCGCGGAATGTCCGCGACCTCGTGAAGAAGGCGAACGCCGGGTCTGGAGATGCGGCGTGGGATCTCTCCTTGCACTACCGCAGAGGGACCGGCGGCGTGGAGAAAAACGACGAGCTCGCACGTCACTGGCTCGAGAGGGGCGCGGAGCTGGGGAACTTTCACGCGCAGTGCGACCTTGGCGTCATTCATTACGACGCAGGGGAATACGAAGTCGCGCGTGAATGGTTCGAGAAATCCGCGGCGCAGGGTCACCCTATTGCCGAGGCCAACCTCGGGGTATACTACGAGAAAGGCCACGGCGTCGAGCGAAACATACCGAAGGCGGTGGAGTTTCTCTTGAGAGCCGCGAAGAAAGGGTGCGGTGACGCCCAAAACAACTACGGGCTTTTACTCTCCAAAGAGATGCACGAACACGAAGAAGCGATGAAGTGGTTGGAGAAAAGCGCGGCGCAAGGCTACGCGGAAGCCATGTGCAACATCGGGACGCTCTACCACGACGGCAAAGGTGTGCCGCGAAACTTATTGAAGGCGCGGGAGTGGTGGAAAAAAGCCGCCGAAAGGGGGCACGAAGGTGCGAAGAAATAAGCTTATTTTCGGCAGAGGGAGTTTAACCTTGAATACGCGTTGAAGAAGTCTGGTTTGACGTTGAGCGACGACGCCGTGCACACGTACCTGGCTAGCGTTCCTGACGACGTCACCGCAGACGATAACGAGCACGATCTCGCGCTGTGCTTCCTCCACGGCAGTCGCGGCGTGGAGAGAAACCTCCGATTGGCGAAAGATTGGTTCAAGCTCGTCGTCGAGCGAGACCCCGACGACGCGGCCGCGGCGGAAGAGCTCGAGAAGCTGCGCGCGTGCGTCGCGTGCGGGAAGGCTCGCGCGTACGAGACGTGCAAGCTGTCCCGCAGCGTGCGGTAATGTAACAAGCGGTGCCAGCAGCGCGACTGGAACCGCGGGGATCCGCCGCACAAAGAAACCTGCCCGCGGGCGGTCACCATGATGCCGCGCGGGTGGAGAGTCAAATTTTGGGAGGACGTTCTGGAGGCTTTCGGACCGTGAGACTTGCATGCGCGCGCGCAGACGACACGATGCACACGCTATGACGTTACGTTGTACACACACACACACACACCACGCACACACACACACACCACGCACGTTCATATAAACATACGGATACTCACCCGCCCGCCGCGCAAATCTTCACGAACGCCGCGACCTCGCCCGGATCGTCGAGGTTCACGCGCGCGAGCCTCTCGACGCACGTTTCCCTCTTCGCCCTCTCCGAGTCCGACGCGCGCGACATCGCCGCGGGTTTTATCTCCACGACCTCGCGACCGCGACCGCGACGGTTCGCGTCACCGCGACGGTTCGCATCGTTCTCGCGGTCGATCGCGTCGAGCTCCTCGATGCGCTCGAGGACGACGCGCGGGAGCCCGGCTTCGCGCGCGCACCTCGCGCTGTACGCGCGCGTGGAGACGCCCGGGACGGCTTTGTACAGAAACGTGATCTCCGGCGGGCGATACGACGCGTCGCCTGCCACGTCACCAGCCACGTCATATCCCCGTCCCCGTGGCTCATTCTCCACCTCTGACGCGTACACGCTCATCGTGAGGTAGTTCATGTTCGCGTTCCTGGGGACGAACGCGTCGTCGGTGACGTCGCTGAAGTGCGTCGCCGCGAAGACGATCGGCGGCTCTGGAATCTCCGACACCGCTCTCAAAAATCCCCCGAGTAACCCCACGCCGTCGGCCGTTTTCGTGCCCTTCCCGAACTCGTCCACGATGCACAGCGACCGCGGCGTCGCGTTGTTGATCATCAGCGAGATCTGGCTCAGATCGCGCGCGAACGAGGACTGCCCCACGCGCTGCGCGATCGAATCGTACGACATCACCCGCGTGAAAATGCGATCGACGACGCCGACGACGGCGGACTCCGCGGGGACGAACGACCCCACGTGCGCCAGAAACGCGATGATCGCGATCGACTTGATGTACACGGACTTCCCGCTCATCGTCGGGCCGGTCACAACCGTCACGCGCCCGCCGTTCGGCGGCACGACCGCGTCGTTCGGGATCGAGGCGCGTCGATCGCCGCTCGCGGCTTCCTGAAGAAGATGCCGGCCGCCGACGATCGAGAGGCGACTCTCGTTCGTCAACGCCGGGCGCCGCAGCCCGAACGCGACCGCGGCGCGCGACAGCGACAGGAGGCAGTCCACCTCCGCGACGCACCGAGACGCGTCGCGAATCGATGGCGCGCTGGACAGGACGCGGCGTCTGAGGTCGCGAAGCACCGCGGCTTCGAGGTCGGAGACGCGCGAGAGGACGTCGCCGAGCTCGACGTCCAGCTCCTTTGTCGTCTGAGGGGCGTTCGGCGGGGTGGAGTTCAAAGGCGTCAGATGGAGTTGAAAGGCGTCGAGGTCGGAGATTGAAAGCGAGGGGTGAGCGGAGATAAACGCTACCGATAGTCCTTAAGGATCGGCGTGCACCCCGCCAACGAGGTCGTATGAGGGCCAGTGTGATGACCAGGACGCGCCTTCGTGAAATAATACGCGTGGTACGTCCCCTCCGTCGCGTTCTCGTCGTCGAACGCGAACTCAAAGTCGCGCAGCTCGTCCGCGATGTCCGGCGGGAGCGTGCTGCCGTCTATTCGCACCGCGTACCCGACCCTGGGAAGGTAGACGACGTGGAGGTTGTCCTCGACGCCGCGGCCGCGGAGAAACGACGGCACCCGCGACGCCTCCGCGGCGGCGACGCGCGAGAGCAAATCCGGGAGGCCGTGGTAGAGACGCATCGCGTCGTCGAGCTCGCGGCACACGCCGGGGTGGACGACGCGGCGGCGACGCGGGAGCGGTGGGGCGTGCGACGCGTCACCGTCCACGTCACTGGATCGCACGCACGTCGATCGTCGGTCGCGTCCGCCGCGTCGCCGGTCGCGGTCGCGGTCGCGGTCGCGGTCGCGGTCGCCGCCGTCGAAATCGACGACGGCACGAATCAAATCGAGGAGCTCACGCAACCCGCCGCCGAGGCAGGCGTCGATCAGCGCTTTCAGCGCGACCGGCGTCCCGCGCGCGAACGCGAACCCGTCCCCGTCCCCGTCTCCATCTCCATCTCCGCCGCCGCCGCGGCCGCCGCCGCCTCTCCTTTCCCTTCCGAGGCCCGCCGCCGCGCCCGCGCCCGCGTCCGCGACGACGTACGCGTCCAACGCGACGTCCGCGAGAGCGAGGACGACGTTCAAAAACGCAACCAGCCGCCGCCACTCGCGAAGCGTCCGCGTCGCCGCGTTCGCGCGCGCCGTCATCGTCGCGAGCACCGCGCACGCGTCGTGCCCGCCGCGCATGACGCCGCGGAGCGCCTCGGCCGCGGCCTGGCCCCCGCGCGTCCGCGTGAAGTGCTCGATCGCGTCCAGGCGTTCTTCGATGACGTCTCGATTGAGCAGCGGGCGTTGGAACCACGCGCGAAGGAGACGCTTTCCGGGCGGCGTGACGCAGTCGTTGAGGAGCGCGAAGACGCCCAACTCCTTCGCGCATCCCACGAACCGCGACGGGTGCGACTCCGGGGTGAAGAGCCCGAGCGCGGCCTGGCTGACGTCGTCCACGCGGAGGTAGGCGCGCGTGGATAGCTCGCGGAGGGAGATGGGGTCGGAGGGCGCGTGGTCGCCGACGACCCAGCTTTTGCCGCGCGCGACGACGGTGATTCCGCCGCCGCCGCCGCCGCCGCCGCCGCCGCCTCCAGGGTCCGCGCCGTCGCCGTCGCCGTTCAGGATGACGCCGTCGCGCCGCAGAACCCCGAGCAGCGCCCCCGCGGCGCGGACCTGCCGCTCGCACTCGAGGGAAATTTTCGCCGCGACCGCTCGCGACGACGGCAGCTCGCACGCCTCGCGGAGCGTCGCGAGCGCGAGATCAAACGAGTCGAAGAACGCGGCGGCGGGGAGGGCGACGACGCGGCGGCGGCCGCGGCGGCGGGGGGGCAGGTGGTCGCGCGGTCGGTTCGGGTTCGGGTTCGGGTTCGGGTTCGCGCCGCCGCCGGCGTCGTCGTCGCGGGCGCACAGCTGTGCGTCGTCGTCGTCGTCGTCGTCGCCGCCGCCGCCGCCGCCGGTGGTTCGAAGGCACTCCAAAAGCGCGTCGTGGTGCTTCGAGCGGCTCCGCGCGGGGACAAACACGACCTCGGGGTCGTGCGAGATGAGGATGAGCTGCAGCAGCGCGAACTCCGCGTCCGCGTGGCCCTGCGCGGAGGGGCGGCGTCAGCGCGCGCGAGAGAGCAGAGAGAAAAGAAAAAGGCGCGAGAGAAGAGAGACGGGCGACGCGCGCGCGGAGGACGCGCCTCCGTGCACTCGCAGACGTTGCCGTCGCGGTCGAACACCGCGGCGCCGAACCGCGACGCGTCCGCGAGGACGGACATGAAGACGACCGCGCGCGGGTCGTACTCCAGCTCCGGACCGCCGCGCGCGTCGCCGTCGCGCTCGTCGTCGTCGTCGTCGTCGTCGTCGTCGGACCGCTCGGCGCGGTCGCGCGGGCGGTGGAAAGCGCCCCCGCGCGATTCGGGTCGCGCGCGGCGGCGATCGCCGGTCGCGCCGCCGCCGCCGCCTCCGCGCGGAGCGGCGGGGGCGGCGGCGTACATCGCGCGCGTCGAGGGCGGTCGGCGGCGCGCGCGTCGCGCGTGCGGACGGGAGTGCAGAAAAGCCGCTCGCGGTTTTTAAATCTGTAACCCTAGAAAAAGCGCCACTCTCCGCCGCGCCCCCGCCCCGCCGCCGCGCGCGCTCATGGAGGACGCGGGTTCTCAGCGCCCTCGCTTCGTGCAGGCCTTCATCGCGCCGCCGGACACGGAGCGTCTCGTGAGCGAAACCGCGGCCTTGAAGACCAAGCTTCGGAACACTGAAGCGAAAGCGAAGGAAGCGAAGCGCTTGGAGGAACACTGGAGGAGCGAGGTGCGAGGTAAGGAGGATTTTTTGGACGAGTCGCTGGACCGCATTGACGCGTTGGAGGAGCAAGTGAAGGTTCTGAACGACACGGCGACAGTGGCGGCGGCGGAGATGGCGACGACGAAGAAGCACGTGGAGCACCTGGAGGGCGAACTGCACGCGACGAGGAAGAAGTTGGAGGACAACGAGGAAAAGTTGAAGACGACAGAGGAAAAGTTGAAGACGACGGAGGAAACTCGTGACGAGCTCGACGAGATGCTTAACTGTGAAAGGGAGGCTTGCGACGACTTGAATTACGAACGGATCCGAAAGGACAACCGGATACGAGCGCTCGAGAGAGCGCTCGCCGAGACGAAGGAACACCTGAACACGGTATTTCCACCGGAGCGCGCGGGACCGTTTGTCGACGTCTCCGCGGACATTGCGTCGCTCGTCTTCACGCGTATCACTGATCCTGTCGACCGCCACAGGCTGTCGGTCGTGAGTAAAGTGTGGCTGGAGGCTTCGAAGCAGCATAATTCGCTGCCGGACGTCGACGGGCTGCGCGCGCTCGCGCTGAGGTGTCAGGAAAGAGCGAGGAGGGACGCGGATCTGGCAGAAGAGCGCTACGATTTCGATGATGATGAAACCGCTCGCGCTCGTTTGTTCGAACGCACGTGCTTCCAGGAGGCGATAGAATGGTGGAAACAGGCGGCCGCTCGGGGCAGCGTCGATGCCGCGCTTTGTGTGGGATTATGCTTCCACAAAAAGTGCTACGAAGATGATTTCTTCGTAGGTGGTTCGTTCGAAGAGGTGTTCGAAGACTTCTATACTCGATCGGGGCGGCTTGAAGGAACGTATGTCCAAGCCCTCGCGTGGTACGAAAAGGCGGCAGAGCGCGGACACACCGAGGCTGAGTACATGGCCGGGCTCTGGTACATTGGTGAAGATCTGGATATGGCAAATAACAGCGACGAGGAGGTTAAAGGGTTTAGATGGCTTCAGAAGGCTGCGGCGAAGGGTCACACCAAAGCTGAGTACATGGTCGGGGGTTGTTACCACTGCGGTTGCGGCGTGGAGGAAAACCGCGTCGACGCCGTCGCGTGGTTACGGAAGGCGGCGAACAAGGGATACGAGCCCGCATTCAGTGCGCTCGATCTCATGGGGGAGTGGGAGGAGGACGAGGACTAGGACAGCTCTGCTCGAACAGCACACACACGCGCACGCGCGCGCACACTTTGTAATGAAACGCCATCGAACGACAGCGCTCTCGACGCGCGGAAAAACACACAGCTGTCACCGCGCTCTGCTGAGCCGAGGGTGCCAACTTGAGATCTCGAATGGCGAAGCGTGGTCGCAGTCGTTCCCCGCGCGCGCGCGCGGTCCACGCCGCGGTCATGGACGACTTCGTCCTCGACGCGCGCGTGGAGCACATCCGCAACTTCCTCAACGTCCTCTCCGTCGTGAAACTCTCGAAGAAGCAGCACGTCAACGTGAGCGTCAGCGAGCGAGGCGTGACGTTCGTCGCGGTGGACGACTCGAAATCGCTCCAAGCGCAGGCCAACTTCCGCGCGGAGGTCTTCTCGCGCTTCCGCGTGAACGCGTCCGCGGCGGGGGGCACGCAAGGCCCCGGAGGCACGGGCGCGACGTCCTTCGCGGGCTCGTTCGGGATCGCCCTCGGGTCGCTCATCGACGTCCTCAGCGTCTTCGCGCCGATGGACGGCGAGGCTGAGCTGTCGCTGCGATGGCCCGACCGCGACGGACGCCTCGTCCTCGCCGCGCACGTCGAGCGCGGGAACCCGGAGCGGCCTCTGCAGTCGTGCACGCACGCGGCCGTCGCGGCGACGGAGCGCGACGACGGCGGGGGCCCGGGCGGCGGCGACATCGTGTTCCGCGGCGAGACGAACGCGTTCACGCTCCCCGCGCACGGCCTGAAAGAGATCGTCGACGATCTGGAGTGGCCGAACGCGCCCATGGCGATCGAGATGTCGTCCGACCCGAACGTCCTGACGTTCTCCGCGGCGGGGCAGGAGATCGGCGAGCTTCGCGTCGACGTCGACGCGCGCGACGGGCGCGGGCTGACCGAGTTCGCGTGCGGCGTGAACGGGCGATGGCTGTATCGGCACGCGTTCGCGAAGGCGGCGACGGCGCTGCCCGGCGCGCTGTTGGGACCGACGCACGACCGCGGGGGCGGCGACGGCGTCGACGCGCCGACGATGACGCGCGTCGCGATCGGCGAGGGCGGGATGCTGAAGGTGGTGCATCTGGTGAGGTTATCGCGCGCGATCCCGCACTTTGGAGGAGGAGGAGGGGGGGGAGGATTCGGAGGGACGGCGACGGGCGGTGGGCCCGGGAGTCGAGGGACGCACACGCAGAGCGCGACGCCGCGCGCGCCCGCGAGTTACGTCGTCCCGGTGACGTTCGTGGCGTACCCGGAGGTGGAGATGAGCGACGGGGAGTACGACGACTTCGGCGACGAAGTAGACAGCGAGAGCTGAGCGATCGAGCGAGCGCGGTACCATACTGTACAGGTAGTAGAAAAACGCTTTTAGAATACCCTCACAGATGACGCGTGACTATCTATCCTCCTACTCTACTCCGCGTCCCCACCCCTCCCCGGCGGCGACGTGAACACCAGCGACGCGTTCGTCCCCCCGAACCCGAACGAGTTCGTCATCGCCGCCCTCAGCCCCGGCTTGACGCGCGCGATCAGAGGCACGAGATCCGCGCCCGCCGGCGCCGCGTTCGGACACGGCGTCTCCAGATGCAACGTCGGCGGCAGCGTCTTCGTGCTGAGCGCCAACACCGCGAACGCAGCCTCGACCGCGCCCGCGGCGCCGAGCAGATGCCCGGTCGCGCCTTTCGTGGAAGACACGGAGAGCTCGCCGCGGAGGTACCGCTCCTGGAAGACGGTCGCTAAAGCGCGCGACTCGGCGGCGTCGCCGACGACGGTGCCGGTGGCGTGCGCGTTGACGTACCCGACGTCTTCGGGCCGCACGCCGCCGTCTTCCAGCGCCGCGCGCATCGCGCGCGACGCTCCCGCGCCGTCGGATGGCGGCTGCGTGATGTGGTGCGCGTCCGAGGCTTGGCCGTAGCCGCGTATCTCCGCGTAGGGGATCGCGCCGCGTCGGCGCGCCGACTCGAGTGATTCCAACACCAACACGCCCGCGCCCTCGCCCATGACGAACCCCGCTCGCGTCGCGTCGAACGGCCGGCACGCCGTGCTCGGGTCGACATCGTCTGTACAGCCTTCGGTGACGTCTTCTCCGCTGCCGTTATATATATCCTTATCCTTCTTCTTCGTCTTTGAAGCGCGCGGCGTCATCGCCGCCGGGTCCGCGAGCGCGCGCGCGCGCGCGAACCCGACGTACGACACCGGGTCGACGCAGCTCTCCGTCCCGCCCGCCACCATCACGTCTGCGTCGCCTCTCTGCACCGCCCGAAACGCGTCGCCTATCGCGTGCGCGCCCGTCGCGCACGCGGTCGCCGCCGCGTGGTTCGGCCCTCTGAGCCCGTGCGCCATGCTCACGTGCCCCGCGGCCATGTTGACCAGGATGCGCGGCACGAAAAACGGGGAGACGCGTCTGACGAGGGTCGTTCCATACGAGCGAACGTCGTGGTGGAGTTCAAAGGCGTCAGGTGGAGTTCAAAGGCATCGAGGACGGGGATTGAAACCGAGGCGTGGGCGGAGAGACACGACGGGAAAAGTCCTTAAGGATCGGCGTTCACCACGCCAACGCGGTCGTATGGGAACCAGTGTAAGATAGAACGCACCTCAGTTTCCCGCGTTCGAGCAACGCGCCCGCGTTGACGAGGTCCGCGACGTGGCCCATCCCGGCGCCGATGGCGACGCCCGCGCGGTTTCGCTGCTCGTCCGTGACGCGCGACGCGTCCCATCCCGCGTCGGCGAGCGCTTCCGCGGCGGCGGCGAGGGCGAGGCCGGTGAACGGCGCGATGCGGGGCCCGCCGCCGACGGCGGGGCGTATCGTCGTGGATTCATCCGATCCCGACCCCGCGACGCCCTTCAGCTCGCCGTCGCACCATCGCTTCTCGTCGAACTCGCCCGGTCGCGTCCCGCGCGGGACGCGCGCGCCGACGCGCACGGTCATCTGCGCCCACCCTCGCTCCCCCTCCGCGATGTCCTCGCGCCGCAGCGCGCGCACGCCCGAGCGACCGGCGACGAGCCCGTCCCAGACGAGATCTCTCCCGACGCCGAGCGGCGTCGCGAGGCCGACGCCGGTGACGACGACGCGACGGTGCGGTCTGCGCGGCGGCGGCGACGCGAACGCCGCGTCGTCCGCGCGCGCGCCGCCGTCGTGGTCGTCGCTCCATCCGCGCGGCGTCGAGCGCGTCGCGGCGAAGGTTCGAGCGACGGCGACGCCGCCGCGCGACAGGCATCGGGCACCCGTCCGTCCCGCTCGGTCGCGCGGCGACGCGACGCCTCGTCCGCCCGCGCGCGTCGTCGTCGCGGGCTCGAGCGACGTCGCGACCGCGGCGGCGATCGATCCCGTCGTGGACCCGCGCGCGGTGAGCGCGCTCACGACGCGAGACGCGGACGCGAGCGCGCGCATCGTGCGCCTGCCTACTGTGGGGCGAGCTCCCGACCTCTTTTATCTGTGTCGGTTTCGGATTCTTTTGTGTGAAACTTTCTGGCACGAGCGGTTTCTGTCGCACCTCGGACTCGCCCCGGACGCGGCGTCGTTCGCGGCGGCTGCGGACGTCCCGGAGGCTTCGAGGATAACGTCGGACGCGGTGTCGGATAATGTGTCGGACGCTGTGTCGGATAGAAGGACGACCGCGTCCGCGTTCAGAGCGCGGAGGATCGATCCGTTCGACGTCCAGCAGCGCGTGATGTACGAGCGCGGCGGCGAGCTCGAGCTGTGGGAGGTCACCTTAGACGAGTAGAAACGTAGAAGTCTAGCTAGAGTAGTCTGGCGTAAAGTGGCGGCGGGAGTTCCGCCGCGGCGTCTTTCTCCGGCACGTCGCGTCGCGTTTAGTCGTCGCGCTCGCTTCTCGCTTTGAGATCCTCCGACAAGGTTGCACTTCGGACACCCGGTGGGTTTGACGTTGTTCGTGCGGTTTCGACCCTCGGTCAATTTTTGTCCCGAAAGGCCCCCGCCGCCGCTCTTCGATGAAATTGACCCACGCCTCGGTCGCGCGCGTCCTGAAACGTAATTTATGTCGATTGCTATTTATTCCCAAAATTCTCATTCCGGGACATGTTTCAACGTCTCAATCCCCCGAGGACATCCAAACCGTGTTGATCGGTGAGGACTCGGGTTCGAATCCCTCGTGGATCGCAGATCTCCGTAGGTCACTGGTTCAATTCCGGTAGTGCCCTCTCTTCGCGTGTGGGCATTTAGCTCAGTGGTAGAGCAACGGATTGCAGTCGATTTTTTTGCGTTCGCGCGCGCGCAAACGTCGCGGGGAACGCCCTCGCGAAGTTTCGCGTCGAACGGAGCACAGAGAGGTGGGGGTCTCGGCGGCGCGTTTCGGCCGCCGGCGACGTAGAAAAATAAATAAAAAATAAATAAATACAATTATTCACGCCCCGCCGCCGATGCACCGCGCGTCCCTGTACCCCCGCAGCACCTCGCCCGCGTCGCTCCCCGTGGCCCACGCGCTCTCGCGCCCGCCCTCGAACCCGCCGTCGCTGCTCTCGAACTCGCACGACAGTATGGACACGGAAACGTATCCGTCGTCTATCGCGCGTTGATCCGTCCCGTCGCCGTCGTCTCTCGTGTGCGGTCCCGGACGGTTACGGAACCACCTCACGCCCTTCGTCCACGCCGCGTCGCCGCCAGTATCTGCTACTAACGCCCCGTTTTCGTGCGTTTCATCGTTACCAACGACGACCGACGGCACGACCCCTGCGCCGTACGCGTCGTCCGACTTTGGCGGCGCGGGCGCCGCCGCGGCGACCTCCGCGTCCTCCCCCGGACTCGAGACTCTCACCCAGTCCGGCTGCGTGCAGCTGAACCCCGGCCGCGTCAGCTTCACGCCCTTGATCCCTGAACCGCCCCCCGAGTTGCCGTCGCCGCGGTGAGGGACGTTCACGTTCAAAACTTTCCCCGCGAGCGCGCCGTACACCCCGAGCGTCGACCGCACCTTGACGTGGGTGAACGCGTGGGTCAGTCGAACGTCTTACCGGTCAAACGTTGAAAGGGAAGCGCGGGTGAAGAGTGTCGACGGGAAAAGTCC
>Ga0181559_10005310_pt1 | contig 12351 bp, 12 predicted proteins | sample 011ome_21_FD_133752 | JGI IMG/M metagenome (GOLD analysis project Ga0181559, IMG submission 133752) | Coastal salt marsh microbial communities from the Groves Creek Marsh, Skidaway Island, Georgia - 011508AT metaG (megahit assembly) | ecosystem: Environmental > Aquatic > Marine > Intertidal...
ACAGCTTTCCAGACTCGGCAGATCTTCGGGGAAGGTATGTTCCACACTGATTGATTTTCGACGTCCCTCGGTCTGCACAATGCGCTCATCAATCCCGCGACAAAGGTTGTACAGGGTTTCACCAAAGCTGCCGAACATCTCTACCAGTTCGAAATTGGTATAGTCCTGCAGGTCACCGCAGGTTTCTATGCCCAGTAAATCCATTTTTCGGGCGGTCACTTTACCGACGCCGAAAAGCTTGCCGATAGGCAGCCTTACTACAAAGGCTTTGACCTTGTCAGGGGTGATGACAAACTGACCGTCGGGCTTGTTCCAGTCACTGGCAATCTTTGCCAGAAACTTGTTGGGAGCAACCCCGGCTGACAGGGTAATACCGATTTCCTGGCGGACCTTCTGGCGTATCTCCTGGGCAATCAGGGTGCCGCTGCCGAGGCAATTGGTGGTGCCAGTAACGTCAAGAAAGGCCTCGTCCAGGGATAAGGGTTCAATGACGTCGGTATATTCCCTGAAGATCTGGTGCATCTGCTGGGAAGCGATGCGGTATTTCTCCATGTTGCCGGGAATGATGATCAGATCACGGCATTTTCGTTTTGCCGTAGCCGATGCCATGGCAGAGTGCACGCCATATTGGCGGGCTTCATAATTACAGGTAGCAATCACGCCGCGTCGATCCTCTGAGCCGCCTACAGCAACTGGCAAGCCCGCCAGAGCAGGGTCGTCACGAATCTCAATAGCGGCATAAAAGCAGTCGCAATCGCAGTGGATAATCTTGCGCGTTTCATCGGTCATGGCGTCATAGTATAACGTTAATCAGGTCTGCTGATGGGGTAAAAAAAAGGGCGGCGCCTGGTGTCCATAAACAGCGTTGGTGCCTGTGGAAATCAATTAGCCGCGTTATGTTTGCAGGCCGGTGCTGTGACCAGATAATGCATAAAGAAGCTGTTCCGAATCAGCTGAACTGGTGTATTCTATTGCCATGCCAATTTATGAATATATCTGCCAATCCTGTGGTCATCAGTTTGAAAAAATCGTCAAACTGAACGAATCACCCAACTGCCCTTCCTGCGACAGCAGCGAGCTGGAGAAACAGTTTACAGCTGCTGCTGTGAGTACCTCCAGATCCCGTGCAAAGTCCTTTCAGGAAGCAAGAGGCAGGGCGAGCAAAGTCAAAAAAGAAAAAGATCACGCGCAGGCAGAATACGAACGTAATTATATTAAAGACCACAGCTAAAGTGGCAGTCTTGCAGTCAGCAGCTTGACAGGACTACTCGCCAGCCTGATCAAGCAAATCAAGGAACTCCTGCAGATTATTGTATTCAGTACTTCCTGAAATCAGTTGTGCGCCGCCGCCATGCCCCAGCCCAATGCTTTTATCCAGAATAAAGTCAGTGCCGCTTAATGCATGCAGCAGCTTAAACACATTAAAGTTCCTGTCCAGATGATCCTGGTCTGTTGTTGTTACCATGTTCTCGGGAAACTCGCCATTGTTAACATGACAGACGATGCATTTTGACTGCACGATTGTTGGGGAGATGGTGGAATTAAACAGTGCCTGGGCAAGTTCCAGTGAACTGGCCGGGGCTTCCTCAATATCAAAGCGTAGTGCGGTAGGCGTGAAATAAAGCGCGTCATCCACCAGGAAGCCGACAAAAATTCTGTGATTACCGGTAGCGCCAAGTTGTCCGCTAAAAACCTCCACATCCAGTTCTTCTTCAAGGGCAATACCCTCAAGATAAGGTACCAGTCTGCGCAGGCTGCCGTTCCAGCTGACAAAGTTGCCGTCTGAGTTGCGCATGCCAAGCACAGGGGGCAGGAAATCCACCAGAATGATATCAGCCAGTTTACCGATATCAGCAATTTCCGGATGGATGGTGGCCCTGATACTTATGCTATCCCCCGGTGTTGCGGAAGTACGGAGTAACTTCTCACCAGTCAGTGACATGCGTAATGAAAAACTGACATTGGTATCAACCCGGGTTCCTTCAGCGGCAGTATTCCTTGCGCCATTGGCCTCCCTGGGGCTGACCTGGGCAAAAGTACAGGTGGATGCCATAAGAAATATAATTAAAGACAACGACTGAACGAACTTCATGCGTCGCTCCTGCGGATAGCATTGTTAAAACCAGGGGCAATTTGATAAGTACGTAATTAGGTACAAAACCCCGTCAACTAGTGAATTATTTCAATGAAACACCCTGATTTATAAAACGTGTTTCACAGTTCTGACTAAAAGGTCGTTTTTCAGCGGGTTGAATAAAAATATTTCCAAAAGTGCATACCTTTGCGCAAATAACATTAATTAATTATGCAAAAATCATTTTGCGTTAATGTTCTGAATAATTAATCGTCCTGATTGATCAGTCCGGTGTTATTGTCTTTTCCCATGAAGGTTTCAGGCCCAGTGATGGTCAAAAAATTGAAATGGAAATTATGAAGCTACTGGAGCACAGTCAATGAAATGGAAAAGCCTGTTTTTGATTACTCTGACTTTTCTTTGTCTGTCGATTACCAGCTGCGAATCGGTGGAAGCCTGGGAGCGAGGTGCTCTTGCAAAACCGGAGATGGCGATTGAAAGTGATGCTCTGGAAGCGACTCTGAATAATCATATCTATTTCAGCAAGGAAGCCTCCAATGGTGGTCACAGCGCCACCGGTGGCGGCTGTGGTTGTAACTGACTACTTTGATTCTTACTGCCAGCTGATGAAATCCCGCTTACTTCTTGCCCTTACTGCCTCCGCTCTTGCCTTGCCAGGTATTGCGCCAATGGCAAGGGCAGATACGCCACCCACGAATACCAATATTGCCTATCGTGTCTCAAGCTACGAAGAAGACAGTTTGCCGGAAAAATACCTGCTGGCCGGTAGCGCTGAGCGCTATGATATTACGATTCACCAGTTCCAGCTTATTACTCCCGTAGGTGAAAATTACCGGCTCACCTTGAACTCCAGCGTTGAGAGTATGAGTGGGGCGTCACCCTGGTATGCAGTAGATGCGGTGGATGGTGAAAAAAGTATTGTCATGAGTGGAGCCACTATTCATGAAGAACGCAGAGACTATGTCCTGGCATTAAGACGCTATCTTGATAACGGTACTGTCGGTGTGAATATAGGCAGCTCGAAAGAAAATGACTATGAGGCCTGGAGCGGTGGGGTGGATATGGAGCGTCACTTCAATAATGACCTGACGACACTGGCGGGCGGTGTCAGTTACTCCTCTGATGATATTTATCCTTCCGATGCCAGTCTTTTTAATCGCGTTACCGATGAGAGCAAGAGCACAGCATCGGTATTTTTCTCAGTAAGCCAGATCATTAACCAGAACAGTCTGTTTCAGTCATCGCTGAACATTACCAGCCACGATGGCTTTCTGACGGACCCTTAATAAGTTGCAGGATCGACGCCCGGATTCACGAACCCAGGTGGTCTGGTCCAATGCCTATCGCCATTTTATTACTGATCTGGATGCCGCGCTGCATGTGGATATGCGTCTGTATGATGACGACTTCGGTATTAATTCACTAACGCTGGAAATGGCCTGGGTTCAAAACCTGGGAAATAGTTTTCACTTCATTCCAAGAGTGCGTTATTACAGTCAGTCAGCTGCAGACTTTTTTACCCCGATAAATGATTTCACCGGCACCCTGATGTTTAACTCAAGTGATTGTCGCCTCTGGGCTTATGGGGCCGTTAGCGGTGGCATACAAGCAAGAGCTGTTTTCGATGACATAACACTTACTTTTAACCTTGAGAGATATATAACTGATAGCAGTTATTCCCTGTTTGACGGTGACAGCAGCCCGGCATTGGTGGACTTTAGCCGACTGTCATTAGGTTTTGGCTATTCCTTCTGAAGTCTACACGCGACGCTTTCGCGCGATGGGGAGCCCCTGTGAAATATTGCTGCGTGGTGAAGATTTTGCCTTCAGCACAGCGCTTGCCGAAAAGCTTGAAAAAGAGATCGCGCGTCTGGAACGCCGCTATTCACGCTTTCTTCCCGACAGCATCACCAGTCAACTCAACACCCTTGCCGGTTCCGGAAAAACACTCAGCATTGATGACGAAACTGCCGCTTTGCTGGACTATGCCAATACCTGTTATCAGCAAAGCGAAGGCCTGTTTGATATAACCAGTGGCTCTTTACGACAACTGTGGAATTACCAGCAGCTCGCTGATCAACAAACACTGCCAGACAGTGAACAGATTAACCATGCGCTGGAAAAAACAGGCTGGCACAAGGTGCGCTGGCAGCAAGGAGAATTCGCTTTGCCTGTCGCCGGAATGGAAATTGATTTTGGTGGTATCGTCAAGGAGTATGCCGCTGACTGCGTGGCATGCCTGGCAGAAAGAGAAGGTATTGTATCTGGTATGGTAGAGCTGGGGGGCGATATCCGGATTTTTGGCGCGGATTCGATGACTGCAGAACCCGAATACTCTCCCTGACAGGTTGGTATCAGGGATCCTCATAATGCGAATAAACCCTGTGCACTGGTGTCACTTCATCGTGGCGCACTGGCAACCAGTGGTGACTACGAACGTTACACTCTTATCAAGGAAAAAAAGTACAGCCATATCCTGAATCCACTTACCGGATGGCCAGTGGAAGGTTTCAGCTCGGTCAGTGTTATCGCCGATCAATGTGTGTTGGTTGGAACCGCTTCCTCGATTGGTGTTTTGTCTGGCGCTGATGGGGAACAATGGTTACAGCAACTGGGCTTACCCTGTTTATGTATTGATCAAAATGGAAGGGTGTCTGGCACGATCAGTAATGATGAAAAAGATTAAACATCAGCTGGTCTTTTTCATAGGTGCGGGTGCGTTGTCGCATCACACCAAACTGCCAGCTGGTGTGCTCGGTAACTTTATAGCCGAGCCCGGCATAAACCCGGTTTAAAGAAAACTCGCCCTGGTTGAGATTCACAAAATATTCGTCATACAGCGATAAATACCAGGCGCCACTATTCAGCACGGGTTGGTTAAGTGGGCGGTTAATACTGGCGAAGTGGCGCATCATGCGAAGATTGCTGCGTTGTTCGGGAAAATGTTCCTCCAGGCGCAAGCGCAATGTCAGGTAATTACTTTCGCCCAATACGGTTGTATACAGACCCTGCTGAAATAATACATCCTCATTCCAGGGATTGGAGGCAGGTCCGAATTCGCCATGACGCAGGTGGTAATAGCCCAGGCCATAACGAATCGGATGGTCCTGAGGCTTGTAACTCACCAGACCAAGTACCAGGGTCTGTTGCATGTCCTGTGTCAGATCCCAGTTGCGACTTTGCAGAATCATCTGGGTAGCCCACGGGGTGCCATCAATATTGCGATTGTAAAACCAGCTGTACCAGCCTCCCAGCTGATCCTCATCGACCTGGGATCGCGCGCTGAAAGAGCAAAGCAGTAGCAGGATTAAAAAGAAATGCTTCAACAAGCCCCCTGAAAAAATTTATAGCGCCTTTTAAACAGGCGGGCACAAGGTAGCAATGCGCCAGGTGGTTTTCAATCATGGATTGGCATTTGTTTGGTCTGGATCAAATTCAAAGTTGGTGTCGGGTTTTCCTGGATCCAATCAGTCAGCGGGCCTGGTCATGGTGGCCGGATCTACCCGGCGATCAAACTCTTCTGCGCTGAGATAACCGCAGGCAATAGCGGCTTCTTTAAGGCCCAGATTTTTAGCATGGGCTTTGCGGGCTATTTCAGCCGCCTTGATAGTAACCGATATGAGGATTCAGGGCCGTCACCAGCATCAGGGAACTGGCCAGGTGCTGTTCAGTGCGACCCAGCCCGGCACTGATGCCACAAACACAATGCGCAGTGAAAGAATCAATGGCGTCACCCAGCAGACGCGCTAATGCACAAGGCATAAAACGTTTGTTATTCAGGGGGCTCAGTATCGTCCTTATCGGTTGAAGGTTTTTCTGTCACCGTCAACCAGTCCAGCACAACACCGGAGATGGCATTGAAACGGGCCACCCTGAAAATAATTTTAAGCAATTGCGGGCGCGTTCTGATGCTGGGCTCTTCAGCATGGGGAATAAACCAGATTAATACTGCTGCCCTGACCAGTCCGCTAATCAGAAAGACCAGAAACAGGTGGCTTGCCAGGGGTAAATGCAAGGTATCCCTGATTGCCGGGGCAACGCTCGCAAGCAGTCCGCCAAAAATGGCGCCAATGAATACCAGGCATGCACATATACCCGATTGAACCGCGGCATAGGTGGCAAAATTGGTGTGGTGAGGTCGAATATCATAAAGGTAGTTGGAAGTGCTGAGGTTAAATCCACTCCAGACGACACCGGAAATAACCTGTACCAGCAGTAAATAATAGAAATTTGGCATTACCATCCACAGCATTGGTACGATGGGGATTGCCACGCTGCATCCGAGCATAATAATCCGGTTTCCATGCTGATCGCTGACCCTTCCCCACATGGAAAGGGTGAGAAACTGGGTGGCTATGGAGGCAATACTGTTAAGACTGAATTGCAGGTAGGTGAATTCAAGGTCATTAAGCATATACACCGCAAAAAACGGGGCAGAAATGGCAACAGCCCCCTGCATTCCCGCAACAAAGAGACTGTAACTGCGAAATGTCCTGTCATGCATTGAGCTGCGAATTTCTCTCAATGTAGAAAAAAATATATCCGGCTCTTCCAGTATCGGATGTGGCGCAGGATCATGCATTCTGGCAAGCAGCTTGCCTGACACAATTCTGCCGATAGCGCCAATCAGGAAAAGACTGGCAAAACCAAGCCAGGTTACGCCGCTGGCTTCACTGAGGCTCAACACAGCACCACCGGTAATGAATACCAGCAAGGAAACCGCCATGGTTAAACGTGTTCGTCCGGCAAAATACTGGCCACGTTCACGCTGGGGAACAATACTGCCAATCCATGCCCGCCACTGCGGCTGAATCACATTGGAAAGGCCGTGGTAGCAAATGACCAGACCTATCAGCCAGGCCATGGCATTTTTACCATGCCACAGTGACAGTGCCAGCATCATGACCAGAACCGCAGCCTGAAAATAGGCACAAACCAGAATAATGTTCTTACGCCTGCAATAGGCACCGAGCCAGACTGAGGTTAATTGCATTAACGCTCCCGCCAGTTGTGGTATCGCGGTCAACCATCCCATCTGCAGGGCAGAGGCGCGCAAGTAGATGGCAAAGGCGTTAATAAAGTTATCGCAGGTGGCGGTCATGGCCGAGGAGGCCATGGCTTCTTTCCTGGATAATGACAGGGTCTGCTTCAGGGCTTCTTGAGAAATGCCCTGATCTGATGTGGAAATACCTGCAGTTGATTGTTTACCCATTGAGAGCCTTGAAAGCCTGCTTCTGTTGGCCGGAAATTACGCTGGTATGCTTGCTATTTTTGCCCGTGATTATAATGGTTGAAATATCCCTGAAAAGAAAATGAAGTTGCCTGTGAATAAAAAAAGACCTTGTCAGAGGCCTGTTTTGAATTTATTCAAGGGGCTACCACGACAGCAAAAATTTCGGCGCAATTTGATCATGCTTCGGTGTCTGGATAAATGGGATATACTAATGCCCCATGAGATTAAAAGATCGAATTCTTTTCTGGCTGGCAGTCGCCGCCGGCTTTGCTTTTTTTCTCTGGCTGTTTCAGCCAATTCTGCTGCCATTCATTACCGGCATTATTATTGCCTATCTGTTGAACCCGCTGGTTTTAAAGCTGGAAAGGTTCAATATTATGCGAACACTTTCCGCTGTCGTTATTCTGGTTATGTTTATCGTGACAGTAGTGCTGTTGCTGATCCTTGTGACACCGAGGATATACCAGGAAATGCTGCAACTTGCCCAGGCTGCTCCCGGTTATATAGACGCGCTTTGGCAAAGAATAGAGCCGGTTTTGCAAATGCTGAATATTGAAATTAGTGAAGCCACACTAAATGAAAATCTGCGTGACTTAATCAAGAATAATATCAGCAGTACGCTGGATTTAAGTACCAGCCTGCTTGGAGAAATCATCAATAGTGGTCGTGCATTGCTGGATCTGATTATATTTTTTCTTATTACCCCATTGGTCTCTTTTTTCCTGATGAAAGACTGGCCTTTACTGGCTAACTGGGTTGAGGAAGTGTTGCCACGCAATGAAAAGAAAGACCTCATGCAATTACTGGGTAAAATCGACAGGAAAATTGCAGGCTTTATACGTGGCCAAATGATAGTCGCTATCGTACTGGGTATTCTCTACGCGCTGCTGCTGATTATCATCGGATTACAGTATGGATTTCTGATCGGACTTGTTTCCGGTATTTTATCCATCATTCCATTGTTCGGCTCCATTGTTGGTCTTTTATTGGGAGTTTGTACTGCATTATTGCAGGGCGGTTCACTGGTTTTTGTATTGCTGGTTGCCGGCATTTTTATGTTGGGGCAGTTTCTGGAAGGAAATTTCATCACCCCAAAAATCATGAGCGGCAGTGTTGGCCTTCACCCCCTGTGGATTCTTTTTGCATTGATGGCAGGCAACTCTCTGCTCGGCGTGCCGGGTATGTTACTGGCTATTCCAATAGCGGCCAGTGTTGGTGTGTTGGCTGAGTATTTTATTTCACAGTACAAGTCATCCAAATACTACGAGAATAAAGAGTAAATAGCCCTGTAACAGGAAAATACTAATGAATAGCAAGATTAATGAACTTACCGACAAAATCGCAGCACTTGAAAAGAAGTTGCTGGATGAGCTTGATGCCCAGCAGGAAAAATTCAACTACCGTTTCGAAGGTACCCGGATAAAATTTGAGCAGGAAGTTCTGGATGCCCACAGAAAGCTAAAGATTGCAGTTCTGCCGTGGCTCTTTTCATCCAGGGTACGCAGTTTTATTTCAGCACCGTTTATATACTCCATGATTATTCCCATTCTTTTTTTTGATGTCACCATAACCCTTTACCAGCATATCTGCTTTCGACTTTACGGTATTCGTCGGGTAGATCGAGGTAAATATATTGTTATGGATCGCCATCAACTGGCTTACCTTAATGGTATTGAAAAACTGAACTGTCTTTACTGTGGCTACGGTAATGGCGTAGTCGCGTATACAAGGGAAGTGATTGCCAGGACTGAACAGTACTGGTGCCCGATCAAGCATGCGCGCCGGGTAGCAGGTAGTCATCGCCATTACAACAAGTTTGCCGATTATGGCGATGCCGAACACTACCACACGCAGTTGATTAAACTCAGGGACGAATTGAAATAACACGGTTTTTTTGCTTATTTCAAAACCAACTACTTATTTTGAAGAATGTTATGCCTCTATCCTGGCTACAGTCCAGGCTACAGTCCAGGCTACAATCTAGGCTACTACGTTCATGATGTAGTGGCTGTCCATGTATTCCCTTACCTGATCGACCTGGCCATCTTTAATTTCAAAGGCCCAGCAGTACAGGTTGTCATACTCGTTACCGCTCTGGAATTTTCCGATTGCCTGGGTTTCTGCATAGACCATATTGTCCTTGGCGGTCAATTTGTGAATGATGACCTTGGGGTCGCCTGGAATAAACAGACCTCTGACCGGTGCCAGGAATTCATCAATAATGTGATCACGTCCGGGATGCGGTCCGGCACCGGGAATTTCCCTTGACATGGCGGTCCAGCAGGCGTCTTCCCGAAACATGCCGCGCAGGGTTTCCAGGTCACCGGCGCTGAGGGTTTCAAAAAAGCTTTTTACCAACTCTTCATTGTTTTTTTCTGTATCGGACATATCAGCATGCTCCCTATTTCTTTACTTTGCTTGGTCTGTTAATTTACGTTTTGATTTTTGTTTTGCAAGATACATGACAGCAGTCACAGGTCGCAAGTCCCAGGCAAACAGATTACAGGGAATAGCGAACTTCAAGGTGACTCATACTCATTGTGACTTGCAACTTGCAACTTGTAACTTGAGACCAAGTAAAAGGGGATTTGAATGTCTGATCAATATGATGTTGTGGCTATTGGCTCTGGTCATAACGGCCTGGTGGCTGCTGCCTATATGGCAAAAGCAGGAAAGAAAGTACTGGTACTGGAGCGTAATGACTGGATTGGTGGCGGCGTGGTTACCCGTGAGTTGACCTTGCCCGGTTTCAAACATGACCAACATTCCATGGCGCATATCTTTATTCAGGCCAACCCGCTGATCATCAATGATGAGCTGGGTCTGCAGTCGAAATACGGCCTTGAATACATCCATCCCGAAATTCCCATGATTTCTGTTTTTCCTGACGGACAAACTCTGGCCATTCATACGGACAGGGAAAAGAATATCGCCGAGATCGCCAAGTTTTCTGAAAAAGATGCCGAGAATTACCGCCGCTTTTCCGAGACTGCAGCAGGTTACCTGCCGGCCCTTGTAGGTACCCTGTATACGCCTCCGGCGCCCATCGGTGCCATGTACGCGATGATGGATCAGTCCCGTGAAGGCCGGGAGATTATGTCGGTAATGATGAAGAGCGCCTACGACATCGTCATGGAATATTTTGAGGATGAGCGCGTACGTCTGCATTTCCTGCGCATGGTCAGTGAAAATCTCACCGGGCCGGAAGAGAAGGGCACCGGTATCGGGCCTTTCATGTTCCTGGGCTGGCTGGAAAAATACGGAATCGGTGTCGCCAGGGGCGGCAGCGGTATGCTGAGCCAGTCGCTGGTGGATTGCATCAAGGATCATGGCGGTGAAGTCATGACCAACACCTCAATCAGCAAGGTACTGGTATCCGATGGCCGTGCTGTCGGCGTAGTCACCGATGATGGTCGCGAGATAAAAGCCAAAGATGCGGTGATCGGCGCCATTCATCCACACCTGTTGCCAAAAATGGTCGATGGCCTAGATCCTTTCGTAGCCAAAACGGCCGCAAACGTCGAATTGTCCGCCAACTGTGTATTCACTATTCATGCTGCACTGGATGAGCCTTTGCAGTTCGCTGCTGGCGATCATGTGAAAAAAGCCATGATGATCGAACTGCTGCCTGACAGTATTGATACCCTGCGTGATCATTTTGATGATCTGCGTTACGGCCGTATACCCAAAAACTCTTTGTGTGCGCTGGGCTCCGCCACCAATATCGACCCTTCCCGTGCACCGGAGGGGAAAGCCACCATGCATGCCTGGGACTATTGTCCCTATGAGCATCCGGACGGTGGTGCCCAGGCCTGGGACCGCCACAAGGACGCCTTTGCTGACCACATGCTGGCCAGTATGCAGCCTTATGTACCCAACCTGAGTCGCGATATTATTCTGGATTGGCATTGTGACTCTCCATTGGATATGGAGAGAACCTCCGCCAGTTTCCAGAAAGGCGATATCCATGGTGTGGCGCCTTATCTTTATCAGTTTGGTGCCCACCGCCCGACTCCCGAGCTGGGAAAAAACCTGGTGCCGGGTATTGAGCGCCTCTATCTCGTGGGCCCTTTCCAGCATCCCGGTGGCGGCGTATTTGGAGCCGGTCGCGGTACTGCCATCACCATGTTTGATCAGATGGGAATGGACTTTGAGTCAGTCATAAAATAATTTAGTGATCAACTGATTCAATAAAAAATTTATCGACAGAAATTGCATAAGGTAGTTATCAAGCATGAAGATCTATTCGCAGGATGGCAGTGAATTAATGGATGTTACTGCCATTGAGCGTGACGGGAACAAGCTGGTGGTCAAAGGCAAGATTTTTCAATCCATGCCAATGACCGCCAAGCTGAATCCGGAAGAAGCACGCAAGGGCATGAAAATGATGAGTTTCTCAACCTGGATGTTCCTGCTTTCCATGCCTTTCCGCAAAAGCACTAAATCAAGCTAGGCAATCATGGACACTCTCCAGTACCTGGAAAATTTTCTCCAGTCCCTGGTCGCGGGGTTGTTGATGGGCGCCATGTATGGACTGATGTGCGTAGGCCTGACCATCATCTTCGGGGTGATGCGGGTTATTAATTTCGCCCAGGGCGAATTCATGATGTTGGGTATGTACTTTGCCTACTTCTGTTTTGCCTGGTTTGGCAGTTATACCTTTTTTGACGGGCTCTGGTTTCCTTTCTTGCTGGCCCTACTGGCAGGCCCCGCTGTATTTCTGGTGGGGCTGCTGCTGCATCGCCTGCTGATCAATGCTGTTACCGGTCGCCAGGCCAGTCAGCTGGAAGCCCAGGGGCATTATGCGCAATTGGTGCTGACACTGGGTATTGCCCTGGTGCTGCAAAACGGCGGCCTGTTTCTGTTTGGTTCTTCCCCGGTATCGGTGTCCAACGAGTTGTCCTACAGTGCCTGGGAGTGGGGACCCATGATTGGCGACAGGGTCAGTGTGTTTGTCAATCAGGCGCAAACCATTTCAGCCATTCTTGCGGTTTTTGTGGTCATTGGCTTTGGCCTGCTGATG
>Ga0181559_10005311_pt1 | contig 12347 bp, 8 predicted proteins | sample 011ome_21_FD_133752 | JGI IMG/M metagenome (GOLD analysis project Ga0181559, IMG submission 133752) | Coastal salt marsh microbial communities from the Groves Creek Marsh, Skidaway Island, Georgia - 011508AT metaG (megahit assembly) | ecosystem: Environmental > Aquatic > Marine > Intertidal zone...
AAAGGCACGAATTCAACTTCAACCGGAGGAGGATTAACCGAAGAACAAAAGCAAGAAATCCGCGAGGCGTTTGATTTATTCGACACGGACGGATCGGGAACGATCGACGCGAAAGAGCTGAAAGTATCCATGCGCGCGCTCGGATTTGAACCAAAGAAAGAGGAGATTGCAAAAATGATGCACGAGGTGGATAAGGACGGATCCGGGACGATTACGTTCGAGGACTTTTTGAAACTGATGACGGCGAAAATTGGCGAGCGAGACGGCAAGGAGGAAATATTGAAAGCGTTTAGACTGTTCGACGACGACGATACCGGGAAGATTTCGTTCAAGAATTTGAAGAGGGTAGCGAAAGAGTTGGGGGAGACGATGACGGACGAGGAGTTGCAAGAGATGATCGAAGAGGCTGACAGAGATGGAGATGGGGAGGTGAACGAGGAGGAGTTCTTTCGCATAATGAAGAAGACGGCTTTGTTTTAAAAAATGAAGAAGAAGAAGAAGAAGAACGCGCGAGAGCACGACGCGAGAAATTTTTTGTACGAGTATATACTTATAATAAAATAAACCGCATTGTAATGCAAATAAACTTACTTACTCTAGCAGACACACATCTTATATGAATAGAAAGAAACGTTCTCGTTGAGTGCGTGTGGGGTCTGTGATTTGACAGAGCGCTTTTGTTAAAATATATACGTAAGTATCATTCGCGTGCGCATTAAAAAAAGTATATATCATCTTTTACACGACGAGAGCGTTTCTCGTCTCCGAGAAAAAAAACACTCATAGTTTGTCCTCTTTTCTTGTATTCTTCCTCCTCCTCGTCGTCATTTATTGCTTCCGTGGACTCTCAACCTGTACACGCACGTCCACTTCGCGTTACCGTGATTAGAGTCCACGGAAAAGCGCACGCGATCGGTCGTGCCAACTATCTTGTCTTCGCTAAACGTAAACGTCGTCACGCCATCCGCGACGGTCGGGTCAAACGTGAAGTTTCCAAACTCCTCGTATTTCCACGACATTTTCTTAACGTTGTTATCGTTGCTATCATCGTTAGCGCTACTTTTCTTCACTTTCGGAAACATACCCCAGGCGCCTAATTTGACCTCTTTCGGCGCGGACGATCGATCGTACGCAATCAACGGGTTTACGTGTTCCAACGTAAATCCCGACACCGTAATTTTCTCCTTCAATTGCACATCCACGTACCCTTTCGTCCCTCTCAGGGCTAAACAATCTCCTGGTGGTTCTAACGTCTGTTTCAACAACCATTCGTTCGATTTCGGGTGCGGCGCCGCTTTCCCTCGAAAATACATCAACATCGCGGTAATCGGCCCGCTCTCTCGGGCGACCAACGGGGACAACGTCGAGTGTTTCAACACTCTCCCGCCACCGTGAATGCTCGCGTAATCCACCAATCCCGTCTTATCCGCCAACGCGTGCGTCATTCTTTGCATGGCTGTCTGCGTCGACAAACCTTTCTTCGCCAATTTCAACTTCACATCCTCCATATCCGCTCTCAACTGTTCCGTCGCTTTTTCGATCTCCTCGTCCTTCGCCGTCCACGGCGGCGACGACGGAACTTTACCTTTCCCGCCGCCAAACCATCCTTTCTTCTTCTTCCCGGCACCACCACCACCACCACTGCTGGTTTCGTACCACGCGTCTATCGTCTTCTGCATCGCTTGATCCCACGGCTTATCCTCGTTTATGATTTTCTTCACCGCCTCCATCTCTTTCGTCAACCGCGCGAGCTCCGCTTTCGTCGCGCGATCGTCCAACGTCGACGACAAACTACCACTACTTCTATCGCTACTCTCTTTCACCAAAACCATCAATTCTTTCACCTTCTTTTCCATCTCTTCTTTCGTGCAAAACGTCTTCCTGTTCTCCTTCGTCTCCCGTTCCGCGCTCTCGCGCAGTCGTTGCACCTCTCTCTTCACCGGATCCAACGCCAACTTCTTCTCGCCTTCCTCGCGCATCGATCGAGCGATTTTTGAAACCTCTCTCGCTTGTAAAACCACGCCGACGAGGACGACGAAGAACACGAGCATTGCTACCAGTAAAGAGGGCACGCCGTTGCCGCCTTTTGATCCTCCCGATCCTTTGTATTTGTCGTTACCGGTAGAAGTCGTTCGAATTTTGAAATTTGAAGTCGTGTTGCGCCTCGTCGTCGTCGTCGTCGCATCGTCGTCGTCGTCGGAATAATCATCGTCCTCGTCGGAATCTGGCGCGAGCATCACCGGTGGCGTCGGCGTCACCGAAGGTGGTGCCGATCGTTTCGACGAGCGAGCGTTCGTCGTTCGAACCATGTATGGGTGATAGATGTGTCTATTAAAAAAAAGGTGCCGACTTGTTGGGGAAAAAAGTGGCGGATTTTGCTTCAGAAAAAGCGAATAAGGAAAGCGAGCGCGTGAAAACGATGCTTTAAACGCTCTTCTCGCGAGAGAACGTAAACGCGCGGAAGGAAGAGAAGAAGAAGAAGAAAAATGGATGATGATTCGGTGTTCTCGACGCTTTTCGCGAGAGGTTGGCGGTTGAGAGAGGAGGAGGTTCTGAAGAAGAAGTTGTTGGGGAAAAACGTGTCGATTGAAGAAGGTGAAAGAGAAAGAGACGACGCGAACGCCATCGAACGCGCGTTATTGAGCACAGATTTCCTCGAAGAAGAAGACGAGGACGACGACGACGATGAAGAAGAGCCGTTATTCTTACCGTCCATACCGAACAGAAGAGCCGCTTTGAATACTCTTCGGGGGGATGCTTTGAAAGGTCCACTCGTGTGGCAAGTCGTGGACGCGAAGGACGTGTCGCAGGCGAAGAAGAGCGAGAAAGCGAACGAACTCTCGATGGAGGATTACGCGGACGACGACGACGAGGACGCGAACTGGGAGGAGCGAGCGGAGAAGATGCTGACTACGAATAATAAGAGAATGTTGAAAGTGAGGATGACGGATGGGTATTCGGAGATTGACGTTCTCGAACGAGTGCGATGGTCGAAGGTGGACCGAGCGCCGTCGCGGTGGGAGAGGCAGTTGATGCCGGGGACGAAGGTTTTGGTGCGAGATTTGAAAGTGGCTTTTGGACCTTGCGGTGATGGTGGTAGTGGTAGTTCTGTGGTGGGAACGAACGAGCATTACGTGGCGTTTGCGGATACGGACGCGAATTTTCAAGTTCTAGGCGGCCAAGTCGAGAGATTAAAGGAAAAGTTTGAGAAGAAGATGCGGATGAAAGCGGCGAGTCGGTTCGCCGACGATGGGTTTTCGTTGGGCGATGTCAGTAAAGCGCCAAAGTTTCAGCCGTTCGACGCGAAGACATGGAAGGAGTTCGAACGAGAAAGAAAAGCAAGAGAGGAAGAGGAGAGGAAGGAAAAGGAAGAGCAGGAGAGAAAAGAAAAGATGGAAAGGATGAGGAGAGAAAAAGAGGCGAGGAAAGAGTTGAGGAGAGACAGAATGCGCGCGGTAGAGCGCGAGGAGGACGATGAGGACGACTGCGAAGAAGAAGAAGAAGAAGAAGAAGAGGAAGAGGAAATGCAGCCGGCGAGAGCAAAACCGAAACTCCCTCCGAAAAGAGGAGTAACAGCACTTTCCCAGCCACCACCTGTCGCATCGTCGAACCACCACCACCACCACCAACAACAACAAAAGAAGCAACAACGCGCGAAACCGAGTCTGCCCGATGGAAACAAGCGAGGATCGAACAACAAAGAAGAGAACGCAAACGCGCTATCGGAAGAAAAACGAAAGCGGCAACACGAAATCCAAGCGAAGAAAGAGCGTTCAAAAATTCTCGAGAAGCTCTCGCGACCTCCGCCACAAAACGACGACGTTCGAGCGCAAAGCGGTCAAAGGGGAGGAGGCGGCGGCGGCCGCGGAGGAAGAGGCGGTCGCGGTCAACGCGGCGGATCAAAAAGTGACCCCCCCACCAAACGCGACGAGAAAATCGATGACGACGCGCCCACCCTCACGATGGACCAACTCCGAGCAAAAAAGCTCGCCGAAAAACTTCAGCGCGAGTCGTTCACCGCGCCTCTCGGCACGTACTTCGAACGAAAACGAGACGACGAATCGACTTCGCGCCGCGGCGTTCCGGGCAATTCGCGAACGGCTCCTTCTTCTTCTTCGAGAGCTCTCGCCGCGCAGCTCTTCACCTTCAAAGCTAGAACTGAAGACGCAGAAGAAGAGTAAGAGTGAGAGAGAAAGAGAGAAAGAGCGGTAAAAACGAGAGCATCGCTGTTAGAACCTTAGCTTTTAGAACTTAGATTTAATCTATCGATAACATCCGCGCGCGCAAAGCTTATACCTAAACAAACAGTTTTTACTGTTTTTAAGCCCTTTTCGTGGAAGATCTAGAGCCCACACTCTTAAGAAAATTTGCACGCGCGACGCGCATTTAATCAAACACATTAAAAACGAAATGTCGTCCTCTTCTTCTCGCCACGCGCGAGAGCTGGTTCGACGCGCGCTGACGAGTTCTCGCTGGTTGAACCCTTCTCTTCTTCTCGTCGAAGAGAACGTTTTTGGGCTTAATCGACGTCTGTTTTCTTCTTCTTTTTCTTCGTCTTCGGGATTTTCTTCGTCTTTGCGTTTTCCCCGATCGTCGTCGTCTTCGTCGACGACAACGAACGACGAGGAAGTCAGACGACGACGATTACGATTCGGACGACGATGGTACTCCTCCTCGTCGTCGAGTCTTCCACCGTTCCAAGAGATCGCGATGCCGGCGCTGTCGCCAACGATGACGAAAGGCGGCGTCGCGTCTTGGCTCGTGCGAGAAGGGCAGCAAGTTTCCGCCGGGGACGTTCTCGCGGAGATTCAGACGGACAAAGCGACGATGGAGATGGAATCGATGGAGGACGGGTACGTGGCGAAGATTTTAATCGAAGGCGGGAGGGAAGACGTGGACGTCGGGACGCCTCTGTTAGTCATGGTGGAGGAAGAGAAAGACGTGGAGAGTTTTAAGGATTACGTTGGAGGAGGAGGAGTAGGAGTAGGAGGAGGAGGAGGCGATAATAGCGGCGGTAGTAGCGATAGCGGTAGCGAGGCAGAGGAGACGGGGCGGGCGCCGGAGGAAAAGAAAGAAGAAAGAGCCGGGGCGTCGGCGAGCGCGAGCACTTCTTCTTCCTCTTCTTCCTCGTCGTTCGCGTCGAGGAGTGGGAACGAAACTCGGGTGTTCATTTCGCCGCTGGCGAGGAAGACGGCGCTAGAAAAAGGCGTGGATTATACGAAGATCCGAGGGAGAGGTCCGAATGGGAGAGTGACAAATTTAGACGTGTTGGAGTACGTCGCCAGTGGTGGGGCTGCCAACGTGAAAGCTTCCACGCAGCAAGGGCAATCCTCTTCGGCGGGAGCAGAATTCGACGCGTCTATTTATTTCCCTGAATACGAAGAGGTGCCAGTTTCTACGATTAAGAAAATAACCGCAAAAAGACTCACAGAATCGAAGCAAACGGTGCCACACTTTTATCTCACCGTGGACGTGAACATGGACGCGGTAAATGCCACTCGCGCGCGAATGAATGCGTTGTTAGAGAAGGAAAAAGACGGCAAGAAGATTAGCGTGAACGATTTCGTCGTCAAAGCGTCGGCGGCGGCGTTGAGAGCGGTGCCAGAAGTCAACTCGAGTTGGATGGAGACGCACGTGAGGCGATACAAACTCGCGGATGTTTGCGTGGCGGTACAAACGGATAAAGGGTTGATGGTCCCCGTCGTGCGTTCGGCGTGTTGTCTGGGATTGAGAGGTATTTCGAGCGAGGTCAAGAGCTTAGCTGAGAAAGCGAAAATGGGAAAATTGCAAGGTAAAGACGTCTCCGGTGGCACGTTTACAGTTTCCAATCTCGGCATGTTTGGCATCAAGCAATTTGCGGCTATCGTCAATCCACCGCAAGCTGGCATTTTAGCCGTCGGCGGGACGAGAAAAGAAATCGTGAAAACCAAGGAAGGTATGTATAAAGAAACAAACGTGATGTCGGCGACGTTGAGTTGCGACCACAGAGCAGTAGATGGCGCGGACGGTGCCAAATGGCTCGGCGCCTTTAAATCGTACATGGAAGATCCGAGCACGATGTTATTGTAATTTAATCGACGAAGCTTCATCGTCTCACATATAAAAAAAACTAAAACTAAATCTACTGATACTTCGCCGTGTAAGTCTACTTTTTACTGGTACTCTCACCCACCGTCATCTCTACTTTTTCTTCTTGAAATACTTATCGTTATCGTCCCTCGTAATTGCCGGTCGATCTAAATCCGCGTTCCCGGGAATAACGCTCGGCTCTACCGCCACCGCATCGACGATGGTCACCACCCCATCGCCTTCTTTACCAATCGCATACGCCACCTCCACGTCGCATAAAGTCACCCGGTACGTGTCAAACTTTCTCTCTTCCACTTTCGCCGTTCTCTCCCTGGTACTTCTCACGTCCAAACGCAAAGTATCCACGACGAACGCCAAAAAATCCTCCGCGTTTTCGTACAAAGGTCGCCTCTTTTTCCCACCTTTCTTCGAATCGATTTCAAACCGTTCTTGGTACGCCCGCTTCACCTTCTCTTTCGTCTCCTCTTCCGGGTTCGCGAATTTCACCTCTCCGATCGCCAACGGTTCTCCTCCTTCCTCGCCTTCAATCGCTCTGGTCACCCACTTCGGTGCCGTAGCTTCTGCCACGCTATCGCACCACGGCACGTACGGCTTGATATCCAAAACCGGCGTCCCGTCGACTAAATCTATTCCCCCGAGCGTGACTTCCCCCCGCTCCCAATCGACGCTAACGACTCTCCCTAAACTCAATCCAATCGGCCTCGGTCGATGCGGCGTCCGAGTCGACAAACACCCTCGCTTTTCCCCGTTCAACCTCGGCACAGAGACTAACGCTTTCACCGCGCCTCCATTCTTCGTCCCGCACGCGTTCGTGTTCGCGTGAAACACGTAAATCACCCACGCGTGAGAATACTCGTCCAAACCTTCCAAGCTTCGTTTCGGAACAAACTCCGTATCGAAATGCAGTCGACACCGCGCGGTTTCTACCAACGACCCGCCTTGCCTAGGCGTCCCAGCTCTGCGACTAAAACACGACTGCGCGACTGCAATCGCCGGGCCAAACTGCTGCGGAGAAGAACTCGAAGACGATGAAGAAACGTTCATTTGATCCGCCGTCAACACTTTATTCCTCAACTGATGTTGCAACCGAACGACGGCGTTTCGTTCCGCCTTGTGCCGGTCTTCCAAATGTTTCAGCTTCTCCTTCAACTTTTCGTCCGATTTTCGCTTCCATTTGGACGAGACGAGGTGGAACCCGATCGCCATCATCGACCAGTCCAAAATTTTCGATCGGAAAGCGTCGAAGAGGACGTGGACGACGACGACCATCGTCGTTTGTTTTGTGCTTCTTCGCGCGACGAGTTTTTTTTTTCCCGAAAACGTCACACTCGAAAACGCATAAAAAGATAAAAATATGAATCACTTTTCGAAACGGCATCGAAACCTCTTGTTATCGGGCTCTAAATTCCTCGCCTCGTGCGAACCGTACAAGAGGATAATCGCCATCGCCATCCCGCCGGATTTCGGGTCTTTTACGTCGTCGTCGGAAGAAGAGAAGGAGAGACCGTGCGCGAACTGCATCGGATTAGCGCAAACGAACTTTTACCACTCGTTGGCGGAACCAAAGTCAGTGGCGATGGTGCGAGATAAGCAACCTCCGTTCCAAACGATCGCGAGACAGTTGGCAAGGATCAGTCGAGAAGATTCGCGCTTGGGCGGGGTGTTGCTCGTGACGACGGAGAGAGGCGCGGCGAGCGAAGAGGACGCGGAAAAGTTTATGCGTGGGATTCTGAGAGAGGCGGAAGATATGCGAGAGAAAGAGGGAGGATTTTTAGAGAAGGTGCCGATGGGATTTAGCGATCCGATGGAGGAAAAGGAAGGGAGTTGGAGAGAACTCGGGAATAAAGAGGAGGAAGAAGACGGGGAGATGTGGGCGCCGGCGGCGGCGAGAGTGAGCGCGAGACGATTGAGGACGTTTTTGGAGAAGGAACAAGGCGCGTTGAACACGTTCGGGTGAGAGTTCGCGTAAATGTAAATGTGAATTAAAATTTAGAAGGTAGTATATGTAGTAGTACTTGTAACTGTGTGTGTTTCATATACAACAACACTAAATAAAAAAATCGCGAACGAGGATCACACAGTTACCGTCAATTTCGATTTAGGCGCGCGCGCACGTATATATGCATTTCCGCTACTTTTCGCTCCAGTTGATTTCAAACTCGTCCTCTAAATCCTCCGATTCGTCTTCGTCTTCGTTCTCGTAAAACTCTTGATCTTCCTCGGCGTAAAATCCGTCGTGCATTCGTTCGGTTTCGAAAGGTAGTTCCACCTCGTCGCATTCTCGGTACAAATCTTCTAAATCGTAATACGTTCGAGCGGTTGGCGTGAACACGTGCGCGACGACGTCGCGACAATCCAAGCACGTCCAATCGCCTTGATTGGCCACATTTTTCGGAACTTGCAAATTATACGTCTCGTTATTCGCCACGTCTCTCATCTTCGACGTCACCGCACTCATTTGCGGACGGTTAAATGCCGTCGCTAAAACGACGTACCTCGCGTAAAACACCGCCTTGGACACTTGCAACACGCGAATATCCTTCGCTCTCGTGTTATCCGCCTCCACGGCTAACTCCAGCGCGAGTTTTCGCGCGATCGCGTCTTGCTCCTCGTCGTCCGCTTCGTCTGTTATCGAGAACGTCTGTTTCACGTACGCGTTGCTGCTACCATCGGTTACGACCGTTTCGTCGCTTTCTACGCTCGTCGTCGTTTCCTGCTCTTCCTCTTCCTCCTCCTCCGGGGTTGGCGTGGACACCGCATCTCTCAATCGTTGCCTCAGCACCGGAACGGTCCCAGAGCTCTCCAATCCTCGCTCCTCGCAACATTTCACCAAGTCTGCTTTCTTCATCGACGAGAGGCCGGGAATTGGAGCGGCCGCAGCGGCTCTCGTCATCGTTAAAGTCGTTCTTTTTGTGTTCTTCTGTTTCTTCTTCCCGACGGGGAACGCCGCCGTCGTCGTCGCATTGGGGAACCGAAACGCGTTTCGAGCATTCCTCGTCGTCGTAAAACTACACGCGTTATTTGAGGAGGCATAAAACGACGCGCGAGTAGAAGAAGCGCTCTTCTTCTTCCTCTCCGAAGTCGAGGCGAGTTTGGCGAACTGCGCGCGCGTTTGGTTCACTATCGTCGCGGCGGAGTGCATTCTTCTGCTTTTTTGTTTTGAGGTTTTTCACTTTGTTCACACGAGAGGAAGAGAGAGAAAAAAAAGGAAGTGAGGAACATCTGAGCACTTTCGCGCGCGATCCGATTCGTTTCTCTCTTTCTGTCGTCGCGCTGTCGTTCTTTTATTCGCAAAAGTGTAAACTCTTTTTCGCGGTGCGGGTCGTTTCTGGTGCACCTTTAGAATCTTCGTTCTCGGTTTCGTTTTTCTTCATCATCTTCTTCTTCTTTGCGTCGTCTTCGTCGTCCTCGCTCGATCCGGTTTCGCGAACGAGAACTTTCGCGAACAACTCTTTTCTGGCGTCTATTAAAGTTTGCTCGATGTCCGGGCTCGCGCGTTTGATGAGTTGAAAATCGGACGCGGAGAGGTAAAATAGATCGCAAAAGGAGATGGCTTGGACCGTTGCCGTGGCTGGAGTGTCTAAGAGTAAGGAGACTTCGCCAAAGTAGTCGCCTTCGGCGAGGAGGATTTTTGCGTCGTCGTCGTCGGCTTCTTCTTCTTCTTCTTCTTCTTCTTCGTCGTCGTCGTCGTCGTTGTTTACGATAACTTCTACTTCGCCACGGGAGATGAAATATAACCCGGTGTTCTTTTTACCTTTAGTCACGATCAGGTCGCCGGGTAATGCCACGACGGAGGTCATTCGGTTCACGATTTCTAAGATGCAGTTTGCGTTCAAAAATCGAAATATGGGCACGTTTCGCAACATTTCTCGGTGCGCGTGCAATAAGACTTCGTTTCGTAAACTAATAGGTAAAGTCGCGCAGAAATGTTCGACCCTTTTTTCGTTTACATCTCGGTGTCTCAACCAGACGTATTCAAAATACGACTGCATTTTCGAGTGCAACGCGCTCGGCAGTTTCAAATGTTCGCTAAGATCTGAGACTTGTTCAAATTTTCTTCTCTGTAATTCGTCGCGCCCGACGGTGGCGGTGATGAGAGCGGCGATATTACCCAAGGCGACTATGTACAAAACTCCACCAACAAGCATCACGAATGAAAGAATCGATAGCGTTCGCGAAGACAGGACGCTCTCCGATGCGGAATACGTCTGTAAAGGATCGTTGGAAAGGATAATCGAAGTCGCGACTTGATACGCCGACGCGTATTGCAACGACACGTTATCTCTTAAGTGCACGTATTCTGACGTGCACCACTCGTCGGCTCCCGCTGAACACACACTGTGCCACGCACACGCGATCCAATGAAGCGAAAGCACCAAGAACAGAAGTATTTTCACCGCGCGAGAATACAATCTCGCGGACTCGTGCAAACTTTTGTACCTCGACTCTAAAAGCTTCAACACTCTCGTAATCCTCAACAACCTGGTCAGTTTTAGTAAATCCGCGTTCCTCGAGTACCTCGACCGAACGAAAATCTCGAACGGAAAAACCGCCAGCAAATCTAAAGCCAGCCAACTTTTCGCGTAGCGTTCGCGTATGACTTTCAAATCTACAACCAGCGTCCCGCGACTAGAATAATAGGCTGAATAAAACGTCACGCCGATATCGAACCAAAAGAAAGCATCGACCGCGTACCCAATCGCGACAGAATACATCGGCTCTTCCTCCTCCTCCTCGAACCGCAAAAACGCCAGCGCGAACGGCAAAACAATCACCGAATGCGCGACGCAAAATAAACTCGCGACGTCCCAAACCAACTTAAATCTACTCCTCGGATCGATGTAAAAATGCTCGGCCGTCTTCACGCCGTCCGATCCATCTTTCACCGGGTCTATGATCACGATGTGATTGGATAATAAAAAATCAGAACTATTCTTCCCTCGTTCGTCTTTTTTCCGTGGTTTTCGTCGACGGCGAAGCGCTTCCTGCCTCTGGCCGAGCATGACTTTGCTCAGGGGACTTAACATTTTTCTTTTCTTTTTATGATCGCATGTGTTTGTTTTGTTTAATAAAAAAAGCGTTTCGAGTTCTAAACCCTAAACCCCTTTTAGCGCAAACTTTTTCCGCGACGCAGACGAAATCGTCGCAATAAAAAAACGCACCGACGCGATATTTCGCTCGGCTTTTTAACGCGCGCTCATCGTTCGCACGGATATGTTTTCTTTAACGCAAAGTAGCTTCGTCAGAGGCACCGCGCAGGTGTCGTCTTCTTCCGGTGCGTCTTTTTTGGCGGCCTCGTCATTTTTTTTTCTTTCGAATTTTATCCGGATGTGGTGTACGCGTGGGGGAGCTTTCTATAGGTCCCTCCTCTGTTTGCGCGCGTTCGTTTTTTTCGGGAAAGATGGAGTTTGTCGTTTTTTGGTGGAGACGAATGCACCCGAAAACGCTCGAATGCGGCGTAAAAAGTATCCGCGCGCGCGTTTCGTGCGTTTACCGCGCGGTTTCGCGTTCGCGAGGCGTCTTTTTCGGCGCGTTCTTTCGCATTTTTTTTTGTTCTCGAGGATTGTGTTAAAACCTGAAAATCCGCTGACCTCGTCTCTCTTCTCACGCATACACGCGACAACAGTCCGCTCCTCGTCCTCTTCGAGCCGTCAATCTCGCATGAGAATCGTCGCCAAGGACCAAAACTCGCGCCCGTCCTTGGACGAGCTCGCCGAGTTCAAAATTAACCCGAACGATACCGGCTCCGCCTCCTTACAAATCGCCTTGCTCACCAAGCGCATCGAAAACTTGACGGTGCACTTGCAAGCGAACAGAAAAGATTACGCCACGCAGAGAGGATTGAAGTTGTTGCTCGGCCGACGCGGGCGATTGCAAAAGTATTTGGCGAAGGAAGATCCGGCGAAATATCAAATGACCATGAAAGGTTTGGGGTTGAAGATTAAGTCTGCTTAAAAAAGAAAGGAGCAGAGTTTTAGTACTTAATATTTTAGCCTTCCTCTCGAGTCGAAAGCTCTCGCGCTCTCGCGACGAGAGAGCGGACGACGACGACGAGAGAAATATATAAACAGTAACATACAGAGAGAGAGAGAGAGAGAGTATTATTTGTATAAATAGATTTTGGAGAGAGTTGTTTTTATTCGAAAGACAAAACACGTTTACGTACGTAGCTATTATTATTGTCGTCAAAAGCGACTTTTGAAGCCACGAGCTTCTTGAAGCTCTCGTTCGCCACATTCGCACTCACGTCTTTTCGT
>Ga0181559_10005312_pt1 | contig 12347 bp, 11 predicted proteins | sample 011ome_21_FD_133752 | JGI IMG/M metagenome (GOLD analysis project Ga0181559, IMG submission 133752) | Coastal salt marsh microbial communities from the Groves Creek Marsh, Skidaway Island, Georgia - 011508AT metaG (megahit assembly) | ecosystem: Environmental > Aquatic > Marine > Intertidal...
CTCACCATTTTTTGCCTCGCGTCCCGAGCAGCTGAACCGAGGCATTTGCTAAAAAATCCCGTTCCACCACCAGCTGCCCGATCTTCGAATGCAGCTTCTCGATCTCCGCTTCGTTAACCTTCCCGAGATCAGCACCCCGCCGGGTGAACGCCGTGGCCATGTTCTCAATCGCCGCCCGCTTCCATGTGCTGATCTGGTTCGGATGCACGCCATACTTCTTCGACAGCTCGGCCAGCGTCATCTCTTCGCGGATCGCTTCAAGCGCGACCTTCGCCTTGAAATCAGGCGTATGCGTCTTTCTCTTTGCCATTTCGGATCGTCTCTCTCGTCATGCGATCCACCTTAACAACTGGTTCGAATTTCCGCGACCACCTCTGGCACCTGACGCCGCAGTTGTGGTTCCAAGCGCCGTATCAATGATGGTGCCGATATTTTCCAAATGGGCGCTGTATTGATCTGATTTTTTATCAGCAATGCCCCCTTCGCGTAAATAAAAGCTGCCTGCAGCCCATGCATTTACAAAAGCTGTGGCTGTGACCGCATCGGATTGGCCCTGATAATACTGAACATAATTTGCATCGCTGGCCAGCGCAGAGGCATCAGACTGTATCGTAAAGGACAGGCTGCTTCCCTCTGCCAAAGCGACCGAGGCTGGCAGGGCACAACAAAAAAACACACCAAACCCGATTTTATAATTTGAAATTTCACTACGATATTGGCGCATTTCATGTCTCCTTCAGACATTTGTATCTTTAATATGTAATTAATATTATCAAAAGTATATGTTTAATATTATTTTGAATTTCTCTATTTCTATCAAGCGTTTAAAATCCATCCCCATAAGAAAATGGCAAAAATCGCCATGCGCGCGGGCATCCCATTTCGCCTTTTTCTGCGATCTTGGAAACTCTTTTGCGTGATATAAAAATAGAATTACAATTATAGATAGATTTTCTATCAGGCCACATACCACCAACACCCATGCCCACCCTGCCCCAAGCTGCACAGCCCGGCGGCCAAGCATGCTGCGCCGCAAAAGATACCGGCACGACGGGCGATTTAGGGTTTAGGGGGCGGGTGAGCGCGGCCTCTTGCGCTTTTTGCGCCGCGCAACCACCCCTGCCCCCCTTGAAACTGCGCGCTTGTGCGTCATTATCCCGCGCACAACAACTGGGGCGGCCACCGGCATTGGGCGGGGGGGCCGCGAACGGGGGGCAAGATGATAGAAACGGCCTTGGGCTTGAACGGTGCATTCACCGCACCACACCGCATTGCAACAAAAGTGGGCGCCGATATCTTAGAGGCAGGCGGCAATGCGATCGAGGCAATGGTGGCCGCAGCCGCAACAATTGCCGTGGTTTACCCGCATATGAACAGCATTGGCGGCGATGGCTTTTGGTTGATCCGCCGCAAAGGCCAAGCGCCTGTGGCGATCTCTGCCTGCGGGCAAGCGGCGGGTTTGGCCACGCCAGAATGGTATGCAGCCCAAGGCCACGCCAGCGCCATCCCCGCGCGCGGGCCCTTGGCGGCGCTGACGGTTCCGGGCACGGTGGGCGGCTGGGGCGCGGCCCTAGATCAACGCCCCGGCGGTACGGGCATGGCGCTGGCCGATCTGCTGGCGCCCGCGATCGGCTTGGCCAAAACCGGCATCGCCGTCACCCGCAACCAAAGCGACACCACCGCCGAAAAAATCGACGGATTGCGCGATGTGCCGGGCTTTGCGCCGATCTATCTGGCCAATGGGCAGGCCCCCGCCGCAGGCAGTAAACTGCTGCAAACCGCGCTGGGCGAAACCCTGCACGCCATCGCGCAGAACGGCATCGACAGCTATTACCGCGGCGATATCGCGGCCACACATGCCCGTTATTTACAAGACATGGGCAGCCCGCTGCGGCTGGGCGATTTTCACGCCTACCACGCCCAAGTGCAAAAGCCGTTGGAAATTACCACCTCGCTTGGCACGCTTTACAACATGGGCCCGCCCACGCAGGGCATGTCGTCTTTGGCCATTTTGGGGGTGTTTGACCGCCTGAACATCGACACGCCCGAGGGGTTTGCCCATATCCACGGCCTGATCGAGGCCACCAAACAGGCCTTTATCCTGCGCAATGCCGAATTGGGCGACCCCGCAGCCATGCGCAAACCGGCCCAAGACTGGCTGGATGACGCAACGCTGGATCAGATGGCGGCCAATATCGATATGGCGCACGCTTTGCCATGGCCGCATCAGGCCAAGGCGGGCGATACCATCTGGATGGGGGCCGCCGACAAAGACGGCACAGTCGTGTCTTTCATACAAAGCGTGTTTTGGGAATTTGGCAGCGGCCTGACCTGCCCCGACACGGGCGTGGTGTTTCAAAACCGCGGGGCGGGCTTTTCCATGGCAGCCGGCCCCAACCAGCTGGCCCCCGGGCGGCGCCCCTTCCATACGCTGAACCCTGCCATGGCGGTGTTCAATGACGGGCGCGTTTTGTCTTACGGCACCATGGGCGGCGAAGGCCAGCCCCAGACCCAAGCCGCAGTCTTTAGCCGCTACGCGCAGTTTGGCACGCCGCTGCAACAGGCCATCACCGCCCCACGCTGGCTGCTTGGCAAAACATGGGGCGACGATACCACCAGCCTGAAAATCGAGGAAAACGCCGACCCCTCGCTTATCGCGGCGCTGCGCGCGGCGGGCCATCAGGTGGAATTAATCCCTGCCTTTTCCAGCCTCATGGGCCATGCCGGCGCCGTTTTGGCCCATCCCGATGGCCATTTCGAAGCCGCAACAGACCCGCGTTCGGATGGTATGGCCTACGCCCAGTAGCCCCCCTTTCCGCCCTACTCTAACGGAGCATGACACCATGACCGATACAATTTCCGCCCTCATCGCCACCCACCCAGCCGAGGCCCCCGCCATCGGGGCCCCCGGGCGCCCGTGGCTTAGCTATGGCGCCTTGCGCTCTTTGACCTCCGAGATCGCCCACAGCCTGCATGGCTTGGGCATTGGCCGTGGCGATCGGGTGGCCATTGTGCTGCCCAATGGCCCAGAAATGGCCACCGCCTTTTTTGCCGTGGCACAGGTGGCCACCACCGCGCCGCTGAACCCGGCCTATCGCGAAGAAGAATACGCGTTCTATCTGGAAGACCTGCGCGCCAAAGCACTGATTGTCGAGGCGGGCTACGATGGCCCCGCCTTGGCGGCCGCGGCCCAGTTTGGTGTGGCCATCTTGCGCCTGTCTGCGCCAGCCGATGCCCCGGCGGGCTATTTCACCCTGACGGCCGATGCCCCGGTGGGCCAGGCCGATACCACCGCGCCCACACCAGACGATGTGGCGCTGATCTTGCACACTTCGGGCACCACATCGCGGCCCAAAATCGTGCCTTTGCTGCAATCAAACCTGTGTGCATCGGCGCGCAATATCAAAGCATCTTTGGCGCTGACACCAGATGACCGCTGCCTGAACGTGATGCCGCTGTTTCACATCCACGGGCTGATTGCTGCGGTTTCGGCCTCGCTGGCGGCGGGGGCGCAAATCTCGTGCGCGCCGGGGTTCAATGCCTTGCGCTTTTTTGCCCAACTCGACGAGGTGCGCCCCAGCTGGTACACCGCCGTGCCAACCATGCATCAGGCCATTTTGGCACGCGCCGAACGCAACAAAGACATCATCGTCAACGTGCCCTTGCGGTTCTTGCGCTCGTCCTCGGCCTCGCTGCCTGCGCCGGTGATGACCGCCTTGGTTGAAACCTTTTCCGCCCCCGTGATCGAGGCCTATGGCATGACCGAGGCCACCCACCAGATGTGCTGCAACCCCCTGCCCCCGCGCGCGCAAAAGCCGGGGTCTGTGGGTGTGGCCGCCGGCCCCGAGGTGCGCATTGCCGATGAAAGCGCCGATGTAATTCTGGGCGATGGCGCCACGGGCGAAGTGGTTATTTCAGGCCCCAACGTCACCCCCGGCTACGAGGGCAACCCAAAAGCCAATGAAAGCGCGTTTTTCATGGCCGATGGCAAACGCTGGTTCCGCACCGGCGACCAAGGCGCATTCGACGAAGAAGGCTATTTGCGCCTGACGGGCCGGCTGAAAGAAATCATCAACCGTGGCGGCGAAAAAATCAGCCCGCTCGAGGTGGATGCGGTGATGCTGGCGCACCCTGAAATTGCCCAAGTGGTGTGTTTTGCCGTGCCCCACCCCAAATTGGGCGAAGAGATCGCCGCGGCGGTGGTGCTGAAAGAAGGATCAAGCTTGGACGAACGCGCCATCCGCGATTTTACCGCCCAAAGCGTGGCAGATTTCAAAGTGCCGCGCAGCGTGGTGATCTTGGATGAAATTCCCAAAGGCGCCACAGGCAAAATCCAGCGTATCGGCATGGCCGAAAAACTGGGCCTGACGGGCTAAGGGGGCAAGGATGAAAATCTGTATTTTTGGCGCCGGCGCGATTGGCGGCTATATGGCGGTCAAATTGGTGCAGGCCGGGGCCGATGTGAGCCTTGTGGCGCGCGGCCCGCATTTGGCGGCAATGCGCGACAACGGCCTGACATTGATCGAAGAAGATGGCCAAGAGACCACCGTTGCGGTGCGCGCCTCGGACGACCCGGCAGAATTGGGGGTGCAAGATTATGTGATCGTCACCCTAAAGGCCCATTCGGTGCCCCCAGTGGTGGCACGGATGCAACCCCTGATCGGGCCAAACACCACCATCGTCAGCGGCGTGAATGGCGTGCCATGGTGGTATTTCCATGGGCTGGAAGGCCCCTATCAGGGCACGCGGCTGGCCTCGGTCGATCCGGGTGATGCGCAATGGAACGGCTTTGGCCCCGATCGCGTGCTGGGTTGCGTGGTCTATCCCGCCGCCGAGGTGATCCGCCCCGGGGTGATCAAACATATCGAAGGCAACCGCTTTTCGCTGGGCGAACCCGATGGCAGCAAATCGGACCGCGCCACAGCCCTAAGCCAAGCTTTGGCAGCCGCAGGCCTGAAAGCCCCCGTGCGCCCGCGCATCCGCGACGAAATTTGGGTGAAACTATGGGGCAACCTGTCGTTCAACCCAATTTCAGCGCTCACCCATGCCACGCTGGATGTGCTATGCACCGATCCCGGCACCCGGGCTGTGGCGCGCGGCATGATGGTCGAGGCGCAAGAGATTGCCGAAAAGCTTGGGGTGAAATTTCCCATCGATGTTGATCGGCGTATCGATGGCGGGGCCGCCGTGGGCGCGCACCGCACATCGATGTGGCAAGATCTGGATGCCGGCCGCCCGATGGAGATTGATGCCTTGGTCAGCGCGGTGCAAGAACTGGGGCGGTTGACCAACACCCCCACCCCCACCATCGACACGGTGCTGGCGCTGGTGCAATTGCGCGCCAAAACCGTCGGTTTGTATTAAGCGGCAAGGGCGGGCCAGATCAGGCCCGCCCCAGCAAAACGCACAGGCCTATCCCAGCACCTCGGCCACGGCTTGGGCCAGTTTTTCTGCGATTTCATCGGCCTCGGCATGGCTTAGGCAAAATGGCGGGGCAAAGCCCAAGATATCGCCCTGCGGCATCGCCCGGCTGATCACCCCACGCGCCATAAGCGCGCTGTTGATCTGATAGGCAATCTTTTCATCGGCCGCAAAAAACTGTCTGCTGTCACGGTCGTGCACAAATTCCACCGCGCAAAGCAGCCCCTCGCCGCGCACCTCGCCCACATGGGCATGGTCGCCCACCGCATCGCGCAGGGCCGATTTGAAATAGGCCCCCATGGTTTTGGCATTTTCCACCAAATTCAGCTGATCCAGCAACTGCAGGTTGGCCACGCCCGCCGCCGCGCCAATGGGGTGGGCAGAATAGGTCCAGCCATGGCCGATGGGGCCATAGGCGTCGGTGCCCGCTTCCAGCACTTTCCACATCTTTTCGCTGACAATCGAGCCAGACAGCGGCGCATAGGCCGATGTAAGCCCCTTGGCGATGGTGATGATATCGGGGGTCATGCCGTAATGATCTGAGCCAAACATGCTGCCCAAGCGGCCAAAACCTGTGACCACCTCATCGGCGATCAACAAGATATCATGGCGCGCCAGCACCTGTTGTATGGCGGGCCAATAGCCGGCGGGCGGCGGCACCAAACCCCCGGTGCCCAAGGCTGGCTCGCCGATGAAGGCGGCAATTGTGTGGGCGCCCTCGCGCGCGATCAGCGCCTCTAGCGCGGCCACGCAATGGGCCACAAATTCGGCCTCGCTTTGCCCCAAATCGGCGCGGCGGTAGTAATATGGCGCCTCGGTATGCAGCACTTGGGCCAAGGGCAGATCGAATTTTTTGTGAAACAGATCAAGCCCGGTCAACGAGCCGGTCATCAACCCCGACCCGTGATAGCCCCGCCAGCGCGAGATGATTTTCTTTTTCTCAGGCCGCCCCAGCACGTTGTTATAATACCAAACCAGCTTGATGTTGGTTTCATTGGCATCCGAGCCAGACAAGCCAAAATACACCTTCGACATATGCGCAGGCGCGCGGTCTAAGATCATTTTCGCCAACGTGATCGAGGCCTCGGTGCCGTGCCCAACATAGGCGTGGTAATAGGCCAGCTCGCGCGCCTGTGCGGCGATGGCGTCGGCAATTTCTTGGCGGCCATAGCCCACGTTCACGCAATAAAGCCCGGCAAAGCCATCCAGCCAGCGCTTGCCATCGCGGTCGGTGATATGACAGCCCTCGCCGCTGGTGATCACACGATGGGGCAAATCGCCCCGTGCGAATTCTGCCAGATGTGTCGAGGGGTGAAAAAAATTCTCCCGGTCCCATTGGGCCAGATGATCGTTTTGCAGCATGTTAGCACCCATGATAAGGCGGCGCGCCGCCTGCGTTGAAACTCACGGATACCGGGGTGCGCGCAAAACGGCCCTTGGGATCCGCACCCAGCAGCAGCGCGCAATGCCTTTATTGCCGGGTAGGCGCCCAGTAGCAGAGCAGCGCCGCGCGGATCAACCCCCTTGCCCATCTTTTCATTTCCCAAGCCACAGGGTTATATCGGCCCACATTAGCCGCGGGGATCGCATGTCACGCCCTTATCTTTTGGCCACATTTGCCCTGCTATGTGCTGGCGCCCTTGGCGGGGTATTGGCGGCTTGGGCGCATCTACCGCTGCCCTATATGATGGGTGCCATGCTGGGCACCGCCGTTTCAGCGCTGATTTGGCGGCACAAATTTCCCGCAGACTACGCCTTTCCACAAAAATTCCGGCTTGTCTTCTTGGCCATCATCGGGGTGATGATCGGCGCCCAAGTGTCGCCCGAGCTGCTGCAGATGGTGCCCGCCCTCGCCGCCAGTTTTGCCGCAATCGTACTGTTCGTTGGCTTGGCACATGGCGGAAACTACCTGATCTTTCGCCGTTTTGGCCGCTACGACCGCGCAACCGCCTTTTATTCCGGCGCGCCCGGCGGGCTGATGGAATCGATCGCGCTGGGCGAGGCGGCGGGCGCGAACCTGACCATTTTGACCACACAGCAATTTTTGCGCATCATCTTGGTGATTACCTTGGTGCCCATTGGCCTGTCGTTATGGGTGGGCGCCCCGGTGGGCAGCGCCAGTGGCATGTCACTGGCCCACGCCAGCCCCGATGATCTAAGCCACCTGCATGTGGTGGTATTGACCGCGCTGGTGGGCTTGGCGCTGGGGCGTCCGCTGCGCCTGCCCGCATGGCAGCTGACGGGGCCGCTTTTTGCTGCGGCGGTGGTGTCGGTGTCGGGCATGGGCCTGTTGGACCTGCCCGATTGGGTGATCAACATCTGCCAAGTGGTGATTGGCACCAGCCTTGGCATGCGCCTTGGCGGCCTGCGCGGGCGCATGGTGCTGACCGCGCTGGGCATGGCGGTGGTGTCGGTGGGCTTTATGCTGGCGCTTGGGCTGGGCTTTGCCGCGGCGCTGACACGCTGGACAGGCACAGATTTCGATGTGCTGCTGGTCAGCTTTGCCCCCGGGGGTGTCACCGAAATGGCGCTGGTGGCTTTGTCGCTTTCGGCCAACCCAGCGGTGGTGACGGCCCATCACATCTGGCGCATCATCTTGACAGTGCTTGAGATCGGCGTGGTTGGACGCTACGTCGAACAGCGTGGCCTTTGACAGGCCGGGCGTTGCTGGGCTAAGCCCGGTAGAGAAAACTGAACACACGTTCATTTAGCCAGTTAGGGAGAAGCCCCATGAAAATGCAAGATACCGCAGCCATCATCACCGGCGGCGCCTCGGGTCTGGGCGAGGCCACGGCCCGCCTGTTCCGTGAAAGCGGGGCACAGGTGACGATTTTGGACCGCAACGCAGAGCTGGGCCAAGCCGTGGCCGCCGAGATCGGCGCAACCTTCGTGGAAACCGATGTCACCAGCGAGGCCTCGGTGCAGGCCGCCGTAGATGCCGCATGCGCGGCCATGGGCCATATCAACGCAGCCATCAATTGCGCAGGCGTCGGCACCGCTGAAAAAACCCTGCACAAAAACGGCGCCCACAGCCTAGACCATTACAACCGAGTTATCGGCATCAACTTGGTGGGCACGTTTAACGTGGCGCGGTTGGCCGCCGAGAAAATGGCCCAAAACGCCCCCACCAACGATGGCCAGCGCGGCGTCATCGTCAACACCGCCTCGGTTGCAGCCTTTGACGGGCAAAAGGGCCAAGTGGCCTATGCCTCGTCGAAAGCCGGCATTGCGGGCATGTCGCTGCCGATGGCGCGCGATCTGTCGCGCGAAGGGATCCGGGTGATGGCGATTGCACCGGGCATTTTCCTAACCCCCATGCTGATGGGCCTTCCCGAAGAGGTGCAACAACAGCTGGCCGCCGATGTCACCTGCCCGCGCCGTTTGGGCGACCCGCGCGAATACGCCGAATTGGCGCGTTTCATTGTGGAAAGCGGCTATTTGAACGGGGAAACCATCCGCATCGATGGTGCGCTGCGCATGCGCTAAGCGCCCCGCTTTGGTTGGCTGATCATCGCCGCCCAAGGGCGGCGATGGTCTATCGGCTTAGCTTTCGGCCTTTTCCATCAAGACCAGCCATTCTTCTTCGGCATCCGCCAACGCTTGCTGGCGTTCCACCAGCGCCTCGGTGCCTTTTTTGAATTTCAGCGGTTCTTTGCTGTATAAATCGGGCTGGGCCAAAAATTCTTCAAGCTTGGCAATTTCCGCGCCCAACCGGTCGATCACACCTGGAAGCGCCTTCAAGCGATGCTTTTCCGTGAAACTAAGGCCCGCACCAGAAGGGGCCGCAGCAGGCTTTGGGGCAGTTGCGGTTTGCACAGGCTTGTCGGCGGGCTTATCGGCGCAGGCCTTGGTCTTTGGGGCCGCATCGTCTGGCAGGGCCAGCGCGCGTTGGGCCTGATAATCGCTCCAGCCACCGGCGTAGGTCACGGCGCGGCCATCGCCCTCCATGGCAATGGTTGTGGCGGACACACGATCCAGAAAATCCCGGTCGTGGCTGACCAGCAAAACCGTGCCGTCGTAATCATCCAGCAGCTCTTGCAGCAGATCCAGCGTTTCAATGTCTAGGTCGTTGGTCGGTTCGTCCAACACCAACAAGTTGCTTTCACGCGCCATGATCTTGGCCAAAAGCAACCGCGCCTTTTCGCCGCCAGACAGCGATTTCACCGGCGCCCGCGCTTGGCGTTCGTCGAACAAAAAATCTTTCAGATAGGCCACCACATGGCGGGGCTGGCCACGCACCAAAACTTGGTCCGCCTTGCCCGACACCCGCATATCGGGGTCGCCCGTCAGGCTGTCCCACAGGCTCATCTCTGGGTCCAGCTGCGCGCGGGACTGGTCGAAAATGGCGGGCAGCAAATTGGTGCCATGCACCACGCTACCGGCATCGGGTGTTTCTTGACCCATCAAGATTTTCAGCAATGTGGTTTTACCCACACCGTTTGGCCCCACAAAACCAACCCGATCACCGCGCAAAATGCGGATCGAGAAATCGCGCAGGATGGTGCGGCTGCCATAGGCCTTGGCGATAGAGTGCGCCTCGATCACTTTGCGCCCCGATTTGGTGCCAGATTGCAGCTCCATCGCGGCGGTGCCTTGGCGGCGAATCTGTGCGGCCCGTTCGGCGCGCAAATCCTGCAGCGCGCGCACGCGGCCTTGGTTGCGCTTGCGTCTTGCGCTGATGCCCTCGACCGCCCAACGCGCCTCGGCCTTGATTTTGCGATCCAGCTTGTGGCGGGCTTGGTCTTCTTCATCCCACACCCGGTCGCGCCACGCCTCGAAACCGTCAAACCCCTCTTCTTGGCGGCGCACCGCCCCCCGGTCGATCCACAAGGTGGCCCGCGTCAAGGCCCGCAAAAACGCCCGGTCGTGGCTGATCAGCACATAGGCCTTGCGGGTTTCGCGCAATTCGCGCTCTAGCCAGGTGATCGCCTCGATATCCAAATGGTTCGTCGGCTCGTCCAGCAGCATCAATTCGGGTGCTTCGGCCATCAGCTTGGCCAATGCAGCGCGGCGCCGCTCGCCGCCGCTGGCGGTGGCGACGGGGCGGTTTGGGTCAAACTTCAGCCCCTCGGCCACCATCTCGACGCGGTACGCCTCGGCCGGATCAAGGGCGCTGGCCGCATATTCGCCCAACGTGGCAAACCCGGCCATATCCGGGTCTTGCTCCATGTAGCCCGCGCTGATGCCCGGCGGCACCGTGCGCTCGCCACGATCGGCCTCGACCAGCCCCGCCATCACCTTCAGCAGCGTGGACTTGCCCGAGCCGTTGCGCCCAACCAGCGCCACGCGGTCGCCCGGCTGCACCACCAGCGACAGCTGGTCGAAAACCGGCTCTCCGCCAAAGGTCAGCGAAATATCGTTCAGTTGTAAAAGAGGTGCGCGTGCCATAGCCCGCAGCTATCTGTGCCACCCGGCGCCGTCAAGCACCCGTCGCATCACATGGCAAAAAGGCGGCGAACAAAAGCCGGGGGGCAAGGGCTGGGCAGGTTTACGCCCCTGCCGCCACCGCCCGCAACAGCCGCGCCCGCGCCGGTGGGATGGCGGCAATTTCCAGCCCTGTGAACACATGCAAGGTGTTCATTTGCCCATCAACCACCGCATGATCGCTGACCCACCCCCCCATCAAAAGATAGGTCCGCAGCAAGGGGGGCATGCGGCGCATGGCCTGTTTGGCATCGGGCAGATATTGCGACAAGCGACTAAAGCGAAACACGCGCGGCGCCTTGACCTTGGGCAGCCAGCGTTTTGGCGCCACATGGCGGGCCCGCAACATGGCGAATGCATCGTGGTATTGTTCCGCCTCGGTGCCATGAAACGAGGCGCATCCAAAGAGCATTTCTACGCCCTGTTGATCCACAATGCCCGTCAGCGCCCCCCATGCCACGCGCAAAATATCGGGGTCTTTATAGGCGGGATGAATGCAAAACCGACCCATTTCCGCCATCGGCCCGGCATAATGCGCAAGGGCAGACAGGTTGTAATATTGGGCCGAATAGCTGGAACCGATTGCCCCACCATTGGGCAAAGCCAACAGCCGAAACACGCAAACCAATGCGCCATCGCGGCCGTTTTCGACCAAGATATGTTGGCAAATTTGGTCGAATTCATCGCAATCCAGTCCTGCGCGCCCATGAAAACACAGATGTCGCAGGGCTTGGGCGGCGGCGATATCGGCGGGGCCATCGGCTAGGCGCACGCGGTAGCGCCCCCTGGCTAGAACTGGCATTGGCATCTCCGGGCTATGGGCCAAACGCCCCACGCTGGGGGCGCCGTCGTCATAGGGCGCGCCTGTGTCGTTGCTATGACGCTGCGGCCCGGCCACCAATACTGCCTTAGTTTTGCGCCAAAGCGCCCGCTGGGTTGAAATTGCCCAAATTGCGCAACAGCTGGCGCACCAGCCCGTTATTTTGCACCGAGTTATCCGTAACCCGGCGCGCCAAGGGCACGATCTGGCCGTCTTCTAACCCGAAACGTTCGACATTGCGCAGCCGCCCGGCGCTGTCAAAGCTGATGGCAACCACTTGCCGATCTACCGAGGTGGGCTTGTAGAACATTTCGTTCTTCACCCGGGTTTGCACGTAATAAAAGGCGCTGCTATCCAGCACCCCGCCAAACCCCGGCGCGCCCACGGCCTCGATCACGCTGTCGCGGGTGTCTTTGCCCAGTTCCAAAGCGGCCAGTTCGTCTTCGCTGGGCACATAGCCATGGTTTCTGTAGGTCGCCGAACAGCCCATAAGGACGATCAGACAAAGTACCGCACCGATTTTGCGCAACTTGGACGCCCCCCTTGCTTTGGCTTTACGTGCCTAATATCCCGATTACAGAAGGATCCTGCCGGGTTCAAGAATGGAAGCACATTATGACACAAACCCAATTGCGCGTGGCAGAATTGCCCAAGAACCGCCCAGTCGCGTTTTCGTTGCGCC
>Ga0181559_10005313_pt1 | contig 12346 bp, 10 predicted proteins | sample 011ome_21_FD_133752 | JGI IMG/M metagenome (GOLD analysis project Ga0181559, IMG submission 133752) | Coastal salt marsh microbial communities from the Groves Creek Marsh, Skidaway Island, Georgia - 011508AT metaG (megahit assembly) | ecosystem: Environmental > Aquatic > Marine > Intertidal...
AGCGGGGCTTCGCCGAGTGTATCTTCGATTGGGGATGTCTCGGTGCCGTCATCAAGCTGGATGTCGTGAATCTTGTCGCCGCGGCTCTTCACCTTGTTGGCTGAAGTCCGAATATCCTTGATGTCTTTTTCGGCCAGCTGGAAGTGCTTCTCCAGATGGTCCACCCGCGCATCAAGACGGTCCACATCCTTCAGCATGGTCAGGACTTCGGTCTGGATGATCCCGGCAGCTTCCTTCATGCGCACGTCTTTCATGACGGCGCGCATGGTGTTGAGCAGCGCCCATAGGGTCGTGGGCGAAACAATGAAGACCTTGGCGCGATGGGCCGCATCGACCGTGTCCCCGAAATGGGCATGCAGTTCGGCATAGACGGCTTCAGATGGAAGGAACATGAGTGCCGCGTCGGCGGTTTCACCCGGGACGATGTATTTTTCCGCGATCGCTTTGACGTGCAACGCCACATCGCGCCGGAAGGCCCGCTCGGCTTCCTTCTTTTCGGTGTCGGATTTGGCGGCTTGCAAGGCACGCCAGGCTTCCAGAGGGAACTTCGCGTCCACGACAATCGGTCCGGGCGGGTTGGGCAGATCAAGCAGGCAGTCCGCGCGCTTCCCGTCCTTGAGGGTCGCTTGAAAGGTGTAACTGCCCGGCGGCATCGCGGATTCAACAAGGTCCTGCAACTGAACTTCACCAAAAGCGCCACGTGCCTGCTTGTTGGAGAGAATTTCCTGCAAGCCGACCACCTGTGACGACAGGTCGGTCAGACTTTTCTGGGCCGCATCGATCCGCACCAGGCGTTCCTGCAGTGCATCCAGCGTGGTCTTCTGGTGGGTCGAGGTTTTTTCCAATGTCGCGTCGATCTTGCCACTCAGAAGCTGCATTCGGTCATCGACAGCCTTGGCCAGAGCGCGTTCCTGTGCCTGAAGGGTCTGGGCAAGCTGAGCCTGCTGCGCGGCCTGCGCTTCGGTCATCTGGGAGAGGCGAATCGCCATTTCGGCAGCTTCGGCGCCACCGTTGTTGCGTCGCGTGGCAAGGTATAGGGCAGCAAGCAGCGCGCCCGCACCGAGCACCCCAATCAGAATAGCGATGAGAAGGATTGTATCCATATCGGCATTCTAGCATTTGAGGCAGATTCGGTGTTGGCTTGACGAAGTTGGCCCGAAGCCATACCTATCGGCGCGAAACACCCTGAATTCCGCTGAATAACAATGATTTGAAGGTAAAGCGATATGGCGAAGCTGCCGATCGTTCTGGCACCGGACCCGGTGCTGAAACAAACATGCCAACCCGTTGAGACGATTGATGACGATGTGCGCGCGCGCCTCGATGACATGGTCGAGACAATGTATGCCGCACCCGGGATTGGCCTGTCCGCGCCACAGGTTGCCGACAAACGCCGTCTGATCGTCTGTGACGTGGCGCGTGAAGGTGAATCCGTACAGGTTTTTAAGATGGTCAACCCGGAGATTGTCTGGCGTTCGGATGAAAAGGTTGTGGCTGAAGAAGGCTGCCTGAGTATTCCCGACCATTATGGTGACGTCTCCCGGTTCCGCGAGATCAAGGTTACCTATCTCGATCCTGAGGGTGCCTCGCAGGAGGTTGAGGCCAACGGGTTATTGTCGGCCTGCATCCAGCATGAGATCGATCATCTCGATGGTGTGCTGTTCATCGATTATCTGACGCCGCTCAAACGGAACATGATCCTGCGTAAAATGAAGAAGCTGAAGCGTCTGCAGAAGTAAGCGACGCTTTGCCTGTTGCTTTGTGAGAAGACGATATGCGTATCGCGTTCATGGGAACGCCGGACTTCTCGGTACCGGCCTTCGATGCTTTGCTGGCAGCCGGGCATGAGATCGCGTGTGTCTATACCCAGCCGCCCCGTCCGGCGGGCCGCGGCCAGAAAGAGCGCAAGTCGCCGGTGCATCTGCGCGCGGAATCCGAAGGCATTGAGGTTCGAACCCCGGCGTCTCTGAAGGATGCTGAGGCACAAGCCGCGTTCGCGGCTCTGGATCTCGATGCGGCTGTGGTTGTGGCCTATGGGTTGATCCTGCCGCTGCCCATTCTGAATGCTCCACAGCGGGGCTGTATCAACATTCATGCTTCTCTGCTGCCGCGCTGGCGCGGTGCGGCCCCGATTCAACGAGCTCTGTTGGCCGGGGACACCGAAAGCGGTGTAACGATTATGCTGATGGATGAGGGGTTGGATACCGGCCCTGAGCTTCTCCGTGGGTCCATCGATATTGGTCCAGCCATGAATGCCGGGGAGTTGCACGATGCTTTGTGTGAACTTGGTGGGCGACTCATTGTCGAAGCACTCGCCGGGCTCGAAGCAGGGACCATCACCCCAATCCCGCAAAGCGATGACGGTATGACCTATGCCGGAAAGCTTGAGCGCGGAGAGGAGAGGATTAACTGGTCGAAAAGCGCGGCAGAAATCGCACGCCATGTCCGTGGTTTTGCACCGTGGCCCGGCGCGTGGTTCGAGCAGGACGGCGACCGGATCAAGGTGCTGATGGCAGAGGTCGCCGATGGCGAAGGACAGCCCGGCGAAGTTCTCGATGATGCGTTGCGCGTGGCCTGTGGTGACGGCGCGATTCGGCTTTTGCGGGTGCAACGCGCGGGACGCGGCGCCATGGATGCCCAAGAGTATTTGCGTGGCCGACCTGTTGTCCGGGGCACGCGTTTCGCATGAACCGGTTCCGAATTCTCATTGAGTATAACGGCGGCGGCTATGTGGGCTGGCAGCGGCAAAACAATGGGCCGTCGATCCAGGCCGCACTGGAAGCCGCAGCGCACGGGTTCACCGGCGAGGAGATTCTGGTGCAGGGGGCCGGGCGCACGGATGCCGGTGTCCACGCGCTGGGGCAGGTCGCGCATCTCGATATTGCACGCGACACCGATGCCGAGACTGTGCTCGATGCGCTCAATCATTTTCTGCGCAAGGAACCGATTGTCGTGTTGTCCGCGGAAGCCGTCACCGAAGACTTTCACGCGCGGTTTTCGGCGATTGGGCGGCACTATCGCTACAGAATTCTGAACCGTCGTCCGCGTCCCGCGATAACCCGGGGGCAGGTCTGGTGGGAGCCGGTGCCACTGGATGTGGACGCCATGCATGATGCTGCGCAGGCGCTGATCGGCGAGCATGACTTTACCTCCTTCCGTGCGACCATCTGTCAGGCGCGGTCACCGGTGAAGACTCTGGATCGTCTGACGGTGCGTCACGAGGGTGGTGAAATTCTCGTTGAGGCGTCTGCCCGTTCTTTTCTGCATCATCAGGTACGCAATATCGTTGGGACGCTGACACTTGTCGGCAAGGGCAAGTGGAGCCGTCAGGACGTCGCGGATGCCTTGGCCGCGCGTGCGCGCGCTGCTGCGGGGCCGACAGCACCGGCAGAAGGCCTTTATCTCATGAAGGTGGATTACTGACATGCCAACCGCGCGTGCGGGGGTAAGATCGCCGGTTCTGGTGCTGACGATCATGATTTTCGCAAGTGGTGCCTCGATCCTTTCAACGGATCTTTATGCCCCGACCCTGCCGCATCTGCCCGCTTATTTCGGGACCGATGCTGCAACCGTCCAGCTCACTATGGCCTTGAATCTCGGTGCCTATGCGCTGGCCCAGTTGATCTGGGGGCCGCTGGCAGACCGGTTTGGCCGTCGCGGAATATTCGTCCTGGGCATGGGGGCTTTCGCCCTGACTGTGGTTGCCGCTGCGCTGTCCCAGACGATCGGGCAACTGATCGTGGCCCGAGTGCTGATGGGCGCAGCAGCCAGCGTGGAGGCCGTGCTGGTTCTCGCGGTGATCGGCGATCTCTATGAAGGCGAGAAATCTGCCAAGGTGTTCGCGATCTACGGCATGGTCATTTCTCTCGTACCGGCCGCAGGGCCGATCATTGGCGGTTTCGTCTTCGAATGGTTTGGCTGGCGGGCGAATTTCTATCTTCTTGCGGGCATCGTGGTGCTGGTGTTCGCGCTCGGTCTGGTGCGTCTGCCTGAAACACTCCCGACTGCCGAACGAACAGCGCTGCGATTGCGTGAGATTGTTGTCGGGTATGGACAGCTGTTGTCGCGCGGGGCGTTTGTCTCGGTTTCACTGACGCTCGGTCTCGCGATTGGGGCGATCTTTGCTTATCTCACCGAGGCGCCGTTCATTCTGATTGATATACACGGGGTCGCGACCCGTTATTTCGGCCTGTATCAGGCCGTCATTGTGCTGGCGTTCTTCATCGGCAGTCTGGTTGCGAGCCGCGTTGTTGCGCGCATTGGTGTGCGGCGGCTTTTTGCTGTCGGGGTTTGGAGTGGATCACTGTCGGGTCTTCTGGTGATCATCGCCGTGGCGGTAGGGGAGACTCCCGCAACGCTGACAGCGGCCATGAGTGTATTTGCGTTCGCTCTTGGTCCGTTGTTTGCGACGGCGCCGGTTCTGGCATTCGAACGTATTCCTGATCAGGGACGGGGCATGAGTGCGGCCATGTTGTCCACATTCGAGATGGGCGGCGGCGCACTTGGTGCGCTTTTTGTCAGTCTTACACCGCAAGGAACGGCATGGCCGTTGGCGATCTGCGTGTCGGGATCCGGTCTGTTGCTGCTGGTGTTCGGATTGCTCGCCCTCCGCCCAAAATGGCGGGATACACCGCCTGCCCGTTAGCCGATCAGGGTCTGGGCGGAAATCCACAGCAGGATGGCCAGTCCGACTTCAGTCAACACCACCATCGTGGCTGTCATTGGTGAAACGTCGAGTGCGGCGCGGGCGACGAACCCGGCATAGATGAATGTGATCACGATCGCGGCCATGTAGACCGCCGCTCCCCAGCCCGCCGATTCCGGACCCTGTGACGCGAAAATCGCAATTCCGGGAAGGAGGATCGCCGCGCGTACGATGTTCGACCAGTTCCATGCGACGATGAACAACTCAAAGCGTTCACTTCGTTGGATGGTCTCGACGAAGGCCACCATGACAAGAGGAAACAGCAACCACTGGATGGCGTAGATTTCCAGATAGACCAGCACCGTGTGGATTGTGTCGGGCAGGGTCGTGTCGCCGGTGGGCGGTGTGGAGAGCAGCAGTGTTGCAATGCCATCGGCGGGGAGCACGATGGCGGCGGCCCAGAAGGAGTTCCAAAAGGCTGTCGGCGTTGTCTGGAAATGCTGCAGGCCCGTTCGGTCGAAATGCAGCAATCGCCACGCGCCAAAGACTCCGTGGATGGCTTCCTGAATGTTCATGATGCGCTTTCGCGCTCCTGTGCAGCCGGGTTGGCGTCTACGTGCTTAGGCCAAAATAGGTTTCGAGGACCGAAAGGTAAATTTCAGTCAGCTTCACAATGTCGTCGGTGGCGACATGCTCATTAACCTTGTGCATTGTCTGACCAACCAGCCCGAACTCTGCGACCGGGCAGTATGCCTTGATGAAGCGTGCGTCGGAGGTGCCGCCGGTTGTGCTGAGTTCGGGCCGCCGCCCGGTGACACCCGCAACCGCGGTGCTGATCGCCTCGCTCAAAGGTCCGGGTGGTGTCAGAAATGCTTCGCCGGTAACCCGAAAGCTCAACTCATAGCCGGCATCTGTATCGCCCAGTGCCGCATTGAAGGTCTGGCGCACCCAGGCGTCCAGACTGTCCGAACTGTGCAGATCGTTAAAGCGTATGTTGAAGGTGGCGTGGGCCTTTGCGGGCACCACATTGTTGGCCGGGTTGCCGACATCCACCGTCGTGACCTGCAGGGTCGAGGGCTGAAAGTGTTCGGTGCCAGAATCCAACGGCTCAGCCGTTAGGGCACTGAGCATCCGCACAAGGTGATGGACCGGGTTGTTGGCGAGATGTGGATAGGCGGTGTGCCCCTGGGTCCCGCGTACGACAACGTCGCCGGTTGTGCTCCCGCGCCGACCGATCTTAATCATGTCGCCCAGCGCGTCGGGGTTTGTCGGCTCGCCCACGATGCAGGCATCCAGTGTCTCACCACGTTCGGACAGCCACTCGAGTACCCGGCGTGTGCCGTTGATCGCAGGGCCTTCTTCATCACCGGTGATGAGCAGGCTTATGGAGCCCGGCGTATTCCAGCTTTCGGGTGCGCCATGCCGTTCGATCAGGCGTTCCACGGCGACTGTGAAGGCGGCGATGGCGCTCTTCATGTCGGCCGCGCCGCGCCCGTGAAGAGCGCCGTCTACGATTTCGCCCGAGAATGGATCGCGGGACCAGTCATCAGCGTCGCCAACTGGCACCACATCGGTGTGTCCAGCAAAGCAGAAATTCTGTCCGCCGTTACCCAGACGGGCGTAGAGGTTTTCGACATCCGGGGTGTTGGGTGTTTGAAACGGCAGTCGATGGCAGGCAAAGCCGATCTGTCCGAGGGCGTCTGCAAGCACGCCGAGCGCGCCGGCATCCGCCGGTGTCACGCTCGGGCACTGGATCAACGCCTGGGCCAGCGCAATCGGGTCGCGCGAATCTGCCATGATCTGCGCGCTAGTCCCGCAGCAGTTCGTTGATGGAGGTCTTGGCGCGGGTCTGTTCGTCCACGCGTTTCACGATGACAGCACAATAGAGGCTCGGCCCCGGTGTGCCGTCTGGCAGGGGCTTGCCGGGCAGGGAGCCCGGAACAACCACGGAATAGGAGGGCACGCGGCCGACATGAACATTGCCGGTCGCACGATCTATGATCTTTGTCGATGCACCCAGATAGACACCCATGGAAAGCACAGCGCCTTCTTCCACGATCACGCCCTCGGCGACTTCGGATCGTGCGCCGATGAAGCAATTGTCCTCAATGATGACCGGATTGGCCTGTAGCGGTTCCAGAACGCCGCCAATGCCTGCGCCGCCGGAAAGATGCACGTTCTCGCCGATCTGGGCACAACTTCCGACCGTGGCCCAGGTGTCGACCATTGTGCCGCTGGCGACATAGGCACCAAGATTGACGAAACTCGGCATCAACACGACGCCGGGCGCGATATAGGCGGAATGACGAACAATGGCGTTGGGAACAGCGCGAAATCCCGCCGATTCGAATTCGGCAGATTTCCAGCCGTCGAATTTTGACGGAACCTTGTCCCACCATGGTGTGTCCTGACCCGGTCCACCGGGAATCAGGGACATATCGTTCAGGCGAAACGAGAGCAGAACCGCTTTCTTGAGCCATTCGTTGACAACCCAGTCTCCATCGATTTTCTCTGCGACACGTCGTGCGCCGCTGTCGAGCTGTGCAAGGGCAGTTTCAACGGCATCGCGATCTGCTCCTTTGGTGTCGGGGGAAAGCGATTCCCGGTTGTCCCAGGCAGTTTCGATGGCGGATTGCAGATCACTCGAGCTCATGTCGTATTCCTGTAGCAGGTCTTGGTTTGGCAGCGCGCGAAGATGGCCGGGCGTGGTCCCACCTGTCAACGTTCGTGAATGCCCGGTTTACGGCTTTTCTCAGCTTGCCGCGAGGACAGATTCGAGCCAGATCACCAGATCGTCGGTTTCATGGTGGATGTAATCGGCTTCAGCGTCGGGAACGGCCCAGTATGGGTCGTTTTCCGGGTTGTAGCGAACCCAGACGGTTGTCATGCCCATCTCGGCGGCCGGGCGCAGATTTGGCCCGATATCCTCCAACATCACGGCATGTGCAGGATCGAAGTCATGCTGCGCGGCAATCATGGCATAGGGTTTGGGATGCGGCTTGGGGACGTAGTCCGCCGCTGCGACGTCGAAAATTCCCGTAAAGTGATCATCAATGCCCAGATTTTTCAGCACCGTTTCTGCGTGGGCTGTTGAAGCATTGGTGAACACCACCTTGCGACCGGGAAGTGCATCGAGCGCGGCGTCGAGGCGCGGTTTGGGGCCGACAACCGAATAATCGACAGAATGGACGTAATCCATGAAGTGAACCGGGTCCACGTCATGGTCGTTCATCAGGCCGCGCAAGGTTGTTCCATGTTCACGGAACATGCGTTTTTGTTCAATGAGGGCCTTTTCAGGCTCAAGGGCCAAAGTCTCGGCGACAAACAGCGTCATGCGTGAAGAGACTTCGGCCATCAGTCCGCATGAGGCCGGATAGAGCGTGTTGTCGAGATCGAAGACCCAGGTTTCGGTCTCGCGCAGCTGTTCGATTTGTTTCATATCAATAAAAATCCTCATAAATACAGCGTTTTAAGGGCCAATGAGCGCGGCCCATTACTAAGACTTCTTTAACCGCCCACTCATTATTATTCGACGTTGCGGTGCTTTGTGCATCGCATGTCGGGAATCTCGTGTCCCAGCAAACTCAAATGTGGAGCCGTTGCGTTGGGTCAAGCCCAGGACAGTATGAATCTAGCAGCAGGTGATCGGCAGAGTCCCGAGAATCTGAAGACCGAGCGCGATCGATTTGTCGCGCTGGCATTTTGCAATGCGGATTTGCTGGTCGAACTGGATCCTGCGGGCGTGATCACGTTCGCGGCCGGCGCGACCAATGTTTTCACCGGACGCAGCCCCAAAGAACTGCAGGGCGTGCGCATCAATGAGTTGATTCACGAAAGTGATCTGCGAAACCTCGATCGACTATTGCGTGACGCACGATCCGGGACCCGGATTGATGATGCTCCGATCACGCTTGTCTCTCCGGGTGGACCGCCGATGCTGCTCACCGCCAGTGGTTTTCATATGGCTGACCTGGGAGGGCACACCTATCTTTCCTTCCGGGTGAAAGCCGCACGATCGGATTTTTCTGACGAGAACTCCGTGCGTGTCGAGGGGATGGAGGTTTATGACAGGACGTCCTTTGCTCAGGCGGCGACCCGCGCTCTGTCGTCTTCTGAAGACACCGGGGAAGACCGTCGCCTCACCATGATCGAGTTGGGAGACTATGATGAGTTGCGCGAGCGTCTGACGGATCAGGCGCAAACCGAACTGTCGGCGACCATGGGGTCGCTGTTCCGTGCAAGCTCCGTGGATGGTGATCTTGCCGGGCAGATCGACGAAAACCGTTTCGGCCTCGTGCACGATGTTGATCTCAATGTCGAAAATCTGTCGGCACAAATCGAGAAATTTGCGAAGGAAATGGATCCCGAAGGGCAGGGGGTTTCCGTCGGTAGTGCGACCGTCGAAGTGGAAGCCGGCCTTATGTCCGAAGAGGATACAGCCCAGGCGCTGGTCTATACGATCAACCGGTTCTGCGACGAGACTGTCGGTGGATTCACGGTGCGCGATCTCTCGGAGGGATTCACGTCAATGGCCGCCGAGACGATGGAGCGGCGCAACAGGTTTGTGGAGATGATCCGGCGTGGGGCATTCGATGTAGCCTTCCAGCCGATCTGCGACATGCAATCCCGGCGCCCTCACCATTTCGAGGCGCTGGTGCGTTTCGATCATGAGAATTTTGAGGCTTCCCCTTTTGAATTCATCACCTTTGCTGAAGAAGTGGGGATCATCTGTGAATTTGATCTGGCGATGTGCCGGAAGGTTCTGAATTGGCTCGAGTCTACCAATGGGCAGGGCTATCGCTACATGACGGCGGTCAATCTGTCGGGGCGTTCTCTCAGCACGCCGCGTTTCGTGAAAGACCTGATGGCGCTTCTGGATGAATTTTCAGATGCCAGAGAACATATTCTGTTCGAGGTGACGGAATCTGCAAAGTTGCATGATCTGGAGGAAGCAAACCGTATGATTCAAACACTACGTCAGGCAGGCCATATCGTTTGTCTCGATGATTTTGGGGCCGGTGCTGCAGCCTTTCAGTATTTGAGTGCGCTGGATGTTGATGTGGTGAAAATCGATGGTGCCTATGTGATCGATGCCATCAAGAATCGAAGACATCGCGCGCTTCTCAAGGCGATGGCCAGCATGTGCCGTGAGCTTGATATCAAAACCGTTGCCGAGATGATCGAAGATGAGGAAGCGGCCGAGCTCGTGCGCGAATGTGGCATCGATTATGGTCAGGGGTATCTGTTTGGCCGCCCAAGCAAACTGATTTCGGCCTTTGAGAGCCCGCGCCCCAAGTCGTTCCCACGTGAAAAGACGGCGGCATGAATACGATGCTGCGATCCATAGACCAGGACAATATGGCTGATGCGCAACGTGTTGCCAGTTTGTGGAGCTCTTTGCCCGCGCCGGAGTTCGGTGGCGCGGTTCATGCGCTCTTAAGCTGGCCGGGCGCGGTGATTGAGTTTGGCGCAGACGGTGAGGTCGCGGCTGCGAACGAACTCGGGACACAACTCGTGCGTGCGGCGTCGGGTATGCCGGGGGCGTCGCTTCAGGGCGTCGTGGCGCTCGCACGTCAGGCAAGGGGCGGCGTATGTGACCGCATTGAGGTCGTCCTCGACGATGTTGCCCGCTGGTTCGAGTGCACGGCTTTGCCGTCGGAAAATGGTAAAGTGATCGTGCTGGTTCGTGATCAGACCTACGTCATTAATATTCGTCAGGCCCTTTTCGATTCCCGTCAGCGTTATCGCGACCTCGTGACGATCTCGAGTGATTTCGCCTTTGAGACTGATCTAAGTGGAAAATTCGTCTTTGTGTCCCCGCATGGAGCGCTCGGGTATTCGCCGGAGGACATGATCGGTCGCCATCCGCGAGATTTTCTGGTCGAGGGCGATGTCGATGTCGATGATCCTGACCTTCCCTTCCATACCCGAACAGCGATGGGACACACGCAAATCTGGTTGCGAAACGCTGACGGACAGGAGACCTGTCTGCTTGCCTCTGCTGTTCCTGTCGTCGATCAGGAGGGGCGTTGGCGCGGCGCACGCGGTTTGTGTCGTGACGTTACACATGAGCGTTTGCGGGATAGTGAATTGGCACAGGCCAAGGTGCGCGAACAGGTTGTCGCCTATGTCGTAAACCAGATTCGTGAGGAAGCCCGGCCGAGAGCCATGCTGGAATCGGCTGCTTCCATGCTGGGGCGTGCCACATCTGCGGCATCGGCAGTGTTGAGTTTTTCCCATGATGAGGGTTGGCAGCTGTCCGCAAGCTATGGTGACTGGCCCGAAGATGTCGATGTGTCTGCGCTGGCAGAAAGTCTCGCAAAGACTCAGGGCGTTTCGGAAGAGACTGTCGGTGGGCGCGGATTACTGGGTCGTGCAACCTGGTATCACGGCGCGGTCAATGGGACGGTCTTGTTGTTGCGCGAGAAGTCGCAGCGCGCTTGGAATGATGATGAACATGCAATGTTGGAAGCGGTCGCCGGACAGCTTGCAATCGGAATGCGACAGATTGCGGACCAGAAAGAGCTCGAGCGCCTTTCAACCACAGATGCCCTGACAGGCTTGATGAATCGCCGCGCGTTTCACGAAAGGCTCGATGAGGCACTGGATCGTGCGGATCGTACCGCATCGAATGGGGTGCTTCTGTTTGTTGATCTCGACAATTTCAAACAGATTAATGACACCAGCGGCCACGATGTTGGTGACAAAGTGTTGTGCGAAATTTCCGAACTGCTCAGGCAGCACAATCGGAAGTATGACCTGTTGTCCCGACTGGGGGGTGATGAGTTCGCGATTTGGCTGGATGCTGTCGGGGTCAATCCTGCCGTTGATCGGGCGGGGCAAGTTGTCGAAGCCATTGGTCTGCTTGGTGAGCAATTCTCTGACCCCATGAACCCATTAGGCGCCTCGATCGGGCTGGCAGAGTTCGAGGTTAGCTCGGGAGAGACACTCCGCGAACTCCTTATCAGGGGCGATGAGGCAATGTACGCCGCCAAGCGTGCGGGCAAGAATGGCTGGGTGGTTGCACCGAGTTATGTTTACGGTCCGGACCGGCTTGCCGGACGACCAATAGAAATTTCCGTTGAAACTCGCGATGAAGACCAGAACGATGACCAACGCACAGATTGAATCTGTCGATTCCGAATCGATCTCTTATGAAGATCAGAAACGCATGGCGCGAGAAGGCGATCACGGCGCGCGTTGTGATCTAGCTGGACGCGGCGATGTGCGACCAGAGATTCTCTATTATCTTGCGGGCGACCCGGATCCCGGTGTGCGTCGCTACATCGCCCGCAACGACGCGACACCCCGACATGCAGATTTGATGCTGGCGCAGGATGATGACGATCGTGTTCGGTCTGACGTCGCCGGCAAGATCGCGGTGTCCTCGCTGGATATGAATGCAGGTGATCGGGGAAATGTCTATCAGGTCACCATGCAGGCTCTGGAAGTTCTGGCGGGCGACCAGCTTGTGCGCGTGCGCCAAATACTGTCAGAAGTTTTCAAAGATAGTGCGGGGGCGCCACGCCATATTGTTGAAACGCTTGCGCTCGACAAGGAAATCTCTGTCAGCGGTCCGGTGCTGGAAAATTCTCCGGTTCTCAGCGATGAGTTTTTGATTGGCGTGCTTAACAGTGAAACGGTCCAGGGCGCGCTTATGGCTATTTCCCGGCGTGTCGCGCTGGGTCAGGATGTCGCGGA